>ERZ1643251.4168-NODE-4168-length-12784-cov-5.014848_pt1 | contig 12784 bp, 10 predicted proteins | sample MGYA00579261_ERZ1643251 | MGnify/ENA primary metagenome ERZ1643251 (study PRJEB29033, sample SAMEA4952267) | chicken gut metagenome | biome: Broiler Chicken; feature: Gastrointestinal Tract; material: Caecum | place: Ireland | collected 2018 | study: Broiler... | reverse complement strand
TATTTCTGGTTCTCTCTAATGGATATTCTCTTCCAGCCAAGATTTTTTCCTCCTATATTAATAAAAAGCCTGCGAAACCTAAAATCTGTAGTGTGCGAAAGCCTTGTTCGCCTCCGCCATCTTGTGTACGTCTTCTTTTCTCTTAACGGCAGCGCCGGTATTGTTTGCAGCGTCTAGAATTTCGTTCGCCAGTCTGTCCTCCATAGTCTTCTCGCCTCTCTTGCGCGAAAACATGGTAAGCCAGCGCAGGCCCAGCGCCTGGCGTCTGTCCGCCCTTACCTCGATGGGCACCTGATAGGTGGCTCCGCCGATACGCCTTGCCTTTACTTCAAGAACAGGCATAATATTATTCATGGCCTGTTCAAATACTTCGAGAGCCGGTTTGCCGGATTTCTCTTCAACCTTTGCAAATGCACCGTATACAATCTTCTGCGCAACCCCTCTCTTACCATCCAGCATAATGTTGTTGATAAGCTTGGTCACTACCTTATTGTTGTATAAAGGATCTGCCAATACATCTCTTTTTTGAATATGTCCTTTACGCGGCACGTTTCTTCCCTCCTTATTAATATGGCCGGCCTAAGGCCGACTTAAATAGATCATCGGTACTCACATGTGTTTCCCCAAGTGTTCGCGCTGTTATATCTGCATTACAGAATTCCAACACTTTTCTTAGTTTCGTTATTGTGGTACTGGACGATGCTCCTCATCGTCCGAAAAGCCTTTTACTTTACAACCGGCGCTATTATTTCTTTGCGTCTTTGGGTCTCTTTGCGCCATATTTGGAGCGAGCCTGCTTTCTGTTGGCAACGCCTGCAGTATCCAGTGTACCGCGAATGATATGGTATCTGGTACCGGGAAGATCCTTAACACGGCCGCCGCGGATCAGAACAACGCTGTGCTCCTGCAGATTGTGGCCTTCGCCGGGAATATAGCTGGTAACCTCGATTCCGTTGGAAAGACGAACTCTGGCAATCTTTCTGAGCGCTGAGTTAGGCTTTTTAGGAGTAGCTGTCTTAACAGCAGTACATACACCACGCTTCTGCGGAGCGGAAACGTCCGTAGATTTCTTGTGAAGGGAATTATATCCTTTCTGGAGAGCCGGTGCAGTAGACTTCTTTACAGATGTCTGACGTCCTTTTCTTACTAACTGGTTAAATGTTGGCATTCTGTTTCACCTCTTTCTGATTGTAATAATAATCGTTTTGTCCGATGATCGGACATGTGTGTTTACTGCGCACGAAAAAAAATGCACCCGCGCACACTATGATAGTATACTTGTTTGCGGATGCATTGTCAACAATATTTTCTATTTTCTTACTTCTCCATAAAGACTTTTCGTCGGTCGGCAAATATCCCCGGACGGCAGAGCTGTCCATATCCTGTTACCGCTTCCTTTGCACCGTCCATTGCCGGATCCCCATACGTATAAAACCACTCCGTCAGCTGCATGTACAGGCTGTTTACAAGGGCGGCGTATTCCGGATCGTTTATGAGATTTTTGTTTTCCTCCGGATCACTTTCAAGATGATACAGCTCATCCGGCCCGTAAGGGTAACGACAGATATATTTCCACTCCTTTGTCCTGATCATACGCGTAGGTCCGTATTCATCATATACCACAACCCATCCTTCGGCGGATGTGTTTCCCGCAAAAATATCCGCAAAGCTTTTTCCCGGGAGATCCTCGGGAAGCGCCCTGTCAATGCCGGCCATCTCAAGCAGAGTGGGAAAGAAATCATACTGGCTGCACATCCTGGAGCATACCTGGCCCTTCTGGTAATGCCCGGGCCAGGACACCAAAAACGGTACCTTAACTGCCGTATCATACATATTAAAAGGAAATGTTCCGTTTCCTTTTCCCCATATCCCGTGATGCCCCATATTCATGCCATTGTCCGCCATAAACATAACAATGGTGTCCTCCTGCATCCCCAGCTCCTCCAGCTTGTCCAGAAGCCTTCCGATATCAGCGTCCATTGCCGTAATGGCCGCGTAATACCCCCGCAGCAGGGCTTTGCGAACCTCGCCGGTACCATAAGGAGCGCTCTCTATCTGATTGGGATGGATTGGCAGATCCGGGGTGGCTTCAAAATTGCAGTCCCGATACATCTCTATGTACTCCTTGGGATGCTGATCCTCATCCCAGGGAGAATGAGGCGCGGTATAATGCACACTCAGATAAAAGGGCTCTTTGCTTTCCTGAAACTCCTCAAGCCATCCCAATGCCTTGTCCGTGATGACATTGGTGACATAGCGGTTCTCAAAATAAATTCTTCCATCCTCCACAATATCCGCCTTGTCATAATAGCAGCCGCCCCTTCCAATGGTAAACCATTTGTCAAAGCCATGCTGGGGCTCCATGCTGTCCCCCAGATGCCATTTCCCCGACAATGCGCATGTATAGCCGTTTTCCTTCAGTACGTCCGTATAGGTAAGCATTCCCTCCAGATACCGGATGGGCTTCTCCTCCTGCGCATAGTAGGGATCATCCTTAAGCTCTCCCAGCCCTTCCTTATCCAAATTCCCGGAGCGAATCCAGTCCTGCACTCCATGGGCGGAAGGAATCCTTCCTGTCAAAAGGCTGGCTCTGGCAGGCGAGCAAACAGGAGATGTGCAGAAAAAGTTTTCAAACCGGTATCCCCCGGCCGCGATGCGGTCCAGGTTCGGCGTATAAATATCCGTGTTTCCCGCACACCTCATGGCCCAGGCTCCCTGATCATCCGCCAGAATAAATAAAATGTTGGGTTTCTTTTTGTTCATGAAAGCATCCTCTCTTTTTACAGTCATTCGCATTGCGGCATATGCGCAGCCGCCGGATTTAGAAAAATTATATCAAAGCCGGAAGGAGAAAGCAATCCCGGCAAAGGCAAAGGCGCCGCCCAATCATCCAAGATGATTTTGCGGCGCTCTGCGCCTTTTGCTATTCTGTTACTGCGCCGAAGAGCCCCATGCGTCAAGCTGAGTCTGAATCTCATCCAAAAGAACCTGTACGCCGCTGTCTTCCAGTGCCTGAAGGAACTTAGGAATATTTTCAGCCGGATCAACCATGCCATATTCTAATGCCATGCCATATTCCGCCACCGAATTAGTGATTGCAGCGATTTCCGCCTCCACAGGAGCCGTGTCAAAGGTAAAGCCAAGATGAGGGCCTGTAACTGCAGATGCGTTATATTCCGTGAACATTTCCTCTATATTTTCCGGATAGGAAATATCCCATTTCTGGTTGAAGGGTGTTCCAAACTGCCAGCCGTAGGTATAATCATATCCGTTGTCAGCGGGATCAAGGGTTCCGCCCATGGTTCTGTCAATCTGGGTGTCTCCAACCGCCGTGTGGTGCTCGCCTTCAATTCCATGACGAATCAATGTTCCCACATATTCATCCGTATTCAGCAGGTTAATAAACTCCAGAGCCTTGTCGGGATGCTCGGAGGCAGAGGAAATTGCCAGCAGGCCGCCCATTCCGTTTCTGGTTTCAAACAGAGGATCCATAAGAGGTACAAAGGTTACGCCATGACCGGTTCTTGCAGCTTCCGATTCTGCCGCTCCGGGAGCATACTGAATCAAATAAGAGAACAGTCTGCCGTTTGCAAAGTCATTATCCCTGTTTGCATTGTCGTTGCCATAGTTTACAGGATCCTCGGGAAGATACCCGTTGTTGTACCAATCCCGCACCAGCGTGCAGTAATCCATGTATTCCTGGCTTGCATACTGATTAAATACTTCTGCTTCGCCTTCAAAATTTGCATAAGCCGCGACCGCGGAAGCTCCGGGCAGAGTAGGCGTGCCTGTGAGACTCTCATAAGGAACAGCCATGTTGAAAGCCAGTCCGGAAACGCCAATTACATTTTGGCCTGCCGCCTGTGATTTCTCTTTCACGGTCTGCAGAACCTGGGTATAATCCTCCATTGTTTTCACAGTGCTCAGATCAATTCCGTATTCCTCCGCCATATCGCTGTTTACAAAGAATCCGGCCTGCCAGCCCATTTCTTTATAGGAAGGAACGCCGTAAACCTTTCCATTGATAGAGGCCGCGGTCCACAACTCCTGAGGAATAAAATCATAAGTTTCCTTTGCGTACTGGGGAAGCAGCTCTGTAATATCCATGAAAGCGCCTCTTGCCGCAAACTGCGTATAGTTTGTGGTCCAGTTCGCCGTAAAGCAAATGTCAAAATACTCTCCGGAATTAATCAGTGTCGGCATTTTTTCCTGATAATCCGGATTTGCGAGAATGGTATAATCAATCTCCACTCCTATTTTCTCTCTTGTATACTCGTTCAGCGCCTCTATAATCTTAGCCGAATCCGGCGCCACCGGGTTCATAGACATGTACCACTTCAGAGTAACAATTTCCTCCGAACCGCTTTCCTGAGCGGCGGAAGTTTCCGTCTGAGCAACGGAAGTATCTGTCGTACCCGCTGCATTTGTAGCCGCAGATGGCTGCTCGGTGCCGCCGCAGCCTGCCAGCGCAGCCGTGGTGAGAACCAGAGCCAGTCCCGTACTCAATAGCTTTTTCATTTTCATTGTTTTCCCTCCTGTTTTGTTGTTTGTTGCTTTATTTACAAAATGTAGCAAGCCACATTTTTATAAATCTTTTTTTCTCATCTCTCCATGTCATTACAACTATCCTTTAACGCCCCCCACGGTCAGTCCTTTCACGAAATATTTCTGGAAGAACGGATACGCCAGCATAACGGGAACCACAACCAAAACCGTAAGAGCCATACGTCCACTGTCCGTAGGAGCGTTCTGAGCCAGCTCCGCATATTCCAGCGCATTTGCCGATGACTGGTTCAAAGCCTCAAGACTGTTCTGCATGCTCTGCAGCAGGGTTTGGACAGGATATTTTTTGTTATCAAAAATATAAAGCATTCCCAAAAACCAGTCATTCCAGTAAGCAATAACGGTAAACAGCCCGATTGTAGCCACGCCCGGCTTGGACAGCGGGAGCACAACCTTCAGAAAGGTGTAAAATTCCCCGGCTCCGTCTATATGCGCAGCTTCAATAATTTCCATGGGAATTCCCCTGAAAAAGGTTCTCAGAACCACCACATAAAATACATTCAGCGACATGGGAAAAATCAATGCCCAAACGGAATCTCTTAATCCCAGAAGCTGTGTGTTTACCATATAGCTGGGAACCATACCGCCGTTAAACAGCATGGTAAACAGAAGAAGCAGCATCAGGATTCTGCCATATCGGTAGTCCGGCCTGGACAATACATAGGCCAGCATCGTAGTCACAACCAAGCTGAACAGCGTTCCCACCACTGTAACAAACAAAGTAATAGCATAGGATCTTACAATCTGATCGCCCAGACGCAGAAAGTAATTATATGCATCCAAGCTGAATTCCGACGGAAAAAAGGAATAGCCCTTCTCAAATATACTCTGCTCGCTCGTAAAGGAAACGATAACCACCAACAGAGTGGGCAGCACGCAAAGCGCCGCAAGCAAGGTTAGAAAAGCCAGCAAAATAGTGTTCGCCCGCACGCTGATGGCATTGATTCTTTTTTCTTTTCGTATGTGATGAACGACTTTTTCCATATAAATAAGCCTCCTTAAAACAGCGCGCTGTCTCTGTCAATTTTGCGCACAACGAAATTCGATGATAATACCAGAATGAATCCCACCACCGACTGGTAGAGGCCCGCCGCAGACGCCATACCGATATTTCCCGTTTCTTTCAGCGCCCGGTACACATATGTATCAATCACGTTTGTCACAGAGAACAATGGACCTGAATTTCTGGGCAGCTGGTAAAACAAACCGAAATCTGCGTAAAATATCTTCCCGATTGCCAAAATGGTCAATACAATCATCATTCCCTTCAGACACGGCAGCGTAATATATCTGATCTGCTGCCACTTTGTGGCTCCATCCATTAGGGCCGCCTCATAATAATCATTTGGTATCCCTACAATTGATCCCAAATACATTACCGTGGAATAGCCTACCGTCTTCCAGATCTGGAAAATAACCAAAATAAACGGCCACACCGAGGATTCCGAATACCATGTAACATGTATTCCAAAGGTTCTGTTAATAAAACCATTGTCCACACTCAAAAGAGAGTAAGCGATAAAGGAAACCACCACCCAGGAAAGGAAGTACGGAGCCATAAAGATGGTCTGATAAACCTTTGCGGCCCTTTTCTGATGCAGCTCGCTGAGTATTATGGCCATGGTCACGGCAAATATTAAATCAAGCACAATAAACAGTAAATTGTAGCCCAACGTATTTCTCGTAATAATCCATGCATCCTTTGTTCGGAAAAGATACTCAAAATTTTTCAGCCCGCTCCAGGCGCTTCCAAAGATTCCATCCCGGACATTGTACTGCTTAAAAGCGAGTATCAACCCCGACAGAGGAAGATACTTGAACAGAATCATCAGAATAATTCCCGGCAAGGCCATTAGGGTAAGCGGCAGATTTTTCTTAAACCAGAACCACCGGCTTTTCGTACGTGTTTTCATCATTATGCCTCCTTGCGTTTTCGTCTGATTTTACTATAACAATTCTTCTCTCACTCAACAATGCGACTTTTTTTATGATAGGTGGATTTTTTTATAGGCCATTGTCATCGATCTGCCTCTTCTGTCACTTCTGTCACTTCTGTCACTTCTGTCACTTCTATTATAAAAAGCAAAGCAACGACCTAACAATGAGAATCTTTTCAGAATAGGTGTACTATTTTCGTTTGTCATAAATTGTAATTGCCGCTGTTTCTTACAAGATTTATAATAGAATCCGTCACAGGATTGTACAAGGGAGGAATCAGTATGCTCAGAATACTGCTTGTGGACGACGAAAAATACGCAATAGAAGGGCTTATCTCCATGCTGAACTGGGATTGCTTTCAGGGAGAGCTGGTGGGCACAGCCTCTTCCGGCGAGGAGGCGCTGGCCCTTCTTGAAAGCGTTCATCCTGACGTTATTATATCTGATATTAAGATGGGTGGGATGAACGGCATTGAGCTGGCAAAGCGCGTGCATGAAAAGCAGAAGCAGATTCAGGTCATTCTTCTCACTGCTCACGGTGAATTTGAATATGCGAGACAGGCCATCAGGTATGGTGTGATCGATTACATCCTAAAACCCATCACCAGGGAAAAACTGGAGCAGCTCAATAAGCTTTTAATCAGGAAAACAGAGCAGGCCCTCCTTAGGCATAAATCTTATCTGGCCGTATGGGACGACTCTCTGAAGGAGCGACTGCTGGAAGCGTTGAAAAAAGGGGATCGGAATACTTTGGACGAATTTTTTCAGTCCCAGCTTTTCTCCGATCTCATGGGCGGAAATGACTGTAATCCTGTGGGCATACAGCTTTTGAACTATCTTTACCTCTATCTGGAAAGCATGAATCTGAATCCTCAGGCTATCTCCCGTTCCCGCAGCGAAACCATGGAAAGCTTTCTGGACATAACCGCCCCTCAGGAAAAAGCAGATTATATTATCACAAAATATTACGATCTGCTTTCCGGTGTGTCTTTGCAGAAAAACGCACATACCGACGCTATTGCAACCTATGCGCTGCGCTATATCGAGGAACATTTCGACAATCCTGATTTCAATTTGTCGGCGCTCTCCTATGCCATGCATGTTTCCCTCTCCCACCTGAGCACAGTGTTTAAGCAGGCCACGGGCACCAATCTGAGCGCATATGTGGCAGAGCTGCGTCTGGAAAAAGCCCGGCATCTCTTAGCGGACATGCGTTATTCAGTCTCCGAAGTATCCGCTTTGTCCGGTTATTCGGACGCTAAATATTTCGCCAAGCTCTTCAAGAAAAAAACGGGAAGCACTCCCAGCGAATACAGAAACCTGGTTGTTCAGCAGGGAGGTCTCAATGGGAATTAGAAAAAAGTTTTTCCTCATTTCAGCCGCATTTATACTGATAATTCTGATTATCTCCTATAGCGTTATGTACTTATATTTTTATCGCACCATCTTTCGGGAGACAGTAATAAATCAAAGAACCAACGTGGAGCTGAACAGGAGGATGGCGGATAATTTCATGGAATCCATCTACCAGACTTCCGTACAGCTGGTCAGCGACCAGGCCCTGGGAGAATATCTGAGCGAAAACAGCAGCAATCCTATGGAGATCATTCAGGCAAGACTGGCCATCCAGGATCAGTTCGCCCATTACGCCACCCATCAGGCGGTGAACAGTTCTTACTATTATAGAAGCACTCTTTTTCTTTCGGATCTGCTTCCCATAGCCGGATCTTTTGAGCCCCGTACGCTGGATGACAATCCCTATGTAAGCTCCAACTCTGTTTTTTCCAATTCCAGAGTAAAGGAGGAGGAATGGTATCAGAAAACTCTGGATAGAAATGTCTATGTGTTCCTGAACCAGGATACCGATGAAATCTGCATCGCGAGGAAAATCACCAATACTTACTACATTGGACCTTACGATTCCAACGGAACCGCCGTTTTAGTCGTCAGCGTTGCTAGCAGTCAGATTGAAAGCGTATTTTCCAGCATTCCCATTACTCCGCAAAGCGGCTACGCTATCCTCAACGATGAGGGAACCATTCTCTACCGCAGCAACACCCGGACCTCATCCGGCATCTATGACGCTGCCTGGAAGGAATCCGGATATGGACAGGACTCCGAATTCACCATGCGCGCAGACGGACAGGTATATTTGGTGAATTACTGTCAGCCTCAATACGGGATCCAGCTCTTATTTGTCACCCCCAGCAGTGATATTGAGGACAGTATTCAGTCGCCTCTCGGAACCTACAGCCTGATTTTTGTAAGTATTTCTCTGGTAATCCTTGCAGGGATCTATATTATCACAGGGCGCCTGAGCCGTCCTTTGATCCGGTTTTCAGATGCGGTGGCGCAGATTCGGGATCCCAGAAATTACGATCCGGCAAAGCTGCGCATCTCTAAAGAGAGGGAGCTTGTTATGTTGGAAAACAGCTTCCATAAGCTCATCGAGAATATCCGAATACATGAAGAGAGTGAAAAGCGTTCCCAGCTCCGCGCTCTGCAGGCCCAGATCAATCCTCACTTCATCTTTAATGCTATGGATATGGTTAATTGGCTCGCTCTGTCCAGAAACTGCGACGACATTGCCGGAATCGTCTCCTCCATTGCAAACATGATGCGCTACAGCATCACTGATGCGGACAGTATGGTTCCGATTTGGAAGGAAATGGAAAATATTCAGGAATTTATATCCATTTATCGGCTAAGACACAATAGCCAGCCAATATTACAGACAGACATTCAGGAAAGAGAAATTACGATTCCCAAATTTACCCTGCAGCCCCTGGTGGAAAACTCTGTCCGCCATGCCAGAACGGCTGAAAATGAGAAATTGGTCATAGTTATCCGTGCCTGTAGAAAAGAGACGCAAACCATCATCGAGGTGCATGACAACGGCAGGAACTGCGACGCTGAGACTCTCAACCGGCACATCCGCTATGAAGACACTGATCTGAATGTGTCAAGCGGCTTCGGTATCCGCAATGTAAACGAGCGCATTAACCTGCGCTTTGGCAAGGGAAGCGGGATTTTTTACAGCAACGGGGCCAACGGCAGTTTAATCGCCCACGTTGTTCTGACAGGCGATGGAAAATGGGAATAGACACAAGCATATGACAGAATATGCTCTGAATATTTTTTGGGGCATATGATTCATAAATATATTCACCCAATAAGGAGGAAAAAACGATGAAAAAAGAAATGCTAAAGGATGGCGTGCATGGCTACACGGGTCAGGAACAGTATGTCCCGCCCCAGGAGGAAGCGGTTTTAAATCATCTGCAATGGTTTATGGGACTAAAGCTGGGCTTTATGATGCACTGGGCTCCCGGCTGCCAGCTGGGCACTCTGGAATCCTGGCCCCTGTCCGACGGCGATGGAGCCTGGTCCCAGGCAGATGTGGACTGGACGGATATCGAAACTTTTAAACAGCAGTATATCAACGCAAACAAAACCTTCAATCCCGTAAAATTCCGTCCGGATAAATGGGCCGAGCTGGCGCAGGAGTGCGGATTCAAATATCTTTTGTTCACCACCAAGCACCACGATGGCTTCTGTATGTTTGACACGGACACTACAGATTATAAAATCACGGATCCCTCCTGCCCCTTTCACACCAGCCCTTATGCCGATGTCACAAAAAGCCTGTACGACGAATTCAGAAAAAGGGATATGGCCATTTCTGTTTATTTTTCCAAGCCGGACTGGCACAGCAATGACTATTGGCACCGGGAATTCGGCCCCGCCCCCACACGAAATGTAAATTATTCCATTGAGGAGCATCCTGAACTCTGGGAGCGTTTCGTCTCCTACACCCACAGACAGATAGAGGAGCTGGGGACCCGGTATGGAAAAATCGACTGCCTGTGGCTTGATGGAGGCTGGGTCAATAAAGATAATCTTGGGCAGGACATCCGCCTGGAGGAAATTGTGGACAAGCTGAGAAAAGGGCCTCAGCCCCATCTGATTGTCTGCGACCGGACTGTGGGCGGAAAATTTGAAAATATTGTGACGCCGGAAAAACAGATTCCCGAAAATCCCATGACGATACCGTGGGAAACCTGCACAACAGTGGGAGAAAGGTTTTCCTTCCATTATACGGATCACTTTAAGTCAGGCCGGGAGCTGGTGCATCTGCTCCTTGACGTGGTCTGCCGCGGAGGCAACCTGGCATTAAATCTGGCGCCCCAGCCGGACGGCGAACTTCCCGCCAAAGCAGTGGCCTCCCTCCGGGATATGGGCAGGTGGCTTCGCATACACGGAGAGGGCATATACAACACCACAATGGCGGAACCCTATTTTATCCGCAAATTCAGATATACGGCCAAAGGGGCAGTGCGTTATGTATTCTACCTCTACAATGAATGCGCCGCACTTCCTCTGAGGCTCCATGTGAAGCTCTCCGGATCGGCTTCACGAATTCGTCTCATGCGTACCGGACAGGAAATCCCCTTTGAGCGTGCAGGCGACGAGCTAATCCTGGACACTCAGGATATTGATCGAAACACCGCTTTCTATGCCGATTGCTTTGTTGTGGAGCAGTAAGAGCACCGATGACTTTTACCCCTCATGCAATCTGTATCCCTTGAATTTCGAGACATTGCGGAAGCAGTGTTCTGCAGATACATCTTCTTTCATCCGCATGAACGCTGCTTCCATGTCCGTTTTGGGAACTGGTCAGCCAGATAAAGGCGAAGTCTCTCTGGCATAAGTCTGCAATAAAGTCAACAGCCCTGATCCCGTATCTCCGGAGTTTTTCCTTCTATCTGCCAGATATATTTCGTCAATTTTTGTCTTAATTCATCGCATATTTTTCGATATTGTACATCTTTTATCAGATTATTTTTCTGTCCTTCATCTGTTGGCAGATGATAAAGATATTTTTCTTCGTATAAAGGGGAGTCAGGAAGCAGTAATTCCTGTTTTTGCGAAGAATTCAACGGGGCTTCCACACAATAAGTCCACTCCGGAGTTCTAAGCGCCCGCCCTATACAGCTCTCACTGATCTGAATAAAAACTTCTTCATGTGTAGGAATTCCGGGATGCTCTATCAGCCTCTGCACAGGGATGCCCCGCATATCATCCGGTACAGGGATGCCCCCCGCTTCCAGAAGAGTAGGAGCTATGTCAATAAGACTGGTCAGTTCCTTTACTATATGCCCTCCATTAAATACTCCTCCTTTTGCTATAAAAGGCACATGTACACTGTCTTCATGGCAGGATCGTTTGTACTCTCCATTTCTTGTGCAAAAATGAGAGCCGTGATCCGAAGTATAGAAAATAATTGTATCATCGTAAATATTCATTTCTTTTAATGCAGCTATCAGACGCCCGACATTGTCGTCCAGGCTTTTACAGCACCCCAGGTAATCCGGCATCTGTTCCCGCCAGTCGCCTTCAGTTCCTTCCAGATCATCCGGCACTTCAAAATCCCTGAACTTCTCTTTCGATCCTTCCGGCCCCTCGAAACAATGGTGATCATTCTGATGATGCGGTTCAATAAAAGATATAAACATAAAGAATGGCCTGTCCTTCGGCCTGTACAGATATTCCAGTGCAAAATCTGTGGTTGCATCTGCCCTGTATCCGCTGAATTCTCTTTTATTTCCATCTCCATCATACATATATCCGCCATAACCATGGGACGTAAACTCAAGCACATCGGAAGCGATCCAAAAATCCCGATACCCTCCCCGGTAAGCCGGCGGGATCGGCTTGGTCTTATAATCTATGTACGCCTGTGTTTTCTGCCCAAAAGAACAATCAGACGCCAAATGCCACTTACCCACATAAGCCGTTTCATAACCATTCTCATTAAAATATGACGCTATTCCTTTTACATTCAGCGGCAGCATCCGGCCATTTACATGACAGCCTATTTCCGTAGGATATTTTCCGGTTTGAATACATGCCCTGGCAGGCCCGCAGACCGGCTGACATGTAATGGCATTTTCAAAACGGGTCCCCTCCATTGCCAGTCTGTCCAGATTGGGCGTCAATCTGAACTTCCTCCCCAATGGCTGTCCATAACAGCTTACAGTATCCCATCGCTGCTGATCCGAAAAAATAAACAATATATTGGGACTTTTTTTCACTTTCAACCCTCCTATGCAAATGAAATCTGTTGCGGATATTTGTTCTCTGTGTTCAGGATTGCATCAGACATTTTCTGATCCCCACATAACAGGGAATCGGTATATTCAGCAACTCGCAAAGAGCTTGCGCAACATCAACGGCAGAAAGCAAACCATTGCCCTCACGGGCAGCAATTTTGTTCTGAAACA
>ERZ1643251.4164-NODE-4164-length-12807-cov-4.507136_pt1 | contig 12807 bp, 8 predicted proteins | sample MGYA00579261_ERZ1643251 | MGnify/ENA primary metagenome ERZ1643251 (study PRJEB29033, sample SAMEA4952267) | chicken gut metagenome | biome: Broiler Chicken; feature: Gastrointestinal Tract; material: Caecum | place: Ireland | collected 2018 | study: Broiler... | reverse complement strand
TTTTCTTGAGTCTTACGATCTACCTGAGCATATCCGTAACCTGGTACATCGACTAAGTAAAAACAGTTGTTCACATGATAGAAATTTAATGTTTGAGTTTTTCCTGGACGAGAAGAAATTCTAGCAAGATTCTTTCGCTCTAAAACTGTGTTGATAAAACTACTCTTGCCGACATTACTTCTACCAACTAACAAAAACTCAGATTCTTTATTTTCTGGATATTGGCTTCTTCTTACTGCACTGACAGCCAACTCTGCATGAGTGATTTTCATTCTTCATCGCTCCTTTGACGAACCAAAAATTCTTTACTAGCAGTATCTAAATCACGAATTAAAGCATCGGCCTCTTCCCAAGAGAATACTCTAGCACCAGATGCAAACTTGTGACCACCACCATGATAGTGTTCTGCTACTGTATTGATAATTGGTCCTCTACTTCTAATATTTGCTTTGATGAGATTATTTTTCACGTCTTCTGTCATCGTAATCCAAACGTAGACGCCATCGATGTAGTTAAAGTTATTTACCATGTTTCCGGCACTACTGACATCTGCTTGGAATTTTGTAATGGTATCGTTCGTTATTTTTACATACCCAACGCCATGCTCGGTTATAATCATGTTTTCACCGATATAACCTTGTAAGCGTACTTCATTGATTGGTCGTAAATACAACTTTTCATAAAGAGATGGAATATCTAAATTGTATGTCTCTAGTAATTCAGCCACTTTCCGAAACGTATCTTTGCTACTGTTGAACATAAATCGATTCGTATCACTGGCAAGACCTATAAATAACTTCTCGGCAATCGAAGTATCTAAGACTAGGCCTGTTTCTTTGATAAAATCCAATACAATTTCACTTGCACTTGAAGATTTATCATTAATTACTTCGATATCACAAAATTCTTCCATAAAAGGATGGTGATCCATTTTTACTTTCTTCGCAAATACATCGAAGTTAGAAATGCCATCGACTCTTTTTTGATCTGGTGTATCCAATACAAACAGAAGCGCATCGTGAATGTCATCTTTTAATTTATCTAATTTTCCTAAATACGTAAATTTTACAGATCCGCTACCGACGGCTAATACCGTCTTGTTTGGGAACGTTTTTAAGATGGAGTCCCTAAGAGCAAGTTGGCTTGACATTGCGTCCGGATCTACGCCAACATGTCTTGCAATTACAATCGTATCGAAGCTTTCAATCAGCTTATAGATCGTTTTGTATTTTTCTGTCCACATAATATCTTCCTATCTAGTGATTAAATCTAGTGTATCAGTTGCAATCATCAATTCTTCATTTGTAGGTACGACATAAACTAGACAAGATGAGTCGTCGCTACTAATCTTTTTCAATTCACCACGAACATTGTTACGTTCCAAATCTAGTTTAATTCCTAAACAAGCTAATTTTTCAACAATATCACGGCGTGTGGCAATAGAATTTTCACCGATACCGGCAGTGAATGTAATCACATCAGCACCACCTAATTCGACATAGTATGTTGCAATGTAGTTCACAACGGTCTGAACGAACTTTTGATGTGCTAAAGCACATTTTTCGTTTCCGTTATTCATTCCTTCTTCAATATCACGAGAGTCACTACTGTATTCGCTAAGTCCTAAGAAACCGCTTTTCTTATTTAAAGCATCTACGACTTCACCAGCGCTCATTCCTTCTGCTTCCATTACATAAGGAATAATTGATGGATCAATATCGCCAGAACGAGTTCCCATCATAATACCTGCAAGTGGTGTAAATCCCATTGAAGTATCGACACATTTACCATCTTTTATAGCAGTAATCGATCCGCCGTTTCCTAAATGGCAACTGATAATTCGTAAGTCATCGCGACCCAACTCTTTACTAATCGTCTTAGTAATATAACAATGACTTGTACCATGGAAACCATACTTTCTAACTCCATGTTTTTCGTACCATTCATATGGAACTGGGTATAAATAGTTTACTTCCTCCATTGTTTGATGGAATGCAGTGTCAAATACACCTACCATCGGAACATCTGGTAAAACATTGCGAACGGCTTCAATTCCCAAAATGTTTGCTGGGTTATGAAGTGGTGCAAGAACACTAAACTTTCTTAAGTCTTCTACTACCTCATCTGTGATAATGACAGACTCTTTATACTTATCTCCGCCATGAACCAAACGATGGCCAACACCACCAATTTCATTTAAGGAATCGACAATTCCAAGTGCAACTAATTTATCCAATAAAATTTCTACGGCTCTGGTATGATTTGGTAAATCGACATCTTGTTCTAATTTTTCACCGTTGTATTTAATTTTATAACGGCTTCCTTCAATACCGATTCGTTCAAATAAACCATTGGCAATCAGTTTCTTATCTGTCATTTCAAACAGACTGAACTTTAGTGAACTACTACCTGCATTAATTGACATTATTTTCATACTATCCCTCTTTCTATACTATTCATTATACTATAAACTAAGCAATTAGGAAACCTTTTAATTTTTGCTTGAAGGTTCCAATGGATTTGTATGGAGACGTTTCACTTTCAAATCTTCTTCCCTTGCCGCTACTTTTGAAAATGAACTGTTCGTTTCTACAATATCTGATAAACGTGCTCCTAAAAGTTCGATCGCATCATCGTATGCTAGGTCGACTTTTTCTTTTGTCGTTCCCATATAATCTGCAATCTCTGAAGACTTTTTTCCTAAGCAGAAAGTTGAAATTAAAACAAATGATTCTGATAATGGAAGGGATTGATATAATCTTGTAAATGCTTCGCTTTGCAATAAGTTCTTTAATTTTGTCAATTGTTCTAGCGAACAATTATCTAATGGTAATCTATCTAGCGATGGGACAGGTTGTGTTGCTACAATAGGTGCAGAAACTGATTCTGGTACCATAGCCTTTGCATCCGAAGCCGGTAGCACTGCTGGTTGTTCCTCATTGGTGATAGAATCAGATGGCAGCTCGTCTTTAGATGGCAGCTCATTTCTAGATGGCAGCTCGTCTGGTAAAATTACAACCGGTTTGCCAATCTCACTTCGGATTGGTTCTTCTTTCGGTGCATCTTGTGGTGGAGTACTTTGATTTCCTTGAACCTGTTCTAGAATTGCTGATACACTAGCACTTTTGGGTGCTTCCTTTTGTGACTTTAATCTTTCATTTAAGGCTTCCATTTCTTCTGGTGACATTTTTCTTGTTTGAACTTCTCCTCTTCTTCTAAGTGATTCTAATTGCTCGTTAATCATATGTGTCCGCTCTCCTTTATGTGGAAAACGACCATATTGACGATAGAAAAGCATCCTAGTTCTCATCGGTGTGATTACTCTAGCGCTAACTTGACATTGCAACTGGTGTTGTTCTTTTGTAGTAGCCTTTATTGGTTCCCCTAAATTTTCGCCCCATTTTGCACAGGCAACACTCTTCTGCAATTCTGTCAAACTTTTATAAGCATTGTCTATTTCTTCTCTTGTAAATCCATCTTTCAAAAACGTTTGATAAAACCCTTCTATTCTTTCCCATGGTTTTCTCGGTTTCTTTTCCGTTTTATCTTCTGACATCATTTTCTTTTCTCCTTCTTTTTCTATTGATTTTGATTGTGGTACTTCTGCCACTGTTATAACATCTGCTTCTGATAATGCATTTTTATCTGGCGGTAGCAATCTTGGTTGATTTTGGCTTTCTTTTATTGGACGTACATGACTTTTGACATTCCAAGCTACATGTAAAATTTTTCTTTCTTCTTTCTTTTGCAATTCTTGTCCTGATTTTGGAGACTGCTTTTCTGGATAATTCAATAATTCTTTCATTCGCTTAATATACTTTGGATTCTTTAGTCTTTTTATTACCTGGTCTTGAATTTGTCGTATTCTTTCTCTTGTTAATCCATAGTCTGCTCCAATCACTTCCAAAGTTTCTACTCCATTTGGACCGAGTCCTAAACGACGCATGGTAATGTCTTTTTGGTGATCACTCAACTTCATTTCATCTAACAATTTTGAAAATGCCTGAATGATACTATCGTTTTCTATTTCTTCTATGTAATTTAAAGATGTTTTGTCAGAGAAAAAAGATCCTAATTCTGTATCCTCATCTCCAACCAAAGCATTCAGTGACGTGGAAACCGTCGGGATATTTTGAATGGTTTGAATCCGCTCTACTGATAACCCAGATTCTTTGGATAACTCTTCTATCGTCGGAGTCACACTAGGGTTTGCTTCTAATTTTTCTTGTGCTCTTCGTAATTTTAGTGTTTGCTCGTGCAAATAAACTGGAATCCGAATGGTACTGTTATGATCGTGTATATATCGAACGATATGTTGTCTAATCCACCACATTGCGTATGTGGAAAATGCTACGTTTCTTACGGGTTCAAACCGTTTAATTGCGGTGAAAAGTCCTAATGATGCTTGTTGCATTAAATCGTCTTGTTCAACTCCAGAATTATAATAACGACTCACTATTTTATATAAAAAACTCTTATTCTCATTTAAAATTTCTTCAAATAAAAATTCTTTTTTGTATCCATCTGGCATGTTTTTATATCGAACAACTTTCTCTGTTAATTTTTGAGACTGCTCAGATACAACGAAATTATTATCTGTTGTTACATCAATATTAAACACCATTAAATAAGCATATACAAATGACATTTCATCTTCTGTTAATTGCTTTTCTAACGCTTTTAAATTCAAGTGTTTCCAATCTACTCTTTTGGCAATCGTCTGGACAACTGTATCGTTCATCACATATTGAAGTATTTCCTCATCCTCATCTAATCCAATATTCTTTAACCAAATATAAATTGGTGTCAACCCTTTAATGCATTGAGTTGTTTTACCTTTGCCAACATATTTTTTCTTATTTAAAATCATCAAATCCAATAATATGTAATTATGATGATTTTGGATTTGATCTCGTAGCCACGATTGCAGTTGTTCTTCGAATTCTTCTGTTACAAATTCTGCCAATGTTTTTTCACTGGACTGTGAATAACTAGAAACCGACTCTACTAAACATTGGTCTAATAGTTGGTCAAGCGATTCGCGGAACGGTTCATGATCTAAAAATCCATACTCTTTATGTAGATTTTTCTTGATAGTGTCTTTCATTTCTTGCAAGGCGAGGTTTATGCGTTTATCTTTAAATTCTTGCATTTTCAAACCTCCCTCTGAATAACTTTTATTATAACACTCTTTTTACAATTTCATAGTTTTATTTTTGGAATTCGTGGCTTTTGAAGGAAATTTTATTCTTTGCTGTGCTTCTTTCCATAGTCTTTCTTCTGCTATAGCATTTGAAATTGGATACTTTTTGAATTCACGAAAATACAATGCTTTAACATAAATCGGTTGGATAATCAAACGATTGATATACGTTGTTTCCTCGCGATAATCTCGCCAGTTCAATGGGTTAGATAATTCTTCTCCATAATAGGAATAGGCTAGTTCTTTCACTTCGTCAGATAATGTCATAAATGCACTGTCTACCTCATCACGGCTAATTCCTTTTCTTTCAAAAATTCGATAGAAGTCCTTGTCATCTAATGCAGAAATCAATTTATAAAAACAACGATTTTGTTTCTTGATTTGGTCTACTAATTGAGTGAGCCAATGATAATTAGTCACTTTATTGAAAAAGTTATACATCTTAATATTACAAACTCGTTGTAATAACATTTTTGATATGTATTGATTTGTTTGTAGACATAATAAATGATTAACTGCAAAAAGTGTCTCTTCATTATAATTGTCTTTTACATATGTGTAAACACGATTTTCTGGTGATAGATTTTGTGAATTTGGAGAACCTGTTGATGCACTTGCACTGTCTCTATTTACTAGTCGTCTTGCTTCTTGACATTCGATCATTTGCTGCAACTTTTTAAAGGTTTCTACTTTCATTTGCCGCAAATAAGTAGCGGATACATGTAACTCTCGTCCTAATTTCCTTAACTTTTTCCCTTCAAAAATTATTTCTTCTAGCACTTTTTGTGTCTCGGCACTAAATTGGGTTTGCAAAAGTGTTTTCATTTTCTTAATGTATTCTTGTTCTTCATAATGAGCTTCTAATGTCGTATCTAACGGAATGTCACTTCCCAAAGATTCTAAACTTACTGTTTCTGGTTGCATCAAATAATTTCTGACCGTTTCCAATGGTATATCCACATACTCAGATATTTCATCGTAAGTAGGTGCTCTTCCTAACTCTGCGGTTAAGTATTGAATATCTTTTTCTAGGCGAAGCTTAGCATTGGCAATAGCACTCGGAATTGCGATTGTCTTCGTTTGATTTTGAAGATAGTTTTTGATACTTTGACATACTGTCCTTTTTACTGTTGCAGCAAGATTGGCAACAGGAAATTGTTGATATAATACAACTTGCATAAAACCGATGCATGCCTGTTGATAGACGTCTTCTCTATCTGCCTCATTCATATCGTAATTAGAAATTGTTTTTCTTAAAAACGGTTCATAAGACTTTAATAATGCTTCAAAATATTCTTGTTTTTGTCTTCCTTCTGGCATTTGACGATATCTCATGATTTTACTTTCCAAGTTATTTTGCGTAAAAGTCTCTTTCATTTGAGATGGCGTGGATTGAGTTATATTCATTCTCGTCATGTAATCACTCACAAAAAGAAGTGCATCTTCTGGCAATTTAATCTGTAATTCATCCATATTTAAATGGTTCCAATCAATGAGACTAGTTAGATACGTAAACACTTCATCTTGATTGTAGACATAATCCATCACTTCATTATCTGTATGAAGTCCAAGACTCTTTAGCCAAGTATACACCGGTGTCAATGATTTGATTCTAGTAACTACACTTGCATTAGGATTATATGCTCTTTTTTTATTCATAATCATAATTCCCAAAAGAAAATAGTCCTTCTCTTTTTGAATAGAGTCCTTCATCCATTCTGTCATCGTGTAATCAATTTGAGTTTTTAGTCGTTCTAATAAATTTTCTTCGTTGATATCCGTGACATTATCTACATAATGGCTAATTACTGCTCTAAAAACAGGCTTATAACGCCTATTATATAGACAACGATATTTTTTTATAAATTCTTTATCTAACTGTGATTTCAATGCTTCTTTTGATTGCATTTCCTCACCCATCTTTCTTGTTATAATCGAAATTATTGATATTGATAAACTCGTGATGCTAATTTTGTTTTCGTAACAATTGGTATCATTTCTAATGGTTGTTTTAGGTTTGCCAAAGTTTCCTGTAACTTTGCATCTTCTTTCTCTGGGAAAGAAAGTGGATATTGACCAAATTCACGAAAATACAATATTTTTGCATATAGAGGTCGAATTACAAAGTTGCTCAAGATAGTATCTTCTAAACTATGCTGATGACATGACCAATCTAATTGATTATTTAAATCTTCGCCAAAGTATTGATATGCTAATTTGCTTGCTTCTTTTGAAAGAGTGGTAAACGCAAGATCCACTTCCACTTTTGAAATGTTTCGATTCGCAAAAATTTGATAAAAATTGCTGCATTCTCTAGCGCAGATATTTTTTCTTTGAGAACGTGATTTTTCCTTAATTACCCGTAACGATTGAGCTAACGTGTCATCGCACATAGCTTTATTTAATAAGGTGTTGGGATTGATGTGACAAGTTTCACGAAGAGAAATTTGCGAAATATATGGCGCATCTTCTAAACAAAGCATATGAGATACAGCAAAGTACTGTTCTGGTGTACCATTGACTTTAGAAAACTCTTTTAAGTTTCGCTCATACCTATCTTGTAGTGGAATCATTATGTCTTGACTCTCTGACATACTACGTGAACGAAGCTCCACTGGTTCTTCATGGCCTCTTCTATCATAAAATCGCATGTAGGCTTCTGAAAATTTTAAAAATGCATTTTGTTCAATTTGACGAATTCTTTCTCTTGATAAGTGCATTTTTTGTGCAATTGAATTTAAGCTCAGCTTTTGAATTGTATGTGCCCAAACAACTGCTTGTTCTCTTTCTGTTAAGACACTATGAAATAACTTTAAAATTTCTGCACGATGTTCTTTTTCCTCACAAAGTTCTTCTAACGATGCAGAATCATCTTCTATTGTATCTTTTAATAGCACGTCATCATCAACATGGATTGGTTCATCAATAGTTCTAGAAATTTTAGGGAGTGTTAGAATCATTTTCACATCATTTACAGGGATGCCAGTTATTTTTGATAATTCAAATAGGTTCGGCATACGATGTTGCTTTTGTTGAAACTGAATAGATGCTTCTTTCATTATATTTTCTTTTGATATAACAGTTGGCGAAACGCGAATTGGATTCACTTGTTTCTCAAAAAAGCGACTAATAGCTATTTTAATTCCGTTGATACAATACGATATAAAATGCGTTTCTTTCGTAACATCAAAGTGTTGCATAGCTTGAAAAAATCCCAATCTAGCTTCTTGCAACAAATCTTCCTCCTCTACTTGATTTAGATATAGTTTGCAAACTGATAAAATAATGCGTTCATTCTCCATCATAATTTTTTCACATTTCGCTTGCTTTTCTGGTCCTTCTGGAATTTGTTGATATTCTATTACTTCTTGTGTCAATTGTCGTGAACGCGAACTTGCTATAATATTGTGTTTTTCTATTGTTGCATTCATTTTTATCCCCCTTTCGTTGGACTACATATTATACTACAAAACACTAAAAAAAGATAGGATTTTTTCCTATCTTTCAAAACTTTTATTCGATCGTTATTTATTTAAATAACTTCCGCTCATTTGGTTTAATCCATTTTGAACTAAACGTCTTGTGATTTCGCCACCAACTGTACCATTTGCACGTGAAGTAGCATCTGGGCCTAAGTTAACGCCAAATTCATTAGCAATTTCGTATTTCATTTTATCAATTGCTTGTTTAGCTCCTGGAACCATCATCTTTGTAGAACCAGCTTTCATTCTTTCACCTCCTACACTAATAGAATGTGAAAGAATTCACTTTTTATACGATTTTTGAATTGGTAATTTTTGCTATAACAAATCTTGAAATGGATTTTCTTCGTTTTCCTTAATCGTCATATGTTTTGTATTTTCAACAGCTTCTTGTAGCATTGTTTCAAAATCAAATCTTTGTTCCATTTCCTTGGCAAGTTCTAATTCTGGATGAATCACTGGATGTTTTGGAACAAACACTGTACAGCAATCTTCATATGGCAAAATACTAGTCTCATAAGTATCAATTTTTTTAGCAATGTCGATTATTTCCAATTTGTCTAGACATACAACTGGACGAATCACGGGCATATTCGTAACTTCATTGATGACATACATACTCTCGATTGTCTGACTAGCAACTTGACCTAACGATTCGCCATTGACAATTGCATGTGCATGATTTTTTTGAGCAAGTAATACCATAATTCGATACATCATTCTACGCATGATAGTAATGCAATAATCCGGTTCACATTTTTTATAAATACTTTCTTGAATTTTCGTAAAAGGAACGATATGTAAACAGATCTTATTCGTGTATTTACTTAGTTTTTTCGTAAGGGTAATGACTTTATTTCGTGCTTCTATCGAAGTATGAGGAATGGCTTCAAAATAGACTGCATCAATCTTCATTCCTCGTTTCATAGCAAGATATCCAGCAACTGGGGAATCAATTCCACCACTTAACATTAGCATTCCTTTGGTTTGTGTCCCAACTGGATATCCACCAAGTCCAGCAATTTTTTCTGAATAAATATACGTGAAATCTCTTCTAATTTCTACTTTACACAATACATCTGGACTATGAACATCTACTTTCACATTTGGAATATTTTTTAAAATGATACCACCTAATTTGGCTGCATATTCCATCGAGCGAATTGGAAACTCCTTGTTGCTTCGTTTCACTTCTACTTTAAACGTCTGAAAATTTTTGTTTTTCATAATTTCCAAAACCGTTTCATTAATAGTTTCTTCGGTACTTTCTGTTTTATACGCAATGTGATATGCATGAATACCGAACACTTCACCTAATTTTTTTTGAACTTCTGATAAATTATCAGATGAAATCATCATTCTGGATGGATCTGAAATAATTTCACAAGAAATGTTTTTTAGTTTTGCTTGAATATTTTGTTTTAACGTTTGAACAAAAAAATTTCGATTGCCTTTTTTGGTTGTCAATTCTCCGTATTCAATTAAAATTACTTGTTCCATAATACTTCCTCCTTACCGTTATATCTAAGACATGCGTCACTTCGTTTTCTTCAAAATATTACCATAAAACCGCTAAAATGAAAAGTTAAAATTGAAGAAACAAAGCATTATTTTTTATCATTAGCAATTTGACTCGCTTTTTCGTCTACATATTCGTAATGCAACTTATTTTGTCTAGTAACAACACTTTCTCCTAAATTCTTTTCAATATCGTCTCTTGCTACTTTTGCAGCATGTCCACCCATTCTAGCAATCTCTTTATTTTGTTCCAATCCCTTTGGTCTGTGCTTTTGAGCCAATCTTTTGGTTGTTTCCTCCGATAAATCCGTCAATATGACTTCCATACTATCCATATTATCCCGCAAAGACTCTTTGCGAAGACCTTTGTACTCTTTGTATTCTTTTGCGGTCATACCGGACCACTCTTTATAAATTTCATTGGTCAGAATTGCATATTCTTGTCCTTCTACAATTCCTCCTTGTTGCCAAATATCTGTTAACTCTTTGTGGTCTTGTATTCCTTTGATTCGTCTAGCAATCCATTTTTCATCATATCCTTTGGCTCTATACAAATCGATTGCCCGTTCTGCTGCAAGAGACGGATCGAACGTTTCATCTACTCGTTCACTTCCTAATTTTGCCAACCATTGTTTAATCGGTTCTGCATTTTTACTAGGAATCGATTCGATAATTCGAAACATTCCCTCAATATCTACCACATCAGTATTATAATACTTTCCATCAGAAGATTTCAATTTCAGTTGGTTACAATTTGTAACCGACTCATTGCCTTCCTTTTTTAAACGGTGTTTTAAAACTTTCCAATAATTTCTTGGATTGTCGCTTTCTGCAACAATCCCTACTATATCCACAACACTAATATAGTATTTTTCACTTTCTTTGTCCCAAACTGTTCGAATGGTCTCATTTTGAAATAATTGATTCACTAAATGTAATTTATCTTGATTCATCCATTTCCTCCTTGTGCCCATTATATCAAACGTTTGTTCTAATTGCAACTATAAAATATATTTTTTCCAAAAGAAAAAAGTAAGTTTCCTTACTTTAGTCCTTATACAAGTTCACTAAACTTTTACTGATTTCTGGTTCCATCAATTCAATGGCATGGATTGCACATTCCAAGGAACTTCTATACTTTCCTTTGTAGAACAGTGTTGTAGCATTCGTTAATCCCGTATCAATCTCTTTTAAATCACTTCGATAACGGTTTCCATATACGATTGCCATTTCCGCCATCTCAGCCGTTTTAACCATTTCATTCGCCGTATTATACAATTTAATTGCTAAATCTCTCGCTGTATCAACTCGAGTGTTTAACGTCTTAATGACAATTGGCTTGTTGTTTAATTCTCGTTCAATTTCACGAATTGCTTCTTTTGCTTCTGATAACTCCACATAATAATTATCTGTTATAATTGGTAGTTTATAACTCTTAATTTTATTTTTTGCTTCCTTTAATAAGTTAGCAAGTTCGTCTTTTTGTTCTTTTGCACGTGTCTCATCATCGTACATACTGCCAAGATTCTTTAACGAAATATCTAAGTCATCCTGTAACGTATTCAATAAATTGGAAATCGTCTCTAACTCTCTCGCTGCTTTGGAATAAGGCGTTTCGTGATTGTTCACACCTTCTAACAATGCTTTGTAATTGACATTGATTGCTAATAATCTACCTTTTAACTCATCGATTACCTTCACATCATTTTCTTTTAAATCATACATGTTTTTAATGTCTGGCATTTGAACGAAAATGTTTTCTAATAGAGAATTAATCTTAGATAATTTTTCCTCAAAAGCATTGACGTTTTCATCGTATACTTTTCTAGCAATCGTCTCTTTTTCAAAATCATTGAATAAAGAATCTAAGTAGTCTAACATCGTCTTCAGTTCAAACATGCAATCTTCTAAGTTCAATACTTTAATTCGGTCTAAGATGTTGCTGATATTTTTTTCAGATGCTTCGATATTATATGGAATATTTAGATAATCTAACGCATATCCACTTTCTATCATCGTTTCCGATGTGTTTTTGATTTCTAGAATTCGTCTTGGAATTAATTCTTCTGCTAACAAAACTAAATTTGGAACTTCACTTACGACAATTCCCATATGGCTAATCATTGTATCTAGAGCTTTTACAATGTGTACAACTTCACTATATTCATTGTTTTCCATTGTCTCCTCAAAATCAGCAAATCTTCTTTCGATATTTTCAAATTGAAGAGAAATGGCATCCTTAATATCCTTGTAATCACTCTCATGATCATGAAATTCTTTTAAAAGTTCGCGGTACTTCGTCTTTAATTTTGTAATGATATGGCGATACTTTTCTTCACTTACGGTAATCTCTTGAACTTCTGACAATAACTTATTGGCTGCTGTACGAGCCTTGTATATTTCCATCTCTGTCTTAGCAATCTTTAAACGTAAGTTTTTAATATCTTTATTTTCAACAAACAAATCCAAGTCGATAATCATATCGTTGATTCGAACTAATTTTTCTTCTTTAATTTGTTCAAAACGACGTTGCCAATCTTTGTACCGTTCTTCCATCTTGTCGTTTTTTACGATGGCTTCCACTTTAGAAAGTTCGGATAGAAC
>ERZ1643251.4163-NODE-4163-length-12807-cov-4.914288_pt1 | contig 12807 bp, 9 predicted proteins | sample MGYA00579261_ERZ1643251 | MGnify/ENA primary metagenome ERZ1643251 (study PRJEB29033, sample SAMEA4952267) | chicken gut metagenome | biome: Broiler Chicken; feature: Gastrointestinal Tract; material: Caecum | place: Ireland | collected 2018 | study: Broiler... | reverse complement strand
AGTTTACAAAGTAAACTCGCCGACTTCGCGATCGCAGATCGCTCGTCCGCTCGCTGAAAACAGGACATTGAGTCCTGTTTTCTTAACGCTTCGCGCCTTCTTAAGCTTCAACTCCTGTCGACCGCAACGAAAAAGACACCCACACGGGGTGTCTTTTATCGTTGGTGCGGTTGACAGGAGTTGAACCTGCACGGTCGCCCACAGGAACCTGAAACCTGCGCGTCTGCCAATTCCGCCACAACCGCAAAATCTATCGTAGTATACCATAACTTTGCCCGCTTGTCAAACATTCGGGAGCCTTTGGCGGATTAAATTTTTTATCGTCGGCGTTTTGCCCGGCGGCATATCGCTTTCGGCGGCGGGGGAGAATCTGCTCGTTTTTCGTTACGGTTTCCCGCCCGCCTTGCATTTTGTTGCAGGGCGGGCGGGCTTTATGATATCCATAAACTGCGGATACCGTGCATATCTTGTGTGCGCTCGTTACGCGCCTATCGAAACGGACTTCGCTTCGTATTCGTCGAGGTCGGAAGGGGGCTCTATCTCTTTGTCCGTTGAGGCAAGCTGTATATCCACCTTTATGTCCGTGCGTTCCTCTTCCGCTTCGATCTTTCCGTCGCATTTCGCGGCTATGCCCGTAAGTTTACCGCTTTCGGTAATAACGTAAAACTCCGCGCTTATATCGCCGCCGATACCGATGCCGAACGCCGTATCGATAATATCCGAGAGGTCTGCTTTCATCCTGATCTTCACGGTATTGCCGAATTCGGCTATCTCGCAGTCGTTTCCGGGATCGCTTATACCGTCCAGGATATTACCGAACTCGAAAGAGGGAAGCTCTATGCCGACGTTCTGCGAGTCGATCGGGGTCTTTACCTTGCTCTTTCCGTCGCTCATATAGACATACTCGTTGTCAATATATACGTCGTAATCGGATGAGGTGCTGCTCGTGGTGCTGCCAACGCTGCCCGACATTTCGAGGTCGAGCGAAAGTTTTGCGGTTATGCCGCTGTCCGAAATGCGCATCATGCCGTCGTATTCGATGAGGAGCTTTACGCCGTCGCCTTCGATATCTATGAGGTAATACATCCTGAACGTATCGGAAAGCTCCATATCGACGTTTTCCGTTGCCGCCGCCACTTCTTCGGCTGTTGCCGCTCTGTAATTTCCGCTCGTGTTCACATAGTTCGGCGAGCACGCAGTGCAGGCGAGTATTATCCCCGCAGCCAGCACCGCGGCAAAGATCGCAAGCGATATCTTTTTCATATAGATCCCTCCTTGTCCCGTGACGACCGTAAATACTTCGGAGCGGGACACCCCTTTATTTTCTATATATTTTAGCGCATGTTTACGGCATTGTCAATACGGGTGCGAAATTTTTCACCTAAGTTACACATTGTTTTTCATTGCCGTCACATATTATATATGAAAACGGCTACGAGCCTTGACGATCGCCCGAGCAGTGAATCCCGATATCCGAAAAAAATTTTTGAAAAATTTTTATCGAAATACTTGACAAATCATAAATAAAGGACTATAACATTAGCAGAAACAAGAAGAGAGTGCTAACGCTCAAAACAATAGAGTGCTAACATGCTCGGGTTTCAAGGAGGTAAATATCATGAAAAACGAACTTACGAGATTTAACGACGACTTTATGGGTTACGACTTCTTTGACGAAGCCATGCGAGATCTTTTCCCCGTATTGCACGGGCATCATCATTCCCGCGGGTATATGCGTACCGATGTAAAGGAAACGGATAACGGCTACGTTATGGAAGTGGAGATGCCGGGTCTGGATAAGAAGGATATCGGCGTCGATCTGAGCGACGGTTATCTTACGATCTCCGCGCATAAGTCGGACACGGAAAAGGACAAGAAGGAGAACTACATCCGCAAGGAGCGCAGCTTTTCCTGCAGCAGGAGCTATTATGTGGGCGACATCCGTAAAGAGGATATCAAAGCCAAGTACGACAACGGTATTCTTACGGTATCCGTCCCCAAAGAGCAGAAAGAACTGCCGACTTCGCACAGGATAGACATCGAGTGATATCTTGTGCGCGAAAAGCCCGTCGGGTCTGCCGACGGACTTTTTGCGTTTGACACCGAGCAGGCGAAAATGTTATAATACGCACATAATACGATATGCGGAGGCAGCAGTGAAAGTAAGATTCAACGAAGATAAAGAGATAGTCAAAGCCGTTCGGGAAGGGCTCAAAGCAAAGGGTGGTTATTGCCCCTGCCGTCTGGAGAAAACTCCGGATACCAAGTGCATTTGTAAGGAGTTCCGCGACCAGATAGCCGACCCCGATTTTGAAGGCTACTGCCATTGTATGCTTTATTATAAAGAGAAGTAAACGGCAATATCTTGAATGTAACGCGCAGCGGCGTTTTGCCGCGCGGCGGACTTAAAGGGACCCCCGTCGGGGAGTCCCTTTTTGTCCGTATCGTTGAGTTGTGTCGGGAGTTATGCTTTGCTCTGCGCCGCCAGCCAGCCCCACAGAGTAACATTCTCGCCGCCGACCTGTACTTTTTCGGTGCTCGCGGGATCGAGGTCCGCGATCGTCATATCGCCGTTTGCGCCCGCGGTAGGCTGCACGTTTACGCACTCGTCGCGGAGAGCGTATATCCAGGACCAATGCCCGTCGTAGTTGACGCCTTCGACGTTGACGGTCTCGAACATGCTGTAATGCACGTTTTCCGCACCCGCGTTGATAAGGTCGATATACAGCGCGTTGGTGTAAACGTCATCAGGCTCGCCGTTCGTAGCGATCTTAACGGTGTTGTCGTTCGCGGAATGTGTGAACCAGACGGGAAGGTCTTTGATCTTCTCTACTTTTTCCGCGCTAACGTCGCCCGTGGGGTACGCTTCGCAGATAGGGTAAGCCGCGGCAAAGAAGTCGGGGAAGTTGAAGATCATATTGACCGTCATGAATCCGCCGTTGGAGCATCCGCCGATATATATGCGGTTCATATCGATATCGCCGTTCTTTTCTATGTACGCGTCGATAAGTCCTTTGAGTGCTTGTACATAGTACTGTGAAGCGACGTCGTTGGAGTATTCACCGTCGCCGCCGTCCATCCACATCGTGGGAGTCTGCGCCGCAAGCACATACGCGCCTTTAACGGTATCCGTAACGAAGTACTTCTGTATAACGTCTTTGGCAAGGTTGGTGACCTGGTTGCCGAGGATGGCTATCGAAGGGTCGGTACCGCCTTCGCCCGCGCCGTGCAGCCAGATGATGAGCGGGTTCTTCGCTCCGTCGTTTTTCATCTCGTCGGTGCCGTAGGAACCGTAGGTGAGAGTGATGTCGCCTTCGGTATATTTGCCCGTCAGATCCCATGTGTCGAGAACGGGCACCGTCCACTCGTCGGGCGAGGTGACCGAGGCAAGTTCGGTGTACTCCGTGCCGCCGATATCCAGCGTTTTGCCGCTCGCTATCGCCAGGTCGTATGTCGCGGGATCGTTCCAGTTGTTCACCGTGCTGTAAGTAAACGGAGACAGATTGCCGTTGAACGACCACATGCCGTAAGAAATCGAATATTCGACGGTCACATGGTTTGCGCTCGCGGCGTCGACTTCATTGCCTTCGTCGTCCGAAAGATATACCGTCTGTCCGGAACCTTGACCGAGGACCGCTTTTTGCGGTCCGAACCAGCCCTGGCTCGTGAAAGAGACGCTGAAGAGATCGTCCGCGAGGGCGTCCGCCGCGACAGCGTCCTCGAAGTGAAGGACTGCTTTTTCGATCGCGGGACCGCCCGCGTACGCGCCCACGATCATATCGAAGGAGACCGCTTTTTCATAAGGCGTTCCTTCGGGCTCCGGCTCGGGCGTGACGGACGAACCGCCTCCCGTCGTCGTGATCTCGCAATAGTCGATATTGGGCGCCTGACCCATTGCCGTGATCACGATCGTGTTTTTGCCGGCTTTGAAGCTCTGCGTTCCCATCGTGATGGTCTCCCAGATAAGATTGTAGCCCATCGGCTGATTGGAACCCGTGATCGTCTGCTCTTCATAGTCGATCTTCGTGCCGTTCAGCGTGACGGTGATAACGCTTTCGTTTACGGGCTGGTCGATGACAAGCATTCCGCCCGTCCAATCCGCATTCGTGCTCGACATGCAGAAGAGTATCTCGGCTTCCGCTGCCTCATCGAGTTCGAAAGTAAAGGTTATGGTGTTTCCCGCCGTGCCGAAGTTGCCCACCGATTGCCCGCCGCTTGCGATCTCGATATTCTCGATAAAGGTATTGCCGTAAGAGGGAGTGCCCGTTACCTCGGCGTCCTCCGCTTCGAGTCGGATATTAAGTTCGGGTTCGGGTTCCGGTTCGGGTTCGGTATACTGCGCGTACAATGTAACGTCTTTGGTAACGGTGTACGTCGACAGGTTTATCTCGTCGCCGCCCGTTGCCTTATCGAACCAGCCGTCGAACGTTGCGCCGTCCTTACTTGCTGTAGGCGCACCCGTGATCTTTTCGCCTTCTTCGACCTCGACGGTCGCACTGCCGCTGAGCGTGCCGCCGTTAGCGTCGAACGTGACGGTATACGTCTCGGGGTCCGAACCGCATGCGGCGATCAGTCCCAAAAACATCACCGACGCCACAAATACCGCCACGACAGCCAATAACTTTTTCATCATGTTTACCTCCGTTTTTTATTTCGCGCATGCCCGGCACCGACTTTGAGCGGAACTGTTTGTCGGGTAAAGCAGAGCATCGCGCGTGTTCAAAAAGAAGTATAACATTAGGGGAGGGGTTGTTCAATACCCGCGGCACGGTCGGTTGTTATTTCGGCACACATCGCGCGTTCGCGGCGGATCGCGCGGGCGCTCATCCGATGGGGCAGAAGTCCGTTATGAGCGCATGACAAACGGAAAACGGCTCCGCGTTTTGCCGCGAAGCCGTTTTTGCTGTTTAAGCTATTGAGCTCGTCGTATATCAGAGCTGAGGTCCGAAGGGCTCGAGAGCCTTGCCGGCAGCATTGCTCGTATACTTGACGAAGTTCTTCTGGAAGCGGGAAGCAAGATCCTTTGCCTTCTTCTCCCACTCGGAAGCGTCCGCATACGTGTCGCGAGGATCGAGGATGTCGGGATCGACGCCGGGCAGGGAAGTGGGCACTTCAAAGTTGAAGTAAGGGATGGTCTTGGTCTCGGACTTGTTGATCGAACCGTCGAGGATCGCGTCGATGATGCCGCGGGTATCCTTGATGGAGATGCGCTTGCCGGTGCCGTTCCAGCCGGTGTTGACCAGGTAGGCCTTGGCGCCGGAAACCTTCATCTTCTTGACCAGCTCCTCAGCATACTTGGTGGGATGCAGTTCCAGGAAGGCCTGGCCGAAGCAGGCGGAGAAGGTGGGGGTGGGCTCGGTGATGCCGCGCTCGGTGCCGGCCAGCTTGGAGGTGAAGCCGGAGAGGAAGTAGTACTGGGTCTGCTCGGGGGTCAGGATGGACACGGGAGGCAGCACACCGAAGGCGTCGGCAGAGAGGAAGATGACGTTCTTGGCGTCGGGGCCGGCGGACACGGGGCGCACGATCTTCTCGATGTGGTCGATGGGGTAGGACACACGGGTGTTCTCGGTGGTGGAGCCGTCAGCGAAGTCGCACACGCCATTGGCGTCCACAGTCACGTTCTCCAGCAGAGCATCCCGGCGGATGGCGTTGTAGATGTCGGGCTCGGACTCCTTGTCCAGGTTGATAACCTTGGCGTAGCAGCCGCCCTCGAAGTTGAACACGCCGTTGTCGTCCCAGCCGTGCTCGTCGTCGCCGATAAGGAGACGCTTCGGGTCGGTGGAAAGGGTGGTCTTGCCCGTGCCGGAGAGGCCGAAGAAGATGGCGGTGTTCTTGCCTTCCATATCCGTGTTGGCGGAGCAGTGCATCGAAGCGATGCCCTTGAGGGGAAGGTAATAGTTCATCATGGAGAACATGCCCTTCTTCATCTCGCCGCCGTACCAGGTGTTGAGGATGACCTGCTCGCGGCTGGTGATGTTGAATACGACCGCGGTCTCGGAATTGAGACCGAGCTCTTTGTAGTTCTCTACCTTAGCCTTGGAAGCGTTGTAGACGACGAAATCGGGTTCGAAGTCCTTGAGTTCCTCCTCGGTGGGGCGGATGAACATGTTCTTTACGAAGTGCGCCTGCCATGCCACTTCCATGATGAAGCGGATAGCCATGCGCGTATCCTTGTTGGCGCCGCAGAACGCGTCTACGACAAACAGGCGCTTATTGGAAAGCTCTTTGAGCGCGATATCCTTTACGGTATCCCACGCTTCTTTCGTTGCGGGGTGGTTATCGTTCTTGTAGCCCTCGGAAGTCCACCACACGGTGTCCTTGGAGTTCTCGTCCATAACGATGAACTTGTCTTTGGGGGAACGACCGGTGTAGATGCCGGTCATGACGTTGACCGCACCGAGCTCGCTGACCTGACCTTTCTCGAAACCTTCGAGACCGGGTTTGGTCTCTTCTTCGAACAGCATTTCGTAAGACGGGTTGTACACGATCTCCGTCGTGCCGGTGATGCCGTACTTACTCAGATCGATGTTCTTCATTTGGGAAAAACCTCCTGTATTCTCAAATTGTATTTTGCGATTAGTAGTTTGCGGCGGTTATGCGCCGCAGCTTCCGACAAATATTATATCTTATATACCTATCTGCCGTCCGCTCTCGTTTTCCCCCTGCTCGAAAGCCAAATTTTTACGATACAAGTATATATCATTTTGTAAAGGTTGTCAAGCGGGAAACGCATATTTCCGTAAAAGTTTATCGATTGGGAAAAATCGGGAGAAAACGGATAAATCTGCGTTTATATGCTTGATTTTTGCTACGCGATATGATATTATAGTCAAGCTGTAAGCAAAATTAGTATAAAAGGCGAGAGCATTCCCATCATGGAGAGGTGGTTGAGTGGTCGAAGGCACACGCTTGGAAAGCGTGCGATGCGGAAACGTATCCGGGGGTTCGAATCCCCCCCTCTCCGCCAATGAAAAAACGGGCACATCGGTGCCCGTTTTTGCTTTGGCGGAGAGGGGGGGAGAACCGTTTTTAACGTATCGTCAAATGACGATACGTTAAAAACCGGTTCGCCTTACGAGCCTCGTGCGATTACAGAGTGACGGAGCTTCACCGAAGCAGGCTGCGAGTAACCTGACCGCGCTAGCGGTCAGTATCCCGGGGTAAGGAACATTTTTGCCTATTGCAAAGTGTAATAGGCAAAAACCGGTTCGCCTTACGAGCCTTGTGCCTGACTTTATTCGGAACTACGGTGCATCGCGCCTGGCGCGCAAAAACAATATAATATGTACTCATAACTTTATTTTGAGAGAATGAAAAACCGTTTGATTTTTCCGATATATATACATTATAATTTAGAAAAACAGGGGAGCGAAAACGGTATGAACGAAAACTTTTCGGCGATACTTCGGAAGCATGAAAGGGAAGACACGAAAGCGTCGGCTTCCGAGGACGATATACTCTCCGCCGTGAGGCGGGAATTTGCGAACGCGGACGAGCTGATAGCGGCTGCCCGCGACCGCGGTATCACGGGAATGAAATTTTTTGAACGGGGCATGCCGGACGATTTTCCCGTGATCCCGATCAGGCGCGCCGACGGATTTTCGATAAAGAAGCATACGTCGTCGCAGCGTCCTTATACGCATAAACATGAGTTTTACGAAGTGATCTATGTCTGTCATGGTACTTGCAGACAGTATATCGAAGGCTCGGAAACCGTTATGCATGCGGGCGACGCATGCATCGTCCCTCCCGGCGTCGCACATTCCGTAGCGCGCAGCGGTCCCGGGGACGCGATACTCAAAATGATATTGCCGCCCGAGCTTTACGACCTTACGGGGAGGCGGGTCATGGGCGCACCTGAGGGCGCTCTGCTGCTGCGCGATACTGACGAGCAGTGCGGGTATCTCGTGACCCGATTACTTGCGGAAAGCGCGCGGGAGCGTAAGTGGCGCGACGCCGCGGTATGCGGCTGTCTGACGCTACTGTTTGTGGAACTCGCGCGGGGGCACGGGGCGGGAGATCCTTATATAGAGGAAATACTCGCGCAATATCTGGAAAACAATATAGCCCGTGCGTCGCTGGCTGATCTCGCTTCCCGTATGGGGTACAGCGCGGCTTACGCCGGTCGCCTGATAGCGGCTAAAACGGGAAAAACTTTTTCCGACACGGTACGCGAGTACAGAACGGATAAAGCGTCCGAATTGCTTGCGGGTACGGATCTTTCGATGGAAGAAATAGCCGCATTGCTCGGTTATGCCAATCCGTCCGGGTTTTATAAGCAGTACTATGCCTGTCGAGGTATGACTCCCGGGGAATATCGCAGGATGTATCGCGAGGATATATTCATGTAGCCGTCGGATATTGCGCTTTTGTTGCGGCGTATGTTATAATAACAAAAAATCCGAAAAGGCGGGAAAACAGATGAAAGTCGAACGCATAGCACCGATACCGTTGGATAAGAAACAGGCATTGACATACGCTGCTGTCGTTGCATCGGAATACGGGCACGGTCGGGCAGCTTCGGCAAAATACCTCGGCGGAGGCTCTTTCGGGCGAGCCGTCGGCGTGACGATGAACGACGGGTCGCGGCTTGTCGTCAAACTGCTGCGCGGCAGCGGTATGATGGATAAGGAAGTGCACGATCTCAGGCTTCTCGCAAAGCATTGTCCGATACCTTTTCCCGAGGTGTATTTTTCACGCGCGGCAGACGGAGAGATTCCGGTAGACTGTTACGGTATGGAGTGGCTGGAGGGCAAAAGCGGATTGTTCGCCCTCGGTATGCTTTTGCAAAGTAAGCGCAAAAGGCTCGCGTTTGCCGATAAAGTCACCGACGCGCTGCATTCGATCCACGAGTGCACGAACGACAGATTCGGCGATACCATGCATCCCGAGTTCGGCAGTTGGCAGGAGTACTACAAGCCTTTTGCCGACGAAGTGTTTGCCGTCGCCGAGCGTATGAACGCCGAAGGTAATTTGCCGGACAAAGTGATGAGCGCGATGCGCGCCGCCTATAAGGAATACGATGTCATTTTCTCCGAGGCGCCGACCCGTGCGAGTCTCATCCACGGCGATCTCAATATAGCCAATATCATGATAGGCAAGGGCTATGAGATAACCGGGTTCATAGACCCGCTCAATTCGGCGTACGCCGATCGCGAATACGATCTTTTTCAGTTCGATAATCTTACGGGAAAGCGTTTCATGCTGCGCGAGGTATACCTCGAAAAATACGGCGCGAGCAGATATTGCATGCAGAAGCTCGCGTTTTACGGATTATGGAACGAGGTATATTGCTATATAAAGTCGGGCGTTCTCGTCGGGCTCATCATGGACCCGCTCGTGAAAAACATGTACAGGCGGCTGAACGGATCATGATATCGTTCGGTGCGCGTCTGTTCAAACTGCTGCTCAGGATATATACTTATCCTTACAGGAAAAAGCATATGTCGCTTTCGCGCTCCGTGCGCGTAAAGTCGGATAGGTATGTCTCTCCGAAAGGAACGGCGTTTTCCGTCCGCGCTTACGGCGGAGTGCGCACGGAAATATTCGTTCCGGATAACGCGCGCCGCGACCGCCTTATCGTCATGTTCCACGGAGGCGGTCATACCCGCGGCATGAACGATATGTACCGCAAAGCCGCCGCGTCTTATGCGACGGCAACGGGCTGTGAAGTGCGCGCGATAGATTATACGCCGGGCGCGGATCTCGTTTATCCGAGCGTGCACGACGAGTGCCTGCGGGCTTACGATGCGATAGCCGACGATGCGGCGGATAAGGCGGATAAAAAGATCGTCTGCATAGGGGACAGCTTCGGCGTCGGGCTCATGCTGTATACGTGTCTGAAGCGGCGCGACGTGGCAAAGCCGTTGCCGTCCGCTCTCGTAAGCGTCAGCGCGTATGTCGATCTTGCGGCGTCGGGGGAGTCTTATCGGAAGAATTGTTATTCCGACCCGATGTATTCGCTGCCGCGCGGCATGAAGTTCCGTGACAACGAACATTTTATCCGCCGCCGCACGCCGTATGCCGCGGGGACGGACGAAAAAGATCCCTATCTGTCCCCGGCTTATGCGGACTTTACCGGTATGCCGCGCATGCTGGTCATTTGCGGCGACTGCGAAACGTCGGAAAGCGACAGCGATATGCTGCACTCGGCAGCGCGCCGCGCCGGCACGGACGTAACGTTGCGCAAGTACCGCGGCATGTTCCACGACTTCATGTATATCGCGCCGCGGCTGAAAGAGAGCAAACGCGCGATAAGCGAGATCGCCGGGTTCATACTCGACAGCGGCTCGGGCGGCGCCGGGCGCCGGTGATCCCGAAACGGCTTTTTGCCGTTGACAACCGACCGCGGATGTAGTATAATTAAAACATATCAGCGGACGGAGGAAGCGATCATGCCGGTAGAAACAACATCCACGATACCCGAAGCGGCGATATACGCCGTTACGGCGGTATGTCTTGCGCTGACGATAGCGCTCGTAGCTTATGTGGCGATAAGACTGGTAAGCGCGAACGGCAGGGAACGCCTTTCGTATCTGCGGCGGTTCCGCAACGGTCAGTTCGCCATCATATACGCGATAGCCATACCCATGGGCGTGCTCGCGTTCATGTATACGGGTTACGGCTTCGGCGGCGCGCTGCTGTATTCCGTATATACGGTCGTCGATCTCGTGGTATTGAAGCTGGAATATCCGCTTTATGCGCCGCTCATGGAGAACAACGCTTTCTTCTGCGCGGTAATGATAGTGATGTACGTCGTTATCGTGTGCAACGCCGTGCTGTTCACTTTTTCTCTCGCGGGGCGGTTCATCGTCAACCGCGCGAGGCTGCTTCGCTGCAAGCTGTCGCGTAAAGACATCTATGTCGTTGTGGGCGGTGGCGAGAACAACCGCACGCTCGTAGCGTCGGCGGGCAAAGGCGCGAACGCCGTGATCCTTGCCGATCCGTCGCCCGAAGAAAAGGACGAGATATACCTTACGGGCAGGAGCCTGCTGCATTTTACTTCCGACGGCGATCTTGTTTCGGTGCTCAGTAAGCTGGACGGCAAAGGACGGAAGCTCAACGTCATCGTCAATACGGGCAGCGACGAGGAAAACCTCATACTTCTCGAACGCGTCTCGGCGTATATAAAAAAGAAGGCGGAACAGGGCGTTGCGGCGGAGGATCTGAAGTTCGCGGCTTACGCGTTCGGCGACCCTGTGAGCGCCTCGGCGTACATGAGGTTCGAAGAGAGCACGAAAGGCGTCATACGCTATGTGAGCAAATACCGCATGACGGCGATCGATTTTATAGACAAGTACCCGATAACCCGTTTCATGACGGATGAGATAGATACGCAAAACGCGATCGTCCGCCCGGATGTGGACGTGAACGTCGCGTATATAGGCTTCGGCAAAGCGAACATAAAATTGTTCCTTACGTCCGTGGAGAACGACTGCCTGATGACTCTGAAGGACGGCAAGTACGAGGATAAGCCCATATCGTATTGGATATTCGACAAGAGAGAATCGGACGGGGAAAAGAACCTCAACCACAATTACCACCGTTATGCGAACGAGATGCTCGCATACGGATTCGTTCCCGAGCGCGATTATTTCGAACTGCCGCCTTATCCCGCGGATACCGAGCCGTCGTCGGAGCATTTCCTCAAAGAGGATATCAATTCGCGGGCGTTCTATCTCGATCTGCGCTCGCGGCTCAAAGCGAAAGCGGGAAGACGGGCGTATAACTATATCGTCATCGCTTTCAGCACGGATATGGAAAACCTCGATCTCGCCGAAAAGATATCTGCCAAACTGCGCGAGTGGAACATGGACGGGTATACGCATGTGTTCGTCAAGATACGCAGCGGCAGGTTCGCACGCAGCGTCGTCTGCTCGGATAAGGCGTACACGTCGTCGTTCAACGTGTTCGGCGTGGAAGACGAAGTGGTGTACGATATCGCCAAGATAACGCGCGAAAAGACGGAGGCGATGGCTATGCGCCGTCACGTCCGTTACTCCGCCGCAGGCGCCGACGAGGGCATGACGGAAGAGGAGATAGTGCGCGTCGCAAAGAAAAAGTGGTACGGCAAATGGGTGCAGGTACAGCGTGAATCCAACACTTACGCCTGCCTGGCTCTGCGCATGAAGCTCAATCTCATGGGGTACGATTACGTCCCCGCGGACGAAGAAGGCGAGGACGCTTCCGCCGAGTTCGCCGAGCGTTATTTCGCGGGCGACCCGCCTAAGTACGAAGCGGACGGCGTGACGATCGATTACGGCGACTGCGAATTCAGAACGGACACGATACGTGCGCGCTACGCCATGCAGGAACACCAGCGCTGGAACGCGTATATGATATGCAACGGTTATATCCCCGCGACAAAAGAAGAAGCGGTCACGGCGGATAAAACGGAGCTCATGCGCCGCCGCAAACACGGTAACCTCACGACTTTTGCGGGTCTTATCGATTACCGCAATTACGCGGCGGAGCGCCGCGGCACGGACCCCGCGACCGAGGACGTGATAAAGTACGATTACCAGCTCATGGATTACGCCGCAGACCTTCTCGGCAGCTGCGGGTACAAGATCGTCCGCCGCGCGACGGAAAAATCGCATTAAAGTACGGTAAAATATCCGAAACGGGCGCATGTCGGTGACATGCGCCCGAAGTTTTTTGCGACGGATCGTGAGTTTGTGAGCGACGAGTCACGAGTTCGATTCGACGAGGTACTCCCATGCCGAGAGCTTGCCTTCGACTCCGTTGTAGCCTTTGCCGCCGAACACTATCGTAAGGTCGGGGCTGTTTTTTTTTTTTTTTTCTATG
>ERZ1643251.4162-NODE-4162-length-12811-cov-3.950376_pt1 | contig 12811 bp, 12 predicted proteins | sample MGYA00579261_ERZ1643251 | MGnify/ENA primary metagenome ERZ1643251 (study PRJEB29033, sample SAMEA4952267) | chicken gut metagenome | biome: Broiler Chicken; feature: Gastrointestinal Tract; material: Caecum | place: Ireland | collected 2018 | study: Broiler... | reverse complement strand
ACCCGACAGAGATTTCATCCGCCGCTGCATCACCTACGAGTGTAAGCACGGCGGCATTTGTCGGAATTATAATGTTTTCATTCGGTTCCGCAGCATAGAGTACCTTGCCGTCCGAAAGAACATAGCTCCGAAAAGCTTTGCCGGACGGTACGGACGTAGCCAGCAGGCTGCATGCCCCATCAAAGAGATAGGCGCCGTCTTCAGTGATTTCGGCCGGATTCAGTCCCGTTGCGCCGACCTTATATACCTTGTCGCGGATGCGCACGGCTGTATCGTCCGCATAGCGGGACAGATTTTCGGTTCTGGTCATATACAGTTTATCTCCTTCATGATAAATTGTCTTGGCGAATCCTGCGTTATATGCACCGCAGAAAAGCAGATAAGTACTGTTTTCCGCCAATACACTGCCTGCTTCCAAAACGCTTTCGACTGTTAAGCGGCCGCCGGTCGTGCCGTCGAGCAGCAGCGCGACAGAGTCGGCCGGCACAGTCGGTTCGGTTTTGTATTTGCCGGTGATGTAGACAATCCCGGAATTACTGTCGGGCGTTTCTATCGGATCGATTAGGTTGACACGGCGCGGATATTCGCGGTCCTCTGTGAGCACGGCACAGATTTCGGTACGCTCATAATCCGGCGGCTGATAGCCGTCCACGGTTACACTCGATCCGGCTTTGAGCTCGTCGGGAAGGTTTTCATCCGGCAGGCTGAGTACGAAGCCGTTGACCGGAATGTACAGGGATTCCCCTTCTCCTGCGCGCAAAATTTCCTGTACGGAAAAAGTACGCGTATCTTCTGAAAGTGCGGATTTGACGGCGACAAGGATGCGTCCTTCGGCGGCGTCGACAAAGTATTCATAGGCACCGTCGTTTTGATAGCCGCAATCGAACAATGCCGCTGCGTTGCCCGCAGGCGCTGCGTTGTAAGCGGCAACGGTTATTTCCGCATTGCCGATTCGGAGCAGAACGGGTTCGCTTTCATCCGGACCGCTTTCGATTTGTTCCGAAGGATTTTCGCAGCCGACAAGCGCTGCCGCGAGCAGGAAGAAGGCCAGAAGCATCGAAAGCAGACGTGCAACGGTTTTGTGCGTGTTCAACATACAATCCATCCTTCCCTGATATTCTTTTATAAACTTTATAATACACAATTTTTTACGTTTGTCAATACCAAAACGTTTTTTTGCAAAAAACGCTTAACAGTTAAAGGACAGGGAAAATTGCATTGTATTGACCAATTTTGTTGACAAATGTTGATTTTCAAAGTATAATAAAAAATATTCAATGCCGCACACAAAACATGAAAGGATGTATCGGGATGGCGAAAATGAGTTTCAGGTATCTGATGGGACTGCTGGAAGAATGCCACCGGTTTGAAAATATGAAATTCAAAAAAATTTCGGAGTCGCGGCTGGTCGGGAATCGAGTAGTGGTGGATGAATATATTCGCGTACTTTATCGTGCGCTTGTTGATTTTGGGATGAACAAACAAAAAGAACCGAATGCGCTCGGACAGGAAATCGGCGAGGCGATGTCGCTGCTTCTGAAATACCGGAATAGTACGGGTATGCAATGGATTTTGGACGATCATTAAGCAAGGAGGTATACAAAACGATGAAGACCTTAGCGACTGCGGCTTTGAATGATGAGGCATATTTCGCATTCATCGATATTGCCGCAAAGTACTCCGACCGCTTCAGCTTTGAAATGAACGAACCGATTTCCGAAAAAGCGGTGCAGACCAAAAGGAACATCATTATGGAAACGGTTCTCGGCTCCGATGTCGAGCCGGAGATGAAGGAGCGGATCATCGGACAGCAGCTTGATGCTTTGGCGCGTGCGCCTGTTGAGATGCTGCAGTACTACACCTGTTGTCTGCCTTACCTACAGCTTATGCAGAGATTTGCGCTGAAGGGCGCCGACCCAACCAACGGACGCCGGTTTTATGACATCAATCGGCATACAATTGCGCTGCTCAAAGTACCGTTGTCGCTGCGTGCATGGTCCGGTACGACGTATCCGATGAATCCGAGGTTCTTTGTCGAACGGAACGCGTGGCTGTATTACATCAGCCACGAGGATATGCTCGTCTATGATGAGCAATGTCTGCACCCGACTTCGCTGCTGCGGGTTCGACGGGATCTGCGTCAGCTCGGGCTGCTTCGGTAATCCGCGGATTGAAAAAGCGCGCCTCATGTTTTCGTGAGGCGCGTTTTTTCCATTAAGCCGCGAACCGGTTTTACGGTATGCCTTCTCTGCATCACATCTCCGACTTCTGTCTTTTGGTTTTACAAAAGGAACCAAGGAACCGCAGTGCATAACCGTAACCATGTGAATTGCAACGGCTCTCTTTGTCTCATCTTTAAGTAAGTCCCGGTTTTAACCGAAATGCAAGCTTGAAACTCTTGTGAATGTCCGCGTCAGTGCTCATCTTGAACCGGCGCTGCAAAGCCGCAGACTTCCCAATTCTATTTTCCTTTGCTTCCCCAACGGAGCATATGTTGTTGTCTGTTTTGATTTGTTCGATTTGATCGCAACCCGTGCTTTATGGATAAAAAATGCCCCGTCGCTTTGGCGGGGCGTTGGTATATTATTCAAAACATTCGGCGTATTTCGTATTTTTTCGGATTTCGTCAAGTATACTTTGCGGGTATAATTTCAGTTCCTTTTTCCAAAAGCCCTGCTCCATCGGAGCGAGATCTCCGGTGTTCAGACTTTCCAGATTTGAAACCAGAGGGGCGGTGTATTTGTAATTCCCTTCGTTGCAAATCCGTTTATATTCTTTGCAGTGCTCGAATCCTTTATCAAAATAAAAGAGTGCGTTTTTTCTATCATCTCCTTCAGAAGCTTTATGGGACAAAGTCAGATACAAGTAAGCGATATTCCAATGATATTTTCCGCATTTTCCGTCAATGAATATTATTTCATATACATTTATGAGCGATAACATAACCTGTTTTCCGTATTCAGAGGCGGAAAGCTTAAAATTTGAAGCAATGGCATGCGAAACCGCAAAGTCCAGCCACGAAAGCAGCGCCATAATCTCCTCGCTCTGATACCTCGCTTTTTCCGCACCGACAGTGGCCGCAGACAATAACTTTTCCTTACAAATTATAAGCGAATTTTGTTCGTTGGCAAGCGCCTTTGCTTTTTCGTGTTCTCCCATTCTGCAATACAGCACTGTCAATTGATAGATAGCTGTTTCCCGGTCATCAGCTGATGGTTCGGATTTCAATATCCTCTCATATACACGTACGGCTTCCTGCCAAAAAACGTTTTGCGAGCAGTATTCCGTATCTTCCATAAACATTCCCGATTCGTCATCTACGCTTCCCTTTGCTCCGTATTTGTTCCATCCCCACATAGTCAGAGACTGAGCAAATTTCAGCAATATTTTAGATTCATTCGGAAATTCCTCTGATGCCGCACGTAACATATTTACGCAATCTTCAACCTCTTGAGGCAAACTGCCGGTATACATTTTAAAGCCTTGATTTGTCAAAATTTTTGTGGCTCGTTCAAGGATGCTCTTGATTCTTTCGTCACGATCGGAATTGTATCCGAAAAGCTCGTCTATGGATATGTGAAAATAATTTGCAATGGCAGGGATGATTTCCAGGTCGGGATAACCGCCGGCCGCCTCCCACCGGGAAACCGCTTGACAGGTGACTCCAAGTGCGTCCGCCAGATCTTCCTGTTTTCGTCCGTCACGATGACGCAATTCTCGAATTTTGTTTCCAATCAGAATTTGCATAATTCAGCCTCCGTATTGATGATCACCGGTGTAATGATATTATAGCCCGCATTGTTTGTATTTTCAATAATCAATTTATTGTTTGGAAATCAACGACCGATTGTATTTACAGGCGGACGATTACGCCGAACGGAATGAATAGAACAGCGAAACGCAAACCGGGAATACACAGAATTAAAACGAGAGCCGAAGACCTGAACGCCTGAACTCTCGTTTTCCTATGATCATTAACCTCTGTCACAGGTATTCGTGCAATGTGTGTTTGTGAGAGCGACCCGGAACCACGTTTGACTTTTGTAAAAGAGGAGGAGCGGCAGCGTTCGTGCACTCTGTTTTATAAAATAAAAAATCGGAACAAAGCGATACAAAGCTTGCTCCGTTTGGTGGAGCGGATATCTTTAAAGATGAACACTCGGCAGAGGTATATGTATCCCCGCTGAACGCTGTTTCAATATCGTCCAGCGGGATGTTCTCAATACTCAGCGGCTTCCTGCTGGCATTGATGATCAAGGTGAAATAATCATCATACAGATAAATCGAATGAACAAAGATGTTGATAATGGCTCTGCGCTTGTTTACATCGTCCGCAGGCATATCACATACATAATCCAAAAAGGCGTGGATTTGCGGCTCGGTCAAGCAAATCTTTTTGTTTTGCTCAATGGCAAGCTGTTCTTCGAGTTCTGCTTTTTCGGCTTTTCTTTTGTTGATTCGTTCCGTCAGCATTTCAACCGATTGTCCCAGTTCAATTCCTTTCCAAAGATTTTCGATTGCGATGTCTACTTCTTTGATCGCCTTTTTTAATTCTTTCACCGAAATGTTGTCAGGGCTTTTATTGCATTCCTCTGCAACCATCTTCGCTATAAAAGCAATGTTTTCATCTGTAAGCAGTTTCAGGCATTCGGCAATCACACGGTTTTCAATATACTGCTTGCTGACAATTTTCTTTCGGCATTTCTTTTTTCTTGCATTTTTACAGTTGTAATAGTGATATTGACGCCCTGATTTTCCCGTACCACCGTAGCCAACCATCATTTCCTTGCAGTAACCGCAAAACAGTTTTGTTGTCAAAAGATATTCTCCCTCTCCGTGTGTGCGGGCGGGTGCGGATTTATTCTTGTTCATAAGCGCCTGCACCCGATAAAATAAATCATCATCCAAAATTCGTGGCATTCCGCCCGGTGTTTCCTGACCTTTGTAAAGATAAACACCGATATACCGCTTATTACATAACAAGCGGCTAAGACTGTTAGTGCTGAACTCTTTACCGAGCGATGTTTTTACCTTTCTCCGCTGCAAATCTCGAACAATTTCAGCTTTCGTTTCACCAGCTGCATAGCGCTCATATATTTCCCGGACGATTTCCGCTTCGTCGTTATCAACATAGAAACGGCGCTCGGAATCCACCTTAAAGCCAAGCCCGGGATTGCTGCCGTTTGAAAGGCATTTTTCCGCATTAATTGCCATACCACGATGAATTTTCTGGGAAAGCTCTGCAGAATAATACTCCGCCATACTTTCCAAAACGCCCTCCACCAAAATACCGGACGGATCGTCTGCAATATTCTCTTTTGCCGAGATAACCCGCACTCCGTTTTTCTTCAGCTTTGATTTGTTGATGGCGCTGTCGTAACGATTTCGGGCAAAACGGTCAAGCTGATAGACAAGTACGCCTTCAAAGGTGTGCTTGTCGCTGTCGGAAATCATGCGCTGAAATTCCAGCCGATTATCTGTCGTACCGCTCTGTGCACGGTCGATATATTCGCCGATGACGGTATATCCGTTGTTTTTGGCGTATTCATAGCAGACTTTTAACTGTCCCTCGATAGATTGTTCTGTTTGGCTGTGGCTCGAAAACCGAGCGTATATGACTACATTCATTTTCTATTTACCTCCATTTACTCTTTCTGAATTATACTTTCCTGTATTGTGAAAGTCATATGTATGGAAAGCAGCCGATAATTTATCGATTGCTTTCTTTGAAATTTAGGCGGCATATTCAGGATGCATTTTCAGCCACTTTTCATAGTAGCATTGCTCCTTCTTCAATTTCAGGAATACCGAGATAACCGGTGTTCTGCCAAGCGGCAGCCATAATTTTACTGCCGTCCTCAAAAGTGAAGTACGCAATGACATTCCTTTTCTTGCCCCAACGCTTGCAGTCAAGCCGTGCCTTAAATACGCCGTCTCGCTCATTGGTCAGGTATTCATCAACATATGAAGATGAGCACGGAAAACATATTGAAGGCTATAACGAGCTTCTAACCAGACTTGTAAATGAATTTCCGATAAGCAGTCAAATCGTTGGCGAGGATAACGAAAAAGAATTTATTAAACTGTTCGGTCGCATTTTGAAATTGAGAAATATTTTAAGATGTTTTGACGATTTTGAAGGCGATAATTCTGTATCAGTTAGAGATTTGCAGGATTATCAAAGTGTTTATATTGACTTATATCAAGATTATGCTAAAAAAAGTGACATTGAAAAAGAACGAATCAATGATGATATTGTCTTTGAAATTGAGCTTATCAAGCAAGTCGAGGTCAATATAGATTATATCTTGATGCTTGTTTCCAAATATCATGAATCAAACTGTGAGGACAAAACTATTCTTGCTGATATTAACAAATCAATAGATGCAAGTGTTGAGTTGCGCAGCAAAAAAGCTCTAATTGAGGGATTTGTTGCCCAAATGACAGTAAAAACAGATGTGGAAAAGGACTGGAAAGATTTTGTCAAAAAGCAAAAAGAACAGGACTTAGAAACAATCATCAAAGATGAAAAGCTAAAACACGATGAGGCTCAAAAATTTATAGAGAACTCATTCAGAGATGGTGAGATAAAAACCACAGGAACAGATCTTGATAAAATATTACCTCCGATGTCAAGGTTTTCAGGCGGCTCTAATAGGACCTTGAAAAAACAAACTGTCATTGATAAGTTAAAAAGCTTTTTTGAAAAATATTTTGGTTTGATATAGTGCGAAATCCGCTACCAGCTTTCTACCGGTAGCGGATTTAACTATATTAGTATCAATTCATGATTTATGATTTCTGCCGCTATGTTACGGATATTGTTCATCCGTCCAACCCACTCCATTTGATTTTGTGCTTTAAGTTGTTCAGTTACGCCCTCACGCTCAGCCATTTGTTTTACTAACCGAAAAAACATATCTTCTGCCTGTTCGTCAATGTCGGTAAGGTAACAGTTTAACTCTCCGCTGGTGAGCAGGTTAAAATACCGCACCTTGTGATATTGCTTCAGGTATCTTACGTGTCGTTTTCCCCAAATGCCGATAGGCCGCTCTTCTTCGGCAGGCAATATGAGATTAGGCAACATATAATCTCCTTGTTGCATGTATGTGCCGCCCATTTGCTCAAATAATGATTTTTCCATTGTGTTTATCCTCCTGTTTTTTTATTGTACTTTCATTTTACAAGAGAACAGAAAATAATACGAATATGCCGATTGCAGATATAGCAAAACGCCGCCTTGGAACAAATCCAAGACGGCGTTTTCTGCTTTGGTATCAGATCGAACATTTAACGGCGAAGCCGCCTGCAAAAAAGTAGGTGTTCGTCCAATACCCGTTTGGTGGACCCAAGGGGGATCGAACCCCTGACCTCCGCATTGCGAACGCGGCGCTCTCCCAGCTGAGCTATGGGCCCGGATGATTTTCTCAAAAGACCGTTCATTATCATAGCACACATTCGGAGATTTGTCAATAGCCGCATCGCATCTTTTCCAACAAATTCTGCATCTTATGCAGAGCGTATTTATCCTTTCCCCGTTCTGCCTCTGCGGATATGCAGCAGCACGCAGGCTGCCAGAAGCAGTGCTGTACAGCCGCAGAGAATCAAGTACATCATCGGCTGCGTGACCTCGGTTCCGAGCAGCGTCAGCCGGCCGTCGAACGCTTCGCGAAGCAGTCCGACCGATTCGGCGGGCAAATAATCGGATTCCAGCGTTTCAAAAACGCCGCGCATCAGCCGGTTATGAATCAACGCCGTGCCGTAGGTGCCCGGCAAAAAGGAGATAACGGTACGAAGGCCTGTTCCGAACTGGGAGAGCGGCATATATGCACCGCAGATGAAACCGTAAGCCGAACTGACGATCGAGCTAACGGCTGAGATCTGTCCCTGCGTGGACAAGAAGCCGTTGATGACCGATGACAGCGCTGTGCCGAACATCACGAGCAGGAACACGTCCAGTACCGTCAGCAGAACGTCCGACAGACTCAAATACCACCCTGCATTCCATAAATACAGGAAGCCCACGCATAAAGCGACACCGCAGATCAGCAGCGTAGTCAACGCGGCTGAAAGATAATAGCCGACTGCCAGCGTCGAGCGTTTGACCGGCGTGACCGCAAGATCGGCCTCCGCACCGCTGACCTTGTCCTGCACCATCTGCATATTCGAGCAGAACGCCACCGTTACGCAGCAGACGGCCAGAAGAGAAGACAGCAGCCAGCCGCCGACAAAGCCGTCAATCAGTGTATCCGGAACCCGAGCGCCGGGTGGTACGAAGGAGAGAAACGTGTCGCGGTAAACGTTTCCGAGAAAGGTAAAAAAAAGAACAAGCAGGATCAGCGGCGTGATCAGAGAGGTAAAAAACATACCCTTGTCTCGAAAAAAGAGCTTTACGTTGCGCCTGGTGAAGGCATACAATGTTTTCACAGCGATTCCTCCCCGGCTTTCTTGCCCGTGGCGGCGAGGAATACGTCGTCCATCCGACCCTTGGTGATTTCGTAGTCAACAAAGACCTCCGGATGCGCCAAAATCAACGCTGTGGCCGCTGCAGTGCTTGGAACTTCGATGCGATATGCGCCGCGCAGCACTTCATACGGCGTGTTGAGGCGGCGTATCTGCTCTTCGTCCGCTCCGTAAAGCGTAATAAAATCGCCGGTATAGGCATTTTTAAGCTCGAGAGGTGTACCTGACGCTACCCGACGTCCTGCATCGATAATAAGGACAGCATCGGCGTCAGCGGCCTCCTCCATATAATGCGTGGTAAGCAGAACGGTCATCCCCTGCTCTTTCCGCAGACGGGTGATCACCTGCCATACGACGGCGCGCGTCTGTGGGTCAAGTCCGGTGGTCGGCTCGTCAAGGAGCAGAATCGACGGTTCGTGCAGCAGCGCGCGGGCGATGTCGGCTCTTCGACGCTGTCCTCCGGACAGCTTGCCGACGGGACGGCGCAGCAACGGTTTCAACTCCAGAAGTCCGTCGAGTGCATCCAGCCGCTTGCGGAACGCGGTTCCCGTGATGCCGTAGAGCGCGGCGCGGCTGCACAGATTATCGAACACTGTGAGCGCTTTGTCCAGCACGGAGTTCTGAAACACGACGCCCAGCTTGGATTTCACCGCCGCCTTGTCCTGTTCCATGCTTTTCCCGTCGATGCGCACTTCCCCTGCGTCCTGCCGAAGACGGCCGCATAAAATCGAAATTGTTGTGCTTTTTCCTGCGCCGTTTATCCCCAGAAAAGCAAACAACTCACCTTCGCGGACGGTGAAGCTCAAATCGCGCACCGCTTCAATTGACCCGAAGCGCTTGCTGAGGTGTGCAATTTCAATCATCGGCCGCATCGGCGTTCCCCTCTTCCGAATTTCATATCGCCCAACGGCAAATCGGGACTCCCGGTCAACCCGGTTCAGATTGCTCATCAGGATAGATTTCATCGATTATACATTTTAATGAATATCTGCAGATATTTATTATACATATTAAATAGAGACGATCAAGCGCTATATATGTATAATTTTTGAAATGTTGATGTCTGAAGCGGGTATACATTTTTGAGTATTATATATTCATATTTTTTCTTTTCAAAAAACGGCGGCAGAATACAGTTGTTTCATAACCGCCGTTTGCATTTATTCTCAAACCGCAAAGAAACAGTCTTGGAATTGCTATTCATTGCTTACAAACGCAATGTCAACATCACCGTTATTGCATGAAACATGCAGCGTTTTTCCGCCTCCGTCTTTTGTGTCGGGCAGATTGCTTTCCCCTTTTTTGATATCGGACTGTATCGAAAAATCATCATAGCTTCCTACAACCGTGCCGGAAACATTTCCGTTTTTAACGTTCAGGGTAAGCGTGTTGCCTACATCTAAGCTTTCAAAGGCGATATTTCCTCCGTTTGAAGAAATATCCATACTTCCAGTTACTGCCGCTGCGGAAAGTGTTATATCCTCGTTGGTTGTGGATAGTATAAGGTTTTCCAAAAATGCATTTGGTATCTGCAACGTTATTTTCCGGTCCTCGGCGGAGGGTTTTCCCCCAATATAATCGGTCCACGTTTTATTGCCTGCGCTCGTTATGGTCAACACATTTTCGTCAGAAACGGTAATATCATAATACTCTTTGTTGTTTTCGGAATATTGAATATGAACTTGTTCGTCCTCCGACAATAATACTTCTATTTCTCTATCCCGTACCTCGAGACGGATTGCTTTGACAGGCGTATCCGGTGTATAGCTTTTTTCCTCAAACGGTTCGCCGTCATTCGAGCAGCCCGACAAAAGGGAACTGCCCAATATAAGACACAATACAAATGAAATAATTTTCTTCATAGTGATTCCTCCATAAATTATATAAAGTTGATTTACCATTCCAGCATATAACAGTTTTGGTTATGATCAATCTTTCCCGTGAGCTGAAATCCGAAAGAAAGACATAGCTTTTTGGCAATCTTGTTTGCATCATCTGACAGTAGGATTACTTTCTTAACGCCTTGAATTTTCAAACCTCTCAAGATGCACGCAAGGGCTTTTATCCCAAACCCTTTATGCTGAAACCGATAATCGAGCATAAAACGGCAAATGGTTGCTGTATCGGCTTGGTTTTCTGCGCGCCGGTACATAAAAAAGCCAATGATTATATTATTGTTGTAAATTGCATTTGGATACATTTCCGGATCATATTTTGCTTCCGCTATGGAAAGTGCGTTGCAGTATGCATACGTCGTCGCTCCATTGCCATTTGGGTTTGCCGTTAATCTGCACACCTCCGATATATTTTGTGCATCGACTGCTTTTATCCGAATCATAACGCATCCCTCATATCTACAAGGCTTTTCTTTTTAAGACCGCAAGGCCTCCGAAAGATAATGCGGCAGTTAGCAGCAGACAGATTCCAATGTGCAGAATTGCATTACCGTTCAACATAATAAGTCGGAAAAATCCGGCCAGGACATTTCGTAATGATGCGAACGGTGTGAAAATACAAATCATGGCAACCAATACTGCGTCTGCCAGCCACCCATACCAATACGGCTGCATAGTTAACAGCACATGAAGGAAAACCATAACAAGCAGCAAAAAGAACATCTGTTGCAATCCGGCAACAAGAATCCCGTTTTTCGTCCATTGACATACATCCATCAAATTGATAACGGTTTGTGCGGGATATATCAACAGATGGATGATCGTGTTGACAACGGAAATGCAAAACGCCAAAAAAACATAGCTGATTAAGCAACCTGAAAAGTAATCTTTTTTGCTCGTTCCCAAATGCATGAGTCTGGTGAAATCATAAAACACAAAAAAGAAAGGGGTGAAAACAGCAAGCAGCCAGGAATAATTTCCGTTACTCAAAACAACGTCACCGGAAGATGTAGCACAAAGCACTACAAGAGCTGTAATGATGAAACTGATCTTATTACTCGCAAGCAAGCGTTTTACAACGGCATAAATCGCTGTCATTTTGCCGCACCTCCTTTGTGTCCGACCATTTGGATAAAGAAATCCTGCAAAGACAGCGGGCAAATTTCCAATGAATCTGTCTGCTCCGGTGGATTGTCAAAGATATAACTTGTTGCAAGACCACCGACGTTATCCCGTCCAATGATGTTCAAGCCTTGTGTTGCGGCCTCCACATCTTTTTGAAGTCCGCTGATACGAAAAGCCTTTGTTTCAACGGATTGCAAAGTATCGAAAAAACGGATACTTCCCTTGTCAATAATGATTAGCTTTTGAATCGTCTTTGCGATTTCTTCAATGATGTGTGTTGACACGATGATAATGCGGGGGTGTTTTTGAAAGCTCTCCGTCAGCATATCGTAAAATTCCACACGCATAATCGCGTCGAAGCCGAGAACGGGCTCGTCTAAAAGCACGACGCTTTTGTTGCTTGCCAAACAGATAATCGTGGAAACCATGGTTTTCATGCCAAGAGAAAGGTGATGAAACGTCTTCTTTCCGTCCAACTCAAAACGCTCCATCATTTCCAGTGCGAAATCGCAATCATAGTTGGGGTTTACTTCGGAAGCAATCCGCAGCAGCTTGCGTACCGAAAGATTAAAATGCTTTGCAAAGTTTTCGATATAGCTGACGCCGGGATCTAAGGAAGAAGTTGTGATTGCCTGACCGTCAACTTGAATGATTCCGTCCGTAATGTTCTGATATCCTGCAATCGATTTGAGAAGCGTTGTTTTTCCTGCGCCATTTCTGCCGAGCAGGCAATAAATGCCCGGTTCATCAACCGACAAAGTAATGTTTTTCAGCACTGTCGCTTTGCCGTACTGCTTTGTAACCTGTTTCAGTTCTATCATGCATCAATTCCTCCTAAAGAAGTATTGCGATACCTATTGCTTTTTGCAGTTCCCTATGCTAAAATGAATTATAAACCTTTGTGCAGCACAAATGTCAATAGGAGAAAACAAAAAATAATGAAGAAATATTTTTCAGTTGGAGAAGCTGCAAAGGCAGTCCATACGACGAGCGAAACGCTGCGGCATTATGACCGTATCGGATTGGTGAAACCAAGCAAAAAAGACGAATGGACAAATTATCGCTATTATACCGAACAGGATATTGTACGGTTGAATACAGTACGGGCTTTGCAGCTTATGGACTTGCCGTTGCAGGAAATAAAAAAGGTTTTAGAGTATGACGACCTTGAAAAAATTGTGGACTTTTTAACGCAGGCGGAAATAAAAGCCGATGAAAAAATAAAAGCACTCCAGTACAGCCAATCCAAAATCCGCTCAGCAAGAGCAGACTATGAAAGAAAATTACAGATGCGGCAAACCTTTAACGGTCCCTTTGTCAAGGATATC
>ERZ1643251.4158-NODE-4158-length-12821-cov-4.615698_pt1 | contig 12821 bp, 9 predicted proteins | sample MGYA00579261_ERZ1643251 | MGnify/ENA primary metagenome ERZ1643251 (study PRJEB29033, sample SAMEA4952267) | chicken gut metagenome | biome: Broiler Chicken; feature: Gastrointestinal Tract; material: Caecum | place: Ireland | collected 2018 | study: Broiler... | reverse complement strand
ATTTGCAATCGACCAAAAACGTTGGACAACAAGTGGTCTAGCCATTGCCGTATTCTACAACTGGCAAATTCCAGATAATAGTATCTTTGTGACACCAACATCATGTCTTAGGGCCAACTTTTTACTTCATTTTGTATTTTTCCGACATTTTACTTCGTATTTTCTCCCAAACGCTTTATCATGAATCAACACTGCTTACGTTTGTAGCCTAGAGATTGAAGTTTTATATCACGAAACATTCATCTGAGACTATAAACATCGCGGTAATGCCTAGCGTACTGACTAGGACATTTATCATATTAGAATAAGCGTGACCTATCAACAATCACCTAACCTCTTAAAAATCGCCTAAAAACAAACTAAAATTAGGCGAAAGGCAGTGCGACCTTTTATGTATAAAGAACGAACCATAAAATCAAAAGAGAACGCCCACTAACTAACCTAGCTATCATTTAGTTAGTGGGCCTATTCTTTACTCTATCCCAAACTCTTTGGCGTAGTTCATCACACCGTTTACCTTTTCAGCGTGAGGATTGAGTTTTTTCGCCATAAAGTATTCGTCTGGTACTTCAAATGGTGCAGTAATACCGAGCGAGCCGGCTGAGACATAACCAAAACGTTGATAATAAGCACCACCTAAAACAATCACATAATCATACCCTAATTGGCGAGCGATTCGATGGCCCTCGTTGACAAGTGCCGCACCAATTCCTTGTCCTTGATAAGTCGGCAATACGGCTAATGGTGCTAGTGCTAACACGGTATTATCGGCGATTTGTCCTTTGGTAAAGAGGATATGACCGACAAATTTCCCCTCTATCTCGGCAACTAGCGAAAGTTCAGGAATGAAAGCTGAACCTTTTCTTAAGGCAGTGACTAAATCCGCTTCACTGCCGTCTGCGTGCTCTGCCTGCTTAAAGGCTTGCTGGACGACATGATAAACTGTGTCGTAGTCTGGTAATGCTTCTTTTCTAATTTGCATAATAACCTCCCATGATTTCAAAAAAAACGGCCGATTACTTGAACCGGCCGCATTTTGTTTATTCTTCTGTTGTATCATCTGGTGTGATTATCATATCTTCATCAGATTGCGCTTGTTTTTTCGCATCACGTTCTTCTAAGGCACGTTTTGCTTCTTCATAACTTTGCGCTTTTTCACTTGGAAATTCAGATTCATCTTGTGCAGGCATTTTCCCTGTTTCAAACAAGGACTTGATTGCCTTAGCATCTAATGTTTCAAACTCTAATAATTTTTCAGCAATTAATTTATGTTTGTCACGATGCGTTTCGATGATTTCGCGTGCTTTATCATGAGCTTCCATCAAGATACGGCGAACTTCTTGGTCAATTTCATAAGCAATTTGTTCAGAATAAGCTTTGGTTTGACCATAGTCACGACCGATAAAGACTTGATGATTGCCTTCGTATTGCACAGGTCCAAGCTTGTCACTCATACCATATTCAGTCACCATGCTGCGCGCTAAGGCTGTGGCTTGTTCAAAGTCATTGGAAGCCCCGGTAGATTGAACACCAAAGATAATTTCTTCAGCTGTACGACCACCTAATAGACCAACAATTTGTTCGAACATATCGTCTTTGGTTAACAACATTTGATCTTCTTTTGGTAAAGCAATCATGTAACCACCTGCGCGTCCACGAGGGATAATCGTTACCTTGTGGACAACACGCGCACGAGAAAGCACTAAACCAACGATGGTATGTCCGGCTTCATGATAGGCCACCATTTCGCGTTCACGTTTGCTGATGACACGATCTTTCTTCGCAGGACCAGCAATCACGCGGTCTTCAGCTTCATCAATATCAGATGCATCGATTTTCGTTTTATTCCGACGGGCAGCCACTAAAGCCGCTTCGTTTAAGACGTTTTCCAAATCAGCCCCGGCAAATCCTGGTGTTTGTTGGGCGATTACTTTCAAGTCGACATCATCAGCCAATGGTTTATTTTTCGCATGGACGCGTAAAATAGCTTCACGACCTTTGACATCGGGACGACCGACTAAAATTTGACGGTCAAATCGGCCTGGACGCAATAACGCTGGATCCAAGACGTCTGAACGGTTTGTAGCAGCAATGACGATCACACCTTCATTTCCACTGAAACCATCCATTTCAACGAGCAATTGGTTAAGGGTTTGTTCACGTTCATCATGTCCGCCACCCATACCAGCACCACGTTGACGACCCACCGCATCAATTTCATCGATAAAGATAATGGCTGGTGAGTTTTTCTTCGCAGTATCAAATAAATCACGTACACGACTTGCTCCGACCCCGACAAACATTTCTACAAAGTCTGAACCAGAGATAGAGTAAAATGGTACGCCTGCTTCACCGGCAACTGCTTTAGCTAATAAAGTTTTACCGGTTCCTGGAGGTCCTTCTAGTAACACCCCAGCTGGAATACGTGCACCTAATGCTGAGAAGCGACGTGGATCTTTTAAGAATTCCACCACTTCGACTAATTCTTGTTTTTCTTCTTCAGCCCCAGCTACGTCAGAGAAACGCACGCGGTTGGCTTTTTTATCGGCTTCTTTGGCTTTTGATTTACCAAAGTTCATCACGCCACGGCCACCACCGCCACCACCGGCTTGTTGACCCATAATCATGTAGAAGAAGAAAATCATGATGACAAACGGCACCATGCTAATTAAAAATGAAATCCAAACACCACTGCTAGATTCTTCCTTAATGGTTGTATCTACATTATGTGTTGCTGCCAAAGAAGTAATTTCACTTAATGTGGAATCATTTGGCAAGACAATCGTTGTAAAACTCTTTGACTTCGTACTAGTTGAACCCAGAATCGAAAGTCCACTGTTATTACTTACTGTCTGTTCATCTTTGTATTTCCCGCTAATTTTGTAGACGCCATTTGCCGGTTGTACGGAAAATGACTTGATTTTACCGTCTTCTAATTGCTCAGTAAATTTCGAGTAGTCAATCGATGGTGACTGACTGCTACCATTGCCGACAAAGAAGATTAAAATCCCCGCCATTGCAAGAAGCACAAGGATGTAATATAAGGTATTTTTTAACATACCATTATTATTTTTCCTGTTCATCGAGCTCCTCCTTGCCCTTATTTGTCTTTTATTGACCTATATATTTTAACATAAGTATCAATATTTTTTTACTCATTTGTTTGATAAATTTCAGGTTTTAATACCCCAACATAAGGTAGGTTACGATAACGTTCGCAGTAATCTAAACCATAGCCGACCACAAATTCATTCGGCACATCAAAGCCAACATAATCAGCTTCGATATCCACCGCGCGTCCTTCTGGTTTGTCTAAAAGGGTCACAATGGTAACCGAATTTGCTTTACGATATTTGAATAGGTCTACTAAATAAGCCAAAGTACGACCGCTATCAATAATATCTTCCACGATTAACATGTCACGGCCTTCTACATTGGTATCAAGATCTTTCACAATTTTGACCTCACCAGATGACACTAAGGCATTTCCGTAACTTGAAACATCCATAAAGTCGATTTCCACATGGCTATCCATCGCACGAATAATATCCGCCATAAAAGGAACAGCCCCTTTTAAGACACCTACGACTAAAGGATTTTTTCCTGCAAATTTTTCTTGTAATTCCTTACCTAGTTCTTCACAACGAGCGGCGATTTGCTCTTTTGTAATCAATACTTTTTCAATGTCATTCATCAACATGACCTTATCCTCCTTAAATGCTACTCTATGTATCGATAGACCAGTATGTAACGTATTTTATCAGTTTTAGCATCAATACTCAAATAAGAATTCACAAAAGGAAGCAAACTCATGATATTTTTTGACGCATCTAAGACCACAATTGCCTGCATTCTTTGTGCTGTCGGTATCTTTTCGTCAATAAAATACCGCCGAACCTTTTTTGTTAAACTTGTACTTAACGCGATTTTATCCCCAGGCTTTCTCGGGCGTAACGTTAAAACCGGATTTAATTCTGCCAAAAATTCATGACGAAATTCTGAGAAATGTTTGACTTTTTTGGGAATTTTTTCCTCTCCTGCGACAAATAGCCCTACCCAGCGATGTGCATCAATCATGATTGACTCGCCCACTTTGAGCGTGTAGCAAAAATCTTGACTCGTCACTTTTTCTTTTTGACGCGTAATGATTAGCTTGTCTTGGCTGGCGTGAATTTGCCACTTGTTTTCTACTGAGAGTACAAAAGTAAGGCGCTTCTCGGCAAGTAGGTCTAACACTTGCGCTACATGGGCTTCTTTTAAGGGAATCTGTGCTTTAAGTGATAAGCGATGAAAAATCCCCTGTAAAGCAAAATAGCGTTTCGCCGGTGTAAGTTGCAAAAAGGGTTCAAGCAAGATCTGATAAGTATCGTACCTTTGTCTGACAAGTGTATCATACCATGTATCTTGCATTTCTTCCAAGATTTCCTGTAAAAAGTACAGCTGCTCACTCAAACGTGCCACTTGATTTAACGCTTGCGGATTTTCGCCTTTTAGCACTGGCAGTACCTGATGACGCATACGATTACGCGCATAGGCAAGACTTTGATTGGTTTCATCTTCAAAATAGGTTAATTGCTTTTCGTGCGCGTAATCATAGAGTGTCTTTTTGTCTGTAAATAGTAAAGGACGGCACAATGGCAAGGTGGTCTCAGGAAGCACACTTTTGGCTTTCATACCAGCCAGATTTTGAAAATTACCGTATTTCACTAGCTTCATCAGCATGGTTTCCAGTTGGTCATCGCCATGGTGGGCCGTTAATAGACAAGTAAATCCTTGCGCTTTCATCACTTGGGCAAAATAACGATATCTCGCTTTTCTTGCCTGCGCTTCAAGATTTGTGGTCGCTTTTTCTTGCCAATTTGCCGTAAAGAAAGGTAATTGGTGTGTTTGGCAATATTCTTTTATAAAGGCTTGTTCTATCTCTGCACTTTCTCTTAGTTGATGGTTAAAATGCACCACGCCCATTGGGATTTTTGCAAAACATCGCTGCATCAAATCGAGCAAGACCATCGAATCCACACCGCCAGATACAGCAATCAACAAATAATCAGTCGGCTGGAAAAAAGCATTTTTTTGACAATGTTGATAGAATTGTTTGGCTAAATCCATAGCACACCCCTTTCCTTATTTGGTGACATCACTCGGACTTTTCCGACGCTCTGGACAGACCTTAGCTTTCTCGGTATCAATCAACTAAATACTCGGAAAATTCACCCTCCTGCTTAAGAAAATCTCCTTTCATCCGATTTTCTTAGCAGTAGGTAACACATGAATTTTCTCGTATTTGACCAAGTTGATTGATAACCTTTTGCTTGGAGCTGACCGACCCAGTTCACATCCTTATTAATCTGTGTTCGTCGACTAGACATTTTGAAAATTCGCCCCGCCGATTGTGAAAATCTTTTAAACTGACTGATTTTCTCATCGGTGAGTATACACGAATTTTCTCATGTCTGATCAAGTCGCCTCACATCCTTTTAATCGGCGTTCAGCAGCTAGACATTGTGAAATTCGCCCTCCCGCTTGAGAAAATCTCCTTTCATCCGATTTTCTCAGCGGTAGGTAAGCACATAAATTTCTTCGAGGCTTTCCGAGCTACTTCACGACCTTATACAATCTGTGTTCGCCGGGTAGCTCCTGTGTATCTAAGCCGGCCTATCTGGGAAAATCTTAAAACACGATGGATTTTCCAGACATTCCGGAAAACTTAGCTACTCGGAGCTGATCGACCCGGCTCACATCCTTATAATAAAACGAGCATCAATTAAGTCTCGTCTGGAATAATGAGTACTTAACTGATGCTTAGAAATAATAATTTGAATTAGCTACGACGTCCGCCACGTCCACCGCGTTTGCCTTCTGTATTGCGGCGTAAAGAAGCTAGGCGATCATCGCTATCCTTTAAGAATGAACTCATCAGCGCATCGAAGTCTTGCTTAGGTGCATTTTCTTTGCGGCCATTATGATTTTTGTTAAATGGTTTTTTGTGTGAATGTTCCTTCTTTTCTTCTTTTGGCTTGTCAATTGCTTTACGAATGGATAAACCAATCTTCCCATCTTCGCCTATAGCAGTTACCAAAACAGTCACTTCATCGCCAACTTTGAGTACTTCATTAATATCTTTGACGAAACCATTTGAAACTTCACTAATATGCACTAGGCCGGTTTTTCCCTTTCCCAAATCTACAAAAGCACCAAAATTGGTAATTCCTGATACTTTTCCTGGTAGTTTTGCTCCAACTTCGATTGACATAAAAAAATAGTTCCTCCTAATATAACCCTTGTATATAATTCAACGTGACTTGCACGATGGATCCTTAATCATTTGAATCGCTAGTCTTCGGCAACACATAAACTAGCTCTCCTTCTTTTGTATAAAAATAACGACTTCTTGCAAGCTTACCCACATAGTCATCGTCTTTTAATTGCGCCACTTCTTTTTCTAGAGCAGCCTTTTCTTCCTTCGTCTTTTTATTCTTTTCCTTTGTTTCTTGTGCGTAAGTCTTTAATTCACGCAAACGCATTTGATCTTTGAAAAGCACCACACCTGCACTAGCAAACAAAATAAAGGCAATCGTGAACAGGAGGGTTAAACGACGTCTGCGAAAGATTAACTGTCGCTGTGTATAGTTAGTGCTTGCATGAAATTGTTTGGTTGCATCATTATCCAACATATGTACATTATCTTTTTTTGCCTTTTTCAACACCCTTGCCTCCTATTGATTCTTTCATACTTGTCAATTATACCAATATCTAAAAACAATGTCTAGATAGCTAAATTGAAAGTAAGAAAAAAAATAGCCTTCCTCTGTTTTTTAGAGAAAGACCATTTTCTTTTAAGCTTCTATCCTTTTTTCAGAAAGAATTTCATACATTTTACTTGCATCTTCTTTTTTTGTAGAATCTTGCAAGGCGAGCACTTTCACTTCGAGCGTTTTATTGCCAAATTGAATTTGCAATATATCGCCTACTTTCAACGTGCTGCTTGATTTGGCTAATTTGCCATTAATTTGAATCCGTCCTTTATCTGCTACTTCCTTGGCAACAGAGCGACGTTTAATAATTCTGGATACTTTTAAAAATTTATCTAATCTCATTTTTTCCCTCGCATCAATACTAAAATTTGTTTTCCTTTTGGTAATAAAAGCCACTCGCGAATCGTCAACAAACGGACTTTTACGGCTGTTACTAAAAATAATGTCGCACCAATCATCACACCGAGAATACATACCGCTAATGAAGCCAACCGTGATAAGTCAGTCGGTAAAAGCTGTAAATAGCCTACTAATCCCACACTCATCATTAATAAACACACACCTAATTTTAGCACAAATTTATCTTCTTTCCAAAATCCATTCACTGCGCGACTCGTCTTTAGCATGAAATAGCCTAAAGCATATCCCAAAGCAAGAATAGTGGAAAGACTCGCACCATTAATTGAAAAGAAAATGGTGAGCGGATAAGATAAAATCATTTTTAGCACAATCGCACCTACAACAGCATAAAAAGCCGGGCGAAAATGATTTTTGCTTTGTTCAATGGCCTGATAACTCTGAATCATCGACATCATAAAAATCGCAATGGCAAAAATACTTAAAGCGCTACTTCCTAACGTATCTCTAAACAAGGCTTTATTCATCAAAGGTAAGATTAAAATCAACCCCACTGTAGCCGCACTCGCCAAGGTAGCTATCAAACGCAAATACATCTTGCTAGAACGTAGGTGAGAAAATTCCTTCTCTTGCATCTGATAACGGGTCAGATTAGGAAGAAAACTTGCTGACAAAGCGGTCGAAACGACTAATCCTAATTGTACGAAAGGTTGCCCGCGATCGTAAATGCCTTTTAAATTTTGCGCATCCAGTATGGAAAATCCCGCCTGATGCAACCCGTTGGCAACTGTAAAGCTATCCACTAACTGAAAGACAATCAATAGTCCGGTATAAAGCGTAAGTAAACCACCTTCAATTAATAAGCGTGATAACAGATAGCGTTCGGTTCGGAAAAGTTCTTTGATTTGTGCCACAGTCGGCCAAGCAAAGTGTAGCCAAGATAACTGTTGCTTTTGATATTTCTTTAAAATGCATAAAGCTATTATCCCACCAACCACTGAGCCTGTCATCGCCCATTGTGCCGTCTGGTAGACATCAAAATATCCGTGAGAAAAGCCCAAAGCTGCCAAAATGATGATGAGTACGCGAATCAGCTGCTCATATATCTGGGAGACCCCACTAGCTAGCATCGCCAATTCACTCTGATAAGCGCCACGATAAATAGAAAGCAACGGTACTAAGAAAAAGGTACAAGCACTCACCATCAACACACCGGTTAACCGTTCATTTCCCATCCACTTGGCAAGCACTGGGCTAAGTAACAGCAAACCAAGCGCCATCATAAAAGATAAAATCACCAATAACGGAAAGATTTTCGCAGCTTTTTTCTGTTTTTCTAAATCATTTGGACTTTCCGCTAAAAACTTGGATAAGAATTGCGGAAAACCTGTTAACGCCAAAGTCATCGCTACTCCGTAAAAGGGGTAAGCTTGCTGATAGACATAAAAGCCCAAATCACCCACAAAGTTTTGGAAAGGAACGCGATAAACTGCACTTAATATTTTTGATAAAAAGGCCGCAAATGTTAATATAAACGCCCCTTTGAGTAATTGTTTCATACTTTTATCGGACATTGGCTCCTCAATTCTGCACATCTGTTTGTTTTTGTGCGACTTGTTTTTCGTATTTTATGTCACGTAAAGCTTGCATAAATTGATTTAATTCCATCAGCCAGACCATTGCCGGAATTTTTGGTGTCAAGCTTAAAGTGATTTCCATCTTGTCTTTGGCTTGGTTCATATTTGCTTTTAATTTGGTAGCCGTTAATGCTTTAAACAAATCTTGCACCACATATTGCTGGGTACCGACTTTGCTCAAGGTAATTTTGACAGCTAGGCCTTGTTTTTTCACAGCTTCTACTAAGGCACGTTCTGCATTCATTTTTAACTCACCGACTGCTAATAAATGCGCGACTTCATCTGGATATTCTCCAAAGCGATCGAGTAAATCATCTTGTAACTCGTCCAGTGCCTCTTGACTATCCAACTCGCGAATCCGTTTATAAATCTCGATTTTTTGCCGTTCATCTTCAATATAGCTCGTTGGTAAGTACGCATCCAAGCCCAAATCAATTTCGACCATCGTTTTTTCCAATTGGGTATTTTTCCCTTGCTTGCGATTGACCGCTTCAGCTAGCATTTGCGAATACATATCAAAACCGACCGAATCGATAAAGCCGTGTTGTTGCGTCCCTAAGAGATTTCCTGCACCACGAATCGATAAGTCACGCATCGCAATCTTAAAGCCAGAACCTAATTCAGTGAAGTCCTTGATTGCTTGGAGTCGTTTTTCGCTGACTTCATTTAAGATTTTTTGCTGCTCATACATAAAGTACGCATAAGCTACACGATTACTACGGCCCACTCGACCACGCAATTGATACAAGGTAGAAAGCCCCATATAATCCGCATTTTCGACAAATAACGTATTCGTCGTCGTGACCAAAATATCGTATTGCCCTTCAATAAAGTCAAATAGCGTATTTTCTAGCTGAACTTCTGTCATCTGGCCATGCGCAAAGGCAATCCGAGCATCAGGAACTAAAGCTTGGAGTTCTGCCACTTTGCTTTCGATACTCTCCACCCGATTATATAGATAAAAGACCTGTCCACCTCGAGCCATCTCACGCATAATGCCTTCACGAATCGCCCCGGCATTATACTCCATCACATAAGTTTGAATAGGATAGCGATTGGCAGGTGGCGTCTCAATCACTGATAAATCACGCACCCCTAACATCGACATATGCAACGTTCGCGGAATAGGCGTGGCAGTTAAGGTTAACACATCCACTTGGGTACGCAATTGTTTCAAACGTTCCTTATGACGGACTCCAAAGCGTTGTTCCTCATCAATGACTATCAGGCCTAAATCGCTAAAAGTCACGTCTTTAGAAAGCAAACGATGGGTGCCAACGATAATGTCAATTTGTCCATGTTTAAGCTGTTCGATGGTTTCGTTTTGTTTCTTTTTGGTTCTAAAACGACTCAACAAGCCAACATTTACTGGAAATCCTTCAAAACGTTCCAAAATCGTCTCGTAGTGTTGCTGTGCCAAAATCGTAGTAGGCACTAAGAAGGCGACCTGCTTACTTTCTTTAATCGCTTTAAAGGCTGCACGCAAGGCTACTTCTGTCTTACCAAAACCGACATCTCCCACCAACAAGCGATCCATTGGTTTTGCTTTTTCCATATCTTTTTTGATTTCAGCGGCACTCTTTAACTGGTCTGGTGTCTCTGAATAAGCAAAAGCATCCTCGAATTCTCGTTGATAGCCATCGTCTGGCAGGTACGCATAGCCTTTTTGCGCTTCTCGTTTGGCATATAGTTCAATTAAATCATCGGCAATGTCTTCAATCTTTTTGGCTACTTTACGCTTCGTCTTTGTCCATTCGCTGCCACCTAATTTGTTGATCTTAGGTTGCTTAGATTCTGAAGAGACATACTTTTGAATTAAGTTCAGCTGCGTCACCGGGATAAACAATTTATCATCATTTTGGTACTGAATCGTCATGTAATCTTGGTGAATGCCATCCACTTCCAAAGTCTGCAACCCTAGATACTTCCCGATACCGTGATTGGCATGAACGACATAATCGCCCACTTTTAATTCATTATAGCTCTTTAAGCGTTCAGCATTGGTAATATTTTGACGGCGTGCTCGTTTTTTCGCGACTTTTTGGAAGATTTCACGCTCGCTAATTACAACTAGATGACTTTCAGGCAACTCAAAACCAGCTTGTAATTCAGAAACAATAATCTGACTACGGTTGGTAAAAATCTTCTCTGGTGTGGTTTCTACCGCATAAATTTCGTGCTCTTTAAAGGCTTGCATCAGCTTTTCTTGTTGGGTCGTGCTGCTGACTAAAAAAAGAACGGTTTGTTGTTGGCGTTCAAAGCGGTCTACTTCTGCCTTCAACAAGCCCATTTGTCCAAAGAATTGCTGCATCGGACGGTATTGTACCTGACAAATCGCCTTGAAGCGCAAATTCCCCATTCCTTTTTGAAAAAGGGAGAAAAAGGTAGTTGGCGCCTTGTGTTTGGTTAAGAGGGGTTGAATCTCTCTGAAAAATTCTTGACTTGGAAAAATGCGCATTTCTTCTAATTTTTGGGCTACCCATTCCATCGTTTCTTGCTCTAACTGACGGGCTGATTCCATTACACGGGCATAGTCATCCACGATAAAATAATGATCATCGCTAAAGTAATCTAAAATCGTGACTTGCTTTTCGTAAAGTAAATCGACATAGTAATGCACGACATCAGTGGCTTCCAAATGGCGCCAGCGTTCCATCAACTCTTGGAAATACTCGGTTAAACGCACTTGATCTTCTTCATGCTTGGTTACGGCCAAACGCTTTTGTAATAACTTCTCTACTTTTTCAATTCCGCGGATAAAATCTTGCGGAAGAAATACATACTCACTCGTCGGTGAAATCAAGACTTCCTCAATCTTTTCAATCGAACGTTGGGTTTCTACATCAAATAAACGTAAAGAATCAATCTCATCATCAAATAATTCGATACGGCATGGATATGTCTGGTCAAGCGGATAAATATCAATAATGCTGCCACGAATACTAAATTCACCCGGTTTGGCTAACATTTGCTCTCTTGTATAGCCCATTAAAGTTAATTTTTGCGTGATAGCTTCTAAATCCAAGGTTGCCCCGATTTTTAAAGCGAGATGACTATCTTGCCAAGTACTTTTTGCTGGCAAAGCTTTTCTTAAACTTGCAACCGGCAAAATATAAATTCCTTTTTGCCCTGAGCTAATCGCATTTAACGTAGCGACACGCTGATTTTTCGCTTCAGGGGACGCAAAAGCCATCTCCGCAGATAATACTTCATCCACTGGGAAAACAAACACTTCATCTATCTGCGTACGTAAATCATCGGCTAACTGGTTGGCATAAAACAAGTTAGGACAGATGATCACAATTGATTTTTTTAGCTGTTGAAATGTATCGATTAAAGCTAAAGTCTTGGCCGAACCTGCTAACCCTAAGACCAGTTGACGCGATAAGCTTTCTTGTAATCCTGCTTGCCAAGACGCAATGGCCGGATCTTTTCCGACGATTCTTGCTAAACTCATTAAAATCCTTCCTTCATATTATTTTTGAAACAGACTTAGCCACTTTTACTTTTTTATCAGTAAAAATGGCTGATGATTAATTAAATTGATTCATGGTTTTCATAAAATCATTGGTCTGGATAAAATATTCCAGAGCTTCGACTGTTTTATCCATCGCTTGGTTGATAACAGGCTGTTCATCCTTATCAAAATTGGTCAATACATGGTGAATGACCGTCTGATTTTGTTTTGGCCGAGCAATTCCGACTTTGATGCGGTTAAAAACTTGACTATTCAGATGTGAAATCACACTTTTGACCCCATTATGACCCCCGGCGCTTCCTTTTTGACGCAGACGAATCTTCCCTAGTGTCAAATCTAAATCATCATAAACAATCACTAACTCTTCTGGATAAATATTGAAATAAGTCATCAACGGTCCAACTGCTTTTCCTGACTCATTCATAAAGGTTTGCGGCTTCACGAGTAGAATCTTTTCCCCATTTTCAAAATACTCGCCGACCAACGCTTGGAAGGCATTCTTTTTAAAGGTTACCTGATGTTTTTTCGCCAATTCATCAATAACCATAAAGCCGACATTATGCTTGGTTTTTTCATATTTTGTTCCCGGATTTC
>ERZ1643251.4157-NODE-4157-length-12823-cov-4.360041_pt1 | contig 12823 bp, 25 predicted proteins | sample MGYA00579261_ERZ1643251 | MGnify/ENA primary metagenome ERZ1643251 (study PRJEB29033, sample SAMEA4952267) | chicken gut metagenome | biome: Broiler Chicken; feature: Gastrointestinal Tract; material: Caecum | place: Ireland | collected 2018 | study: Broiler... | reverse complement strand
AAGCCCGCAAACAGTTCGGCTAATATTATAGCACTGTTTCCAAGCCAAAGTCAACTGTTTTTTACTTATCTCTCCAGATAATTCTGCCCTTGGAAAGGTCATACGGAGAGAGCTCCAGTGTTACCTTGTCTCCCGGAAGAATTTTAATAAAATTCATCCGAAGCTTGCCGCTGATATGGGCAAGTACCTGATGGCCGTTTTCCAGTTCCACCTGGAACATGGCATTCGGCAGTTTTTCTACTACTACGCCTTCGATTTCAATTACATCTGCTTTTGACATTTTACTGGTCCTCCTTCATTCCTGATTCCCGTTTTCTGTATTGTTTCAGTATCCGTCTGACTGCTGCATCGTCTGCCGCATCTGTATCGTAAACTTTCCGGATAAGCTGCACATGCTTTTTTTTCTTTTTTTTCAGTCTGTCCAGGGTACGGATTTTCCCGTCCGCCAGATATACATATATCTCATCCAGGTCCATGATTACATAGATTCGGTCTCTGTCATGTCCTGCCATGGATTTTGCAAGCATTCCTTTTTCCCATCTGTCCATCTTATGCCCTTCCTTATCTCTGATTCCGGACTTTCTCTGCCCCCAGGGTCAGAATCTTCGGTTCTCCTTCCGTTATCAGCACCGTGTTTTCATAGTGTGCCGAAAGGGAACCGTCCGCCGTCACTACGGTCCATCCGTCTGCCATCCACCGTACTTCTTCTCCTCCGGCGGTCAGCATGGGCTCAATGGCCAGTGTCATGCCGGCCTTCAGCTTCGGCCCTTTCCTTCGCATTCTGAAATTTGGAATCTCCGGACTTTCATGCAGCCTGGTACCGATTCCGTGGCCGCACAGCTCCCGGACAACACCGCATCCGTTCTGCCGGGCATATTCTTCCACTGCTGCGGATATATCATATAAATGGCAGCCATCCCTGGCATACCTGATACCCCTGAAAAAGCTCTCCTGCGTCACCTCTATCAGCTTTTCGGCCTCTTTCGTGATTTCGCCCACCCCGTAAGTCCGGGCTGCGTCCGAATGATAGCCTTTGTAAATCACGCCCGCATCCAGACTCACGATATCCCCTTCTTTGAGTACCCGGTCGCGGGAGGGGATTCCGTGAACGACTTCGCTGTTCACCGAGACACAGACTGATGCCGGATACCCGTTGTAATTCAGGAAAGAAGGTTCGCAGCCATAGCTGCGAATCACTTCTTCACCCAGTCTGTCAATATCCAGTGTTGTCACTCCTGGTTTTACTGCTTTTTTCAGTTCGTCGTGTACGATAGCCAGAATCCTTCCGGCTTCTGTCATCAGCTCAGTTTCTCTCTCTGATTTTATCGTAATTGACATAGATTATTCTCCCAGAATTCCGACAATCTCCGCAAATACGTCTTCCATATCTTTTGTTCCGTCCACGGTCTTCAGAATTCCGGCCTTTGTATAGTAATCAATCAGCGGCTGAGTCTGCTCATGATACACACCCAGACGTTTCTGAACCGTCTCCGGCTTGTCGTCGTCGCGGAGAATCAGCTCGCCGCCGCAGACATCACAGACACCCTCTTTTTTCGGTGCTGCGTATACCAGATGGTATGTAGCTCCACATCCAACGCAGGCACGGCGTCCTCCCATCCGGTTTACAATGTTTTCATCCGGCACGTCCACGTCAATGGCATATTCCATTTTCTGCCCCTGGGCGGCAAGTGCCTTGTCCAGTGCCTCTGCCTGGGGAATGGTTCTCGGGAAACCGTCCAGCACGTATCCGTTTTCACAGTCTGCCTGATTTACACGGTCCACTACCAGGTCTACTACCAGTTCGTCCGGTACGAGAAGGCCCTGGTCCATGTATGTCCTGGCTTTTTTCCCAAGCTCTGTGCCCTCTTTAATGTTTGCACGGAAAATGTCTCCGGTAGAGATATGGGGAATTCCATATTTTGCTGCGATTTTTTTTGCCTGAGTGCCTTTTCCGGCGCCCGGTGCTCCTAACATGATAATTTTCATTGTCCGGTTCCTCCTTTAATCATCATAGTGTTCTTATGAGTGGCTATATATGAACTTAACTCGTTGAATTTTATCCCCTTTGGGATAAAAAGCAACGAGCTAACTGTTCATTTAATATCCAAGGAAGCTGTTCTTCATTCCGTTTCCTTTGCTGTTTAAAAAGCCTGTGTAATTCCGCACCAGCATCTGGGACTCTATCTGTTTTACCGTCTCCAGTACAACCCCGATGATAATGATAAGGGATGTACCGCCAAAGGACACACTGGCGCCCAGTGTTCCCTGGAAGATGAACGGAATTACCTGGATGATAACCAGACCGCATGCGCCTATGAAAATAATGTAATGAAGAATATTCTGCAGATAATCTACCGTGGGTTTACCCGGACGGATACCCGGAATAAATCCACCGCTTTTCTTCATATTGTTTGCAATTTCCAGCGGATTGAAGGTAATGCTCGTGTAAAAATAAGCAAAAAATACAGTCAGAAGGATGTAAACTGCCAGTCCCCAGGAATAATAGGGATACTGGGGATTACACCAGTAGCTGGAAGTCAGACCTCTCAGTATCTGGCTTCCGATTCCGGTTCCGTTTCCTCTTCCAAGGAAACTTGCAATTACAACCGGAGTCTGCATCAGGGAGGAAGCAAAGATAACCGGGATAACACCGGCGGTATTTACTTTCAGCGGGATGCTGGAACTCTGTCCGCCAACTGCTTTTCTTCCCTGTACCTTCTGGGAATACTGTACCGGAATTCTTCTCTCTCCGCCCTGGAGGATAACAGTCATCACTACCAGCGCAAGGATTACCAGAATGATAATCACTACTGCCAGCCCGCCCTGGGCCAGTCCTTTGCCCTGCACGAACTGTTCGTACAGTGTAGTGAGGTCGCTTGGAACACGGGAAAGAATGTTAATCAGAAGGACGATGGAGATACCATTGCCTACTCCCTTTTCCGTAATCCTTTCTCCAATCCACATCAGGAATGCGGAACCTGCTGTCAGCACAACGATTGCCGCATTTACAAAGTTGAATTCCACCAGCAGTCCCTGACGTCCAAATCCCACCGCCATGGCAGTGGACTGAATCAGCGCAAGAAGAACGGTTACATAACGGGTGATGGCAGTAATTTTCTTTCTGCCGTCCTCGCCTTCCTTCTGCATCTCTTCCAGTCTCGGAATCGCAATCGTCAGAAGCTGCATGATAATAGAAGATGTGATATACGGTGTAATACTCAGCGCAAAAATCGACATCTGCTCAAAGGAGCCGCCGGTGAAAGCGTTAAAAAAGTTAAACGTATCACCGGACTGGCTCTCAAAAAAGTTCTGAATATAAGTCGGGTCAACCCCGGGAGTCGGAAGCTGGGAGCCCAGTCTTACAACTACCAGCATCGCAAGGGTGTAAAAGATTTTTCTCCGTATATCATCAATCTGAAACGCTCTACGGACTGTCTTAAGCATTAAATCACCTCTGCTTTTCCACCAAGTGCTTCAATCTTTTCCACTGCTCCTGCACTGAATGCATTTGCCTGAACTGTAAGCTTTTTGGTTAACTCTCCATTTCCAAGAATTTTAACGCCATCCCGCGGATTTTTAACGACGCCTGCCTCAATCAGTGTCTCAACGCTTACAACAGCCTCGTTGTCAAAGCGCTCCAGTTCACTTACATTGATGCCTACGATGGTTTTGGAGTTCCTGCATGTGAAGCCTCTCTTCGGAAGACGTCTGTACAGCGGCATCTGACCGCCTTCAAATCCCGGTCTCGGTGCTCCGGAACGGGCTTTCTGGCCTTTGTGTCCCTTACCGGCTGTCTTACCGTTTCCTGAACCGTGTCCACGTCCTTTTCTGAAGTTGTTGCTGTGCTTTGCACCGTCAGCAGGTCTTAAATTTGATAAGTCCATTGTGACACCTCCTTTTCGAATCTATATTATACTTCTTCTACTTTCACCAGGTGTCTTACCTGCTGAACCATTCCTCTGGTTCCTGCGTTGTCCGGTAAAACAACTGACTTGTTGAGCTTTCTGAGCCCCAGGGCCTCTACTGTCCTTTTGTGCTTCGGAATAGCTCCGATTGTTGATTTTACTAATGTGATTTTCAAATCTGCCATCTTCGACTCCTCCTTAGCCAATAATTTCTTCGAGGGATTTGCCGCGAAGCCGTACTACCTCATCAGGAGATTTTACCTGCTTTAATCCATTGATAGTAGCCAGTACAACGTTCTGTTTGTTTCTGGAGCCCAAAGATTTGGTACGGATGTTCTTAATTCCTGCCATCTCGATTACGGCACGGGCCGGACCGCCGGCGATTACACCGGTACCTTCCGGAGCTGTCTTCAGAAGCACGGAAGCGCTTCCGAATGTACCAATCTGGTCATGGGTAATGCTTTCTTTCTCATCCAGGGCTACGCTAATCAGGTTCTTGGCTGCGTCTTCTTTCCCTTTGCGGATAGCTTCCGGAATTTCAGTTGCCTTTCCAAGTCCTGCTCCAACATGGCCGTTTCCATCGCCAACAACTACTAAAGCTGTGAATTTGAAGTTACGGCCACCCTTAACAACTTTGGTTACACGCTTAATTGATACTACTTTTTCATTCAGCTCAAGCTGACTTGCATCAATACGTTCCTGTTTCATGTGTGTTCCTCCTTCTAGAATTCTAAGCCAGCTTCTCTTGCTGCGTCTGCCAGTGCTTTTACTTTGCCGTGGAAGATGTATCCTCCTCTGTCAAATACAACAGTGGTGATTCCTTTTTCCAGTGCTTTCTTTGCAATAACAGTTCCAACATATGCTGCTGCTTCTACATTGCTGGTTTTTTCCAGTTCTGCTTTCACATCCTTCTGAAGAGTGGACGCAGAAACAAGCGTATTTCCAACTGTATCATCTATAATCTGTGCATAAATATGCTGATTGCTTCTGAACACAGCCAGACGCGGTCTCTCGGCGGTTCCGCTGAGATGGTTGCGTAATCTTCTGTGTTTCTTTACACGAACTTCGCTTCTTGATTTTTTACTAACCATTGTTCACACTCTCCTTACTTATTTTTTACCAGTCTTACCAACTTTGCGGCGGATAGTCTCGTCAGCATACTTGATACCTTTGCCCTTGTACGGCTCCGGACGTCTCTTGTCCCGGATTTCTGCTGCATACTGACCTACTTTTTCCTTGCTGATTCCCTTAACGATAATCTTGTTCTGTCCTTCTACGACAGTCTCGATACCTTCCGGGTCTTCCATTTCAACTGGATGAGAGTATCCCAGGTTCAGTGTCAGTTTCTTGCCTGCTTTTGCAGCTCTGTAACCTACACCATTTACTTCAAGAACCTTCTCATATCCTTCCGTTACACCGATTACCATGTTGTTAATCAGTGTTCTGGTCAGGCCGTGAAGAGATTTCATCTTCTTTAAGTCGTTCGGTCTGGAAACGATAACTTCGTCGCCTTCTTTTTTGATTTCCATTTCTGCCGGGAGTACTCTTTCCAGAGTTCCCTTCGGACCTTTTACAGTCACTTTGTTATTCTCAGCAATTTCAACAGTTACTCCTGCCGGAACTGCTACCGGATGTCTTCCAATACGTGACATTCCTGTTACCTCCTACACTTACATTTTCGGAATGGACGTCTGCGTCCACTCTGTTTTCAGTTGCTGTTTTATGGATTATCCTGTTATAAGGATGTTCCTTTCGCCAGACACATAAGGAAGTTCCTCTCGCTAGGCTCGAAAGGACCTCGCCAAGCTCAAGGAACGCCCTCGCGCTAAGTTCGGCCTTCGCCTGACGGCTCGCCCTTACTAAGCTGCTTCCGGGCTACCACACGAAGCAGAGAACTTCGCCGCCTACGCCGAGTTTTCTTGCTTCTCTGTCTGTGATTACTCCCTGGTTTGTGGAAACGATTGCTGTTCCCAGTCCTCCGAGTACTTTCGGCATATCTTCCTTACCGGCATAAACACGAAGACCCGGTTTGGAAATTTTCTTCAGTCCTGTGATAACTCTTTCGTTTTTGTCAGCACCGTACTTCAGTGTGATGCGGATGGTCTTGAAGTTTCCTTCGTCAATCAGGTCATATTTTGCAATATAGCCTTCATCCAGAAGAATATCTGCAATCGCAATCTTCATCTTGGAAGCCGGTACGTCAACTGTATCATGTTTTGCAGTGTTTGCATTACGGATTCTTGTAAGCATATCTGCAATCGGATCGCTCATCGTCATCTGTCTATACCTCCCTTACCAACTTGCTTTTTTAACGCCTGGAATCTGTCCTTTGTATGCCAGTTCACGGAAGCACACACGGCAGATACCATATTTTCTTAAATATGCATGTGGACGTCCACAAATTCTGCAGCGGTTGTATTCTCTGGTAGAGAATTTCTGTTTGCGCTGCTGTTTGATTTTCATTGAAGTCTTAGCCATGAATTCTCCTCCTTACTTCGTGAATGGCATATTGAACTGTTTCAGTAATTCGCGTGCTTCTTCGTCGGTTTTTGCAGTGGTAACGAAGATAACGTCCATACCTCTTACTTTGTCAATCTTATCATACTCGATTTCCGGAAAGATTAACTGTTCTTTAATTCCAAGTGAATAATTTCCCCGGCCGTCGAATGCGTTCGGGTTTACTCCACGGAAGTCACGAACACGCGGAAGGGCAAGGTTGATAAGACGGTCAGCGAATTCATACATTCTGTCCCCTCTTAATGTTACCTTGCAGCCAATCGGCATACCTTCTCTGATTTTGAAGTTTGCGACAGATTTCTTTGCCTTTGTCACAACTGCCTTCTGTCCGGTAATCTTTTCCATATCAGCTACAGCTGAGTCCAGTGCCTTTGCGTTTTCCTTTGCCTCGCCAACACCCATGTTGACAACGATTTTGTCAAGCTTCGGCACTTCCATGATGTTTTTATAACCGAATTTCTTAATCATGTAATCCACGATTTCATTCTGGTACTGTTCTTTTAATCTACTCAACGCTTTTGACCTCCTTCCCCGTATTAATCAATCACTTCGCCTGTTGTTTTTGCAACACGCACTTTTTTGTCTCCGTCCATCTTAAAGCCGATTCTGGTTGCTTTTCCTTTGTGAACATACATCACGTTGGAAGCATCGATGGGGCCTTCCTGATGGATGATTCCGCCATCCGGGTTGGAAGCGCTGGGCTTTGCATATTTGGTTCTCATGTTTACGCCCTCTACAAGAACAGTGCCGTTTTTATGGTCTACGGCAAGAACTTTGCCTTCCTTGTCTTTATCTTTTCCTGCAATAACCTTAACGGTATCGCCCTTTTTAATCTTCATTGTTGCCATAATTCCCGCACCTCCTTACAGTACTTCCGGTGCCAGGGACACAATCTTCATGAACTGTTTGTCACGAAGCTCTCTGGCTACGGGTCCAAAAATACGAGTTCCTCTAGGATTTTTGTCATCTCTAATAATTACAGCAGCATTTTCATCAAATCTGATGTAGGAACCGTCTTTACGGCGGGTCTTGTTTACTGTACGCACAACTACGGCTTTTACTACATCGCCTTTTTTAACAACGCCGCCTGGTGTTGCATCTTTAACGCTGGCAACGATAACATCGCCGATTGCTGCATATCTTCTTGTAGAACCGCCTAATACACGGATACAGAGTAATTCTTTCGCACCAGTATTATCTGCTACTTTTAATCTGCTTTCTTGCTGTATCATGCAGGTAAACCTCCTTATACTTTTCTCAGAGTCTGATTATTTCGCCTTTTCTACGATTTCAACAAGTCTCCATCTCTTATCCTTTGACAGCGGTCTTGTTTCCATAACTCTTACTCTATCGCCAACACGGCATTCGTTGTTTTCATCATGCGCTTTCAGTTTGTAAGTTCTCTTTACAATCTTCTTGTAAAGCGGATGTTTTACATGGTCTTCCACGGCAACTACGACTGTTTTGTCCATCTTGTCGCTGACAACCTTACCAACTCTCGTTTTTCTCAGGTTTCTTTCCACGGTTATGCTCCTTTCCAGAATATCTCTTATTCACTCTTTGTTTTCTCGGTAATAATCGTCTGAATTCTTGCGATATTCTTTCTGACTTCTTTAATTCTTCCAGTGTTGTCCAGCTGGTTGGTCGCATTCTGGAATCTTAAATTAAAAAGCTCCTTCTTAGCAGCTACTAATTCTTCATTCAGTTCTGAAGCTGATTTTGCTCTTAACTCTTCTACAAATGTTTTAATTTTCACTGTTATCACCGCCTTCTAAGTCTGCACGAGAAACGATTTTGCATTTACAGGGTAATTTGTGCATGGCAAGACGCAGAGCTTCCCTTGCAACCTCTTCCGGTACTCCTGCAAGCTCGAACATAACACGTCCTGGTTTTACAACTGCAACCCAGTACTCCAGAGTTCCTTTACCGGAACCCATACGGGTTTCAGCGGGTTTCGTAGTTACTGGTTTATCTGGGAAAATTTTAATCCATACTTTACCACCACGTTTGATATATCTGGTCATAGCAATACGGGCAGCCTCAATCTGGTTTGACTTAATCCAGCACGGTTCTGTAGCAACCAGACCGAATTCACCGTTCGTAATCCGGTTTCCTCTTAATGCTTTTCCTTTCATGGAGCCGCGGAACTGTTTACGACGTTTTACTCTTTTTGGCATTAACATTATTTATCGCTCCCTTCCTTACTAGACTTTGCCGGAAGTACTTCGCCTTTGTAAATCCATACTTTTACACCAACTTTTCCGTAAGTAGTGTCTGCCTCAGCGAAGCCGTAATCAATGTCTGCTCTCAGTGTCTGAAGCGGGATGGTTCCCTCGCTGTAGAACTCTGTACGGGCCATATCAGCTCCGCCGAGACGTCCGGATACAGAGGTCTTTACACCAAGCGCGCCTGCTTTCATTGTTCTGGACATGCAGGACTTCATGGCACGTCTGAAAGAGATACGATTCTCTAACTGCTGTGCAATATTTTCAGCAACAAGCTGTGCATCTTTGTCCGGTCTTTTTACTTCTTTGATATCTACGATGAGTTTCTTGTCTGTCAGTTTCTGCAGTTCTGCTTTTACTTTTTCAATTTCAGAACCGCCTTTACCGATTACAACACCCGGTTTTGCTGTGTAAACAATGATTTTTACACGTCCGGAAGCTCTTTCGATTTCAATCCGGGAAATTCCGGCGCTGTATAATCTTTTTTTCAGATACGTTCTGATTTTATGGTCTTCAACTAAATAATCTGCAAAATCGCCTTCCGCATACCATCTGGAGTCCCAGTCTTTGATAACGCCGACTCTCAAGCCATGTGGATTCACTTTCTGTCCCATGATTGCCCTCCTTCTTATCTTTCATCAAGCACAAGTGTAATGTGGCTCATTCTCTTCTCGATTCTGTAAGCTCTTCCCTGTGCTCTCGGTCTGATTCTCTTCATTGTTGGTCCTTTGTTCGCGTAAGCTTCTGCGATATAAAGGTTTTCAGCATTCATGCCGTTGTTGTTTTCAGCGTTGGCGATTGCTGACTCTAATAATTTCTTTATTAAACTGGAAGCGTATCTTGGATTGTATGTTAAAATTCCAAGCGCTGATGTTACATCCTTGCCTCTGATGGCATCAAGTACGAAGCAGGCCTTCTGAACAGAAACCCTGGCGTAGGATAACTTCGCTGAAGGTCTGGTGTCCTTGTTAGCATTTCTCTCTCTCTTAATCTGACTTCTATGTCCTTTTGCCATGGATGAACCCTCCTTTCAATTACCTTACTCTGGATTTCTTTTCGTCTTTTCCGTGTCCTCTGTAGGTTCTGGTAGCCACGAACTCACCAAGTTTGTGTCCTACCATATCCTCTGTTACATATACCGGAACGTGTTTTCTTCCATCATGAACTGCAAATGTATGTCCAACCATAATCGGGAAGATTGTAGAACGGCGGGACCAGGTCTTGATAACAGCCTTGTCGCCGGATGCGTTCATTGCTTCCACTTTTTTCAGCAGGCTTGCGTCTGCGAATGGTCCTTTTTTCAGTGAACGAGCCATAGGTTCTAACCTCCTTAAAATCTCTATTTAATACCTTTTCCGTCTCTTCTTCTTACTATCAGTTTGTTAGACTGTTTGTTTTTCTTACGGGTCTTAAGGCCAAGTGCCGGTTTACCCCACGGAGTACACGGACCCGGGCGTCCAATTCCGGTCTTGCCTTCACCACCGCCGTGCGGATGGTCATTCGGGTTCATAACAGAACCACGTACGGTAGGTCTGATACCCATGTGACGTTTCCGTCCTGCTTTTCCGACGTTAATCAGGTTGTGGTCGCCGTTTCCTACAACGCCGATGGAAGCGCGGCAGTCAATCGGAACCATTCTCATCTCGCCGGAAGGAAGTCTCAGTGTTGCGTATTTTCCTTCTTTTGCCATGAGCTGTGCGCTGTTTCCTGCGGAACGAACCAGCTGTCCGCCTTTTCCGGGATGCAGCTCAATGTTGTGAATCTGTGTACCAACCGGGATGTTTGCAAGCGGCAGGCAGTTTCCTACTCTGACCTCTGCTTCCGGTCCGTTCATAACTTTCATGCCGTCTTTTAACCCTTCGGGAGCCAGGATGTATGCCTTTTCTCCGTCTGCGTAGCAGATAAGCGCGATGTTGGCGCTTCTGTTCGGGTCGTACTCGATTCCTGCAACAGTTGCCGGAATTCCGTCTTTGCGGCGTTTGAAATCAACAATTCTGTATTTTCTCTTAACTCCGCCTCCGCGGTGTCTTACTGTGATTTTACCCTGGTTATTTCTTCCTGCGTTTTTGCTTAATGACACAACCAGTGATTTTTCCGGTGTTGTTTTGGTGATTTCAGAGAAATCAGAACCGGTCATATGTCTTCTGGAAGGTGTATATGGGCGGTAAGTTTTAATTCCCATTACTTACGTCTCCTTTCATTGCTCTAATTATTCGCTTCACGGAATTGCACCGTTTAATTATCTCCCCGCCGTAAGAGTGGGGCGGCCTTCGACTGTGCTCCGGTCATGCTCCGCATGTCCCCGGCAGGTCTTATAAGCCCTGGAAAATTTCAATCTCTGCGCTGTCCTGTGTAAGCTGAACAATCGCTTTTTTCTTCTTTGCTGTCTGTCCGAACTGCATGGTTCCACGCACTCTTCTGTTCTTTCCCGGCAGGTTCATGGTGTTGACCTTTGCAACCTTGGTTCCCGGGAACATTTTCTCAACAGCTTCTTTAATCTGATTCTTTGTTGCCTCTGTATGAACAAGGAATGTATATTTCTTTTCAGACATCAGTTCCATACTTTTCTCGGTGATAACCGGCTTCAGAATGACGTCGTAATACTGAACGTTTGCCATTATGCGTACACCTCCTCGATTGCTGCAACCGCTTCTTTTGTTACAATCAGCGTGTTGTACTTCAGGATGTCATATACGTTAATTGTGTTAACTTTTGCCGTCTTGACATCAGCGATGTTTCTTGCGGAAAGCTCTACGTTTCTGTTCTTGTCTTCCAGCACAACCAGTGCCTTGTCAACAGACAGATTCTTTAATACTTCTACAAATTTTTTCGTCTTGATTTCGTCAAATTTCAGTTCATCAACGACAATCAGCTTATTTTCCTCTACTCTGGAAGTAAGTGCGGATTTGAGAGCGGCTCTCTTTTCCTTTCTGTTCATTTTGAAAGAGTAGTCTCTCGGAACGGGTGCGAATACCATACCGCCGCCTGTCCACTGCGGAGCTCTTGTTGAACCCTGTCTTGCGTGACCTGTTCCTTTCTGTCTCCACGGTTTTCTTCCGCCGCCGGAAACTTCAGAACGTGTCTTTGCTTTCTGTGTTCCCTGACGATTATTTGCAAGCTGGCTTACAACAGCCATGTGTACGAGATGTTCGTTTACTTCTACACCGAACACAGCGTCATTCAGCTCGAGTGTGCCAACTTCTTTGCCTTCGATATTGTAAACAGCTACATTTGCCATTTTCGTGTTCCTCCTTTCCTGGTGCAAACCTTAAACAGATTTTACTGCTTCCTTAATGGTTACTAAGCATTTCTTCGGTCCCGGTACAGAGCCTTTTACGAGAAGCAGATTGTTCTCTGCGTCTACTCTTACCACTTCCAGATTCTGGATGGTAATTTTCTTTGCGCCCATGTGTCCCGGCATCTTTTTGCCCTTGAATACTTTGCTCGGGTCAGATGCTGCACCGTTGGAACCTGCGTGACGATGGAACTTGGAACCGTGAGTCATGGGGCCTCTGTGCTGTCCATGTCTCTTGATTGCACCCTGGAATCCTTTACCTTTGGAAATTGCTGTTGCGTCTACTTTGTCGCCGGCTTCAAAGATGTCTGCCTTGATTTCCTGAGCCAGAGAGTATTCTTCAGCATTTTCCAGCTTAAACTCTCTCACAAATCTCTTTCCGGATACGCCGGCCTTGTCGAAATGTCCTTTCTCAGCCTTTGTTACTCCATGTCTGTGAGCGATTTCTTTCTTTCCGTTTTTGTCAACTTTGACAACTTTTTCTTCTTTGTCTACGAATCCGACCTGAACTGCGCTGTAGCCGTCGTTTTCAACTGTCTTAATCTGTGTTACTACACAGGGACCAGCCTGAAGAACCGTAACGGGAGTCAGCACGCCGTCCTCGCTGAAGATCTGAGTCATTCCGACTTTGGTAGCTAAAATAGCTTTCTTCATTATAATTACCTCCTGTGATTTACAGCGGAACGTGATTTTCACGTTCGTCCTAAATTATAGGAATTACTGCGTTCGTTTTTTTGTAGTTGCCTACTTGTTTTTCATTTTGATATCGATGTACACACCAGCCGGCATTTCCAGTCTGGAAAGGGCATCTACCGTCTTCTGAGTAGGTGTGATGATATCAATCAGTCTTTTATGAGTTCTCTGCTCGAACTGCTCTCTGG
>ERZ1643251.4151-NODE-4151-length-12831-cov-4.737398_pt1 | contig 12831 bp, 12 predicted proteins | sample MGYA00579261_ERZ1643251 | MGnify/ENA primary metagenome ERZ1643251 (study PRJEB29033, sample SAMEA4952267) | chicken gut metagenome | biome: Broiler Chicken; feature: Gastrointestinal Tract; material: Caecum | place: Ireland | collected 2018 | study: Broiler... | reverse complement strand
ACCCTTCTGGAGGGGGATGCCATGGAGCTGCTGCCCACTCTGGAGGGGGGCTTTGACTTGATTTTCATGGATGCGGCAAAGGGGCAGTATATTCATTTTCTCCCTGAGATCCTCAGGCTGCTGAATGCCGGGGGGCTTTTGGTCTCGGATAATGTGCTGCAGGAGGGAGATATTGTGGAATCCAGATTTGCGGTAACCAGAAGGAACCGCACTATCCATGCCCGCATGCGGGAATACCTATATGAGCTGAAGCATCACCCAAAGCTGGAAACAGTGATCCTGCCCGCAGGAGACGGGGTGACGCTGAGCACAAAGCTGCAAGGCTAAACTGCTAAATTTAGCTTAGATCGAAAATATTGTCATAAATTGATGTCCGCTGAAGCGGGCAGGGGGTGTTAGGATGGACAGTAGAGTAAGGAAAAAGCCGGAGCTTCTCATACCGGCAAGCAGCCTTGAGGTGCTTAAAACTGCGGTGATATTTGGGGCTGATGCGGTGTATATCGGCGGAGAGGCTTTCGGGCTTCGGGCCAAGGCAAAGAACTTTTCCATGGCGCAGATGGCAGAGGGAATCGCTTTTGCCCATGCCAGAGGAGTGAAGGTGTATGTGACGGCTAATATTTTGGCGCATAATGAGGACTTGACGGGTGCGGAAGAATATTTTCAGGAACTCAGGGAAATGGAGCCGGGGCAGGCTGATGCGCTGATTATTTCGGATCCTGGAATGTTTACCATTGCAAGGCGGGTATGGCCGGAGGTGGAGATCCATATATCCACCCAGGCCAATAACACCAATTATGGAACCTTTCTCTTTTGGTGGAATCAGGGAGCAAAACGGGTGGTGACCGCAAGAGAGCTTTCCTTAAAGGAGATACGGGAAATAAGAGAGCGGATTCCGGAGGAAATGGAGATTGAAAGTTTTGTGCATGGAGCCATGTGCATTTCTTATTCGGGGCGCTGCCTGCTTAGCAGCTATTTTACAGGGAGGGACGCCAATAAAGGAGCCTGTACGCATCCCTGCCGTTGGAAATACGCTGTTGTGGAGGAGACCAGGCCGGGAGAGTATATGCCTGTGTTTGAAAATGAAAGGGGAACCTTCCTGTTTAATTCCAGGGATCTGTGCATGATTGAATATATTCCGGAATTGGTCGGGGCAGGTATTGACAGTTTTAAGATCGAAGGACGCATGAAGACCGCTCTGTATGTGGCAGCGGTGGCCAGAACTTACAGGAGGGCCATTGATGATTGCTTTGAGGATGAAAGGAAATACAGAGCCAATCTTGATTGGTACAGGGAGGAGATTGAGAAATGCACCTACCGGCGGTTCACTACGGGATTTTATTTTGGAAAGCCTGACGAGAACACCCAGATTTATGATAATAATACTTATGTGAATGAATACGTATATCTGGGAATTGTGGAGGAAGCAAAAGATTCTTTGGTAAGAATAGAGCAGAAGAACAAATTTTGCACAGGCGATGAGATTGAGATTATGAAGCCGGATGGCAGGAATGTGCCGGTGACAGTGGAGGCCATTTACAACGAGGAGGGAGGGAGTATGGAAAGCGCCCCCCATCCCAGACAGCTTCTGTGGGTGAAACTGTCCGACGCTGCGGAGCCGTTTGATCTGCTGCGGGTCCGGGGGAAATAGTCGGACCTGAGGCGGAAGGGCATGGGGCTTCTGCGGAACAGAAAAGTTCTGATTGACCGGCGCGGCGCTTCTATTGTACAATGTGAACAGCGAACATCTGAAAATGCTCCGGCTTATTACAAAAAGTAAAAAAAATAATTTAGGTATTGCAATTTGCAATAATTTAGAGTATCTTATAGAAAACGAAGCAAGAGCTGCAAAGGCTTTTGCTTTCCACACATAGGGATCTAAGAACGAAGATGTTCCAATAGTAACAGGTTTACTTTGGGACGTTTTTTTTTAGACAGGTTGGAGACTGCGCCGAAGCTCTCTTATGTCAGTGGAGCATGGAAGCGGACAGAGAAAGGAAGTAGGGAAATGAGTGAAGTTTTGAATGTGGAAGAAATTTTTGCCAGTAAGGTGTTTACGCTGGGAAAAATGCGGGAAAGACTGCCGAAAAACGTTTACAAAGAGGTAAAAAGAGTTATGGACTATGGCGGCGAGTTGTCTCTTGCAACTGCTGATGTAGTAGCGAAGGCGATGAAGGACTGGGCCATTGAAAACGGTGCCACTCATTATACTCACTGGTTCCAGCCGCTGACAGGAATTACGGCTGAGAAGCATGATGCTTTCGTAAGCCACCCCGATGAAGATGGGAAAATGATTATGGAATTTTCTGGAAAGGAGCTCATCAAAGGTGAGCCCGACGCCTCTTCTTTCCCCTCCGGCGGATTGAGAGCGACCTTTGAAGCGAGAGGATATACCGCATGGGATATTACCTCGCCGGCCTTTTTGAAGGAAGACGCCACCGGCGTTATTCTGTGTATTCCCACCGCTTTCTGCTCTTACAAAGGAGAGGCTCTGGATAAAAAAACTCCTCTTCTTCGCTCCATGGAGGCACTAAGTCAGCAGGCGTTGCGCATCGTACGCCTTTTTGGCAATGAACAGGCTACCAAGGTGGTGGCCAGCGTAGGATCTGAACAGGAGTATTTTTTGGTGGACAGAGAAAAATACCTGAAAAGGGAGGACCTTATTTTTGCGGGACGCACCTTGTTTGGCGCTCCGGCTCCCAAAGGCCAGGAGCTGGAAGATCATTATTTTGGTACCATCAGAGAACGGATCGGCTCTTTTATGAAGGACTTAAATATAGAGCTGTGGAAGCTGGGCGTTACGGCCAAAACTCAGCACAATGAAGTGGCTCCGGCCCAACATGAGCTTGCCCCCATCTATGAAACGGCCAACATTGCGGTGGATCATAATCAGCTTGTTATGGAAACAATGAAGAAAATTGCCTGCCGTCATGGGATGCACTGTCTTTTGAATGAAAAGCCCTTTGCAGGGGTAAACGGCTCCGGTAAGCATAACAACTGGTCTTTGGGTACGGACGACGGAGTGAATATGCTGGATCCCGGCGATACCCCCAATGAGAACATTCAGTTTTTGCTGGTGCTCGCATGTATCCTAAAGGCTGTGGACACTCATGCAGATCTGCTCCGCCAGAGCGCATCCGATGTGGGTAATGATCACAGACTGGGGGCCAACGAGGCTCCGCCCGCAATTATTTCCGTATTTTTGGGCGAGCAGCTTGAGGATGTGGTAAAGCAGCTTGTGGAGACGGGAGAGGCTGCTCACCTAATTGAAGGAGGCAAGCTGGCGACAGGTGTTTCCACACTGCCGGATCTGGATAAGGATGCTACGGACAGAAACCGGACGTCGCCCTTTGCCTTTACCGGCAATAAATTTGAGTTCCGTATGGTGGGAAGCTCAGATTCCATTGCAAGCCCCAACACTACTTTAAATGCTATCGTAGCGGAAGCGTTCTGCGAGGCGGCGGATCTTTTGGAGCCTGAGAAGGAAACGGGAAACTTTGACCTTGCAGTTCACGACCTGATTAAAGAGTATTTGACAAAGCATCAGAGAATTATTTTCAACGGTAACGGCTATTCCGAAGAATGGGTGGAGGAAGCGGCAAGGAGAGGACTTCCGAATATTAAATCCATGGTGGACGCTGTGGAAACCCTTACCACTGAAAAGTCTATCAGACTGTTTGAGAAGTTTGGCATTTTTACTAAGGCAGAGCTGGAGTCCAGAGAAGAGGTGCTGTATGAAACATATTCCAAGACCATAAATATAGAAGCTCTGACAATGATCGACATGGCAAGGAAGCAGATTCTCCCTGCGGTTATCAAATATACCAAGTCCCTGGCGGATACCGTCATAGCCGTAAAGGAAGCGGGAGCAGATGCGTCTGTTCAGGAACAGCTTTTAAAAGAGGTATCTGCTAAGCTGGCTGAGGTGAAAGTGGCGCTGATGGTTTTGGAAGAAAAGGTAAAAAAAGCGTCCGGGATTGAGAGTCAGAAAGAGCTTGCATTCTTTTTCAAGGATGAGATCCGTGAGGCAATGAGCGGCTTGAGAACGCCCGTGGACGAGCTGGAAATGCTGGTGGATAAGGAAATATGGCCTATGCCTACCTATGGCGATCTGATTTTTGAAGTTTGATGAGCCGGAAGACGTTTGTGCGGCTTGCCCCTCCTTTCAAGAAATTTCATATTGAACTGCATGTTCAAAGGTGTTAGAATGTAGTGTGAAATTGCAGATGAAATTAAATTGAAAGGAGGGGACGTATTGGGCATTTTAAACTCGGAGTTTCATTATGAAAGAGTGGCAAATGATTTGTATAAATGCTGCCTGCAAAAGGAGGATTACGGCGGATGTCAGGAGCCGGAGTGTATTGTGAGATATGCCAAGCGCTGTCTGGTGCATTGTTTGCGAAATTCTGTTACATATGTGGAAAACGGCAGCGAACAAATTCCTTATACAGATTTTAAGGTATATAACGAAGAGGACTTTGAAGCCGGCATCGCGCATATTTTGAAAATATGCAGATCCTGCAAGGAAGACCATTTCGACAACTGCATTGTGAATATAATCAGAAACTGCTATGAGATAGGCCTGTTTGGAGAGGCCCAGAAATACAAAGGAAACAATCTGCTGTATCTCAAAGAAATAAATGAGCATTATCCGGAGAAGGGAAGCCGTATTACGGAAGAATTCAGGAATACGAAGTTGGATGATACAAATGAGTGACGGATGAAAATGGTGTTAAGCTATGGCTTCAGAACATGGGCTTAACACTTTTTTATTCACTATAAAGGGGAACGGAATTTCAGATGATGACACTGTAAAGCAATAAAATAAATAATGTAATATATTGAAATTATAGATTATTTTTTTGTGACAGGAAAATTGTTAATTTAGGTATTGCAAAATAAAAAAAAATCGTGTATAATACATCAGGTAACACGAAATAGGGCTATCGCCAAACGGTAAGGCAACGGACTCTGACTCCGTCATTTCAAGGTTCGAATCCTTGTAGCCCTGTCAAAGCCTCAGCGAATTTTGCTGAGGCTTTTCTGCGCGGAAATTTTGCGGATGCATATAATATGGGAATTCGGGCGTACATCAGGCCCTTATGTCTCGCTGCCGCAGCAGGAGAATACCCAGAGTGCAGAACAACAGGCTGAAAAACAGGGTGCTCGCCAGGAAGGGATAAACGCTTCCTGCAAGCTTATCCTCATAGCTGCTGGAATTCATACCCATAAGCATGAGAGAATATGGAAAATACAGACCTTTGCCGCTGTTGGACAGAAGAAGTCCGGCTACGCTGCCTGCCAGAGCTATGCCGATGGGAACGGCAAAGCCACGGATACACATGGAAAGAAGAAGCTGCAGGGAACCAATGGCCAGTGAGGCCAGAGTGCCCCTCAGCGCCCACAGAAGGATTTCACCGGAAGGCCATCCGGACAGACCGATCAGCCGGCCGCCGACAACAAACAGGAGGAACATCCATAGCTGTGTGATTACTGTCACTTTGCAGATCGCCCAAAGCTTTCCCAGAAAAATGTGGACGGGAGAAACCGGCATGGTCATCAGCAGATTCCAGTTATGATTGACATGTTCCATGCGCCATAGGTAGGAGCAGTAAAGAGCAATCAGCGGCGCATAAAAGAAATCCGCATAAAATAATGTATACTGCGTCCACAGGGAATACCATTCCCCTGTGAGGATGGACAGGTTCTGCAGATAGTTAAAGGCTCCCATGACGGACGGAATTACCGGTATGAAAAGAGGGGCAACCCATATGATGGAATGACGGAGCTTTCTTTTTTCGGCCTTCATACATTCAAAAAGCATGTATCACACCTCCTTTTTTATAAAAATCCAGCGGCACAGCAGATAGAGCAGTATGCCGAACAGGACGAAACAAACAAAGGTTATAGCGGGAAATGCTACAGGATAATAGCTGGTCTGCTTTGCGGCTCTGTCCCAGTTCATTCCATAGGGAAGAAAAGCGCCGAAGTAGCCCCACAATATCAGCCTCGCGACAACAGGTGGAAAATACAGGGAGAAAAGTCCTAGGAAAGAACCTGCGAGTCCTGTCAAAAGGGGCAGTATCTGATTGTGGGACAGCAAAGACAGAAAATGCTGCAGCCCCAGTACGACGGCTCCCACGAGAAATGTAAGCGCAAGGTGGCGCAGAAGCAAAGAAAGGGACAGGGTTTCCGTATAATGATAAAGTCTGCCGCACAGCAGCATAATGCCGCCCTCTCCGAGAACAAAGGCGAAAAGATACATACATTCGTGGATAAATTTCAGATCATAAAAGCAGCCCTTCTCTTCAAGCGTCAGGATCAGCTTCAGAGTTTCCCCCTTTATTTCCATATCGCAGAGTCTGCTGGCGATGACGGACAGCATCAGAGGCATCAGAATGCAGTTCAGCATGGGGAGCTGAAAAAATAAATTGGTATAGCCCTGGGCCAAATCATAGGCGTCTGTATTTTTGTGAGAAAACATAGCCCAGAAAAACAAAACCGCAAGAAATCCGGCGGGTATCAGCCACATGTGCATGCGTCTGTGTTTTTTTAATTCAACGATAAAACAATGTGTCATGTTCATTCACACCTCTTTCATCAAAAAATTGTATCTGCTTGGACAGACGAGCCGATTCAAATCGAGTTTCGGCCCACCAGGCTTAGGAAAATTTCTTCCAGACTTTTCTGTTCCTCCTCCAGACGGTATAGACCTATGCCTGTCTGGACCAACAGTCTGACAGCCCGCAGAACGGTATCGTTGGCGTCGGAATTCAGATAGAGAACGCCGTTTTTGCAGATTGAGGGCAGACCTGCCTGAAGCAGTATTCTGCAGGCGGCTTCGTCCTGATCTGTGCGAAGCCTCATGCGGGAACGGCTGTGCTCATGGAGCACGGATAGACGATCCTGGAAAATCAGGGCGCCGTTGTTGATGATGCCCACATGGGTGGCCATCTGATCTATCTCCGACAGCAGATGGCTGGATACCAGCACTGTGATGCCGAAGCGGGCGGGAAGGGTACGGATAAGTTCCCGCATTTCCTGAATACCGGCTGGATCCAGACCGTTGGTGGGCTCGTCCAAAAGAAGGAGTCTGGGGCTGCCCAGCAGGGCGCAGGCAAGGCCAAGTCTCTGCTTCATTCCCAGGGAATACTGTCCTGCCTTTTTGTCCTGCTGTCCTTCCAGGCGAACAATGCGGAGAACCTCGTGGATCTGCGCCGCCGGCGCCTGCTTGAGTGATGCAATCAGCTGCAGATTTTCCCTGCCGCTTAGATGCCCGTAATATGCGGGTGACTCTATCAGTGATCCGGTATCCCGCAGAATTTCAAGACGATTTTTGTGATTTACATTTTTGCCCAGAACGAAAATGCGTCCACGGGAAGGCTTTACCAGTCCCAAAAGCATTTTCATGGTGGTGGACTTTCCGGCTCCGTTGGGGCCGAGAAAGCCGTAGATGCTTCCGGTGGGAACTGCAAGATCCAGATCGGATACAGCCGCAGCCTTCCGGTAAATTTTTGTTAGAGAATCGGTTTTTACTGCATATTCCATAATTTGACTTCCTTTCGTTTTTTTGCAGGAAGGCAGGATCGTAAACCCGGGTCACGGTCAGCCTTCCCGTTCCGCAATGCTTATCATAACGAGGCCCGCTTAAGGGAAGCTGAAAGAAACCTTATTTTTACCTTAAATTTAACGTCTAACGTAGAAAGAAAAAGCAAAATAAATTAAGATAAATATGTCCGGCCATGGAAATGAGTGATTTTAGATTTTATATAAAGCAAAGGAAGGATGATCAGATATGAATATATACGATTGTTCAATACTTCTGGTAGATGACAATGAGGAGCTGGCCCGAATGACCGTGAGCATATTGAAAAGAAGCGGATATGAAACCGTGGAATGGGCCAGAGACTGTAGGGAGGCCATGGAAAAGCTGGAGTCGGAGCTGCCGCGACTTGTGATTCTTGACATTATGCTTCCGGATGGAGACGGCTTTACGCTTTTTAGAAAAATACGGGAGCGTACTCAGGCCCCCATCTTATTTTTATCAGCAAAAGATCAGGACAATGACAGATTGCTGGGGCTGGGTCTGGGGGCGGACGACTATATTACAAAGCCCTTTCTGCCTCAGGAGCTGGCGCTTAGGGTGGGGGCTGTACTGAAACGTTCCTACGCAGCCCTTTTCATGCCTCATCAGGAAGAAAAAGTTCTTGTTTTGGGGGAGAGGAAAGTGTCGCTGGACAACGCTGTGGTAACCTGGAAAGACCAAAGCGCTGCTCTCACGGCAAAGGAGCTTCTCCTTCTGAAAAAACTGAATGCAAATCGAGGGAATATTGTTACCTTTGATGCGCTCTGTCAAGCGGCGTGGAACGACTCATACTACGGGTATGAAAATACGCTTATGGTCCATATCAGACATCTGAGGGAAAAGCTGGAGGAGGATCCCTCTCATCCTTATTGGATCCTGACCGCCAGAGGACTGGGGTACCGGCTGAGACTGTGAAGGAGGAAGGTCTGTGAAAAGCTTGTGGAGAATCGGCACCCGCTATATCCTGCGGGCAGTTTTTATCACATTTTTTGTTTTATGCGCAAATATTGCTTTGTTTGTCCATATCGGAACAAAGATGCAGGAAAGAGAAAACGGGTTGCTTTTTATTCGGCAAAGAGTGGGAGAGATTGCAGAAGGACTGAAAATGGGTGAGCAAGGCCGGTGGGAGTTGTCTGCAGAAGGGCAGAGATTGCTTGAGGAAGGGATTTTTGTCTGGGTCATGCGCCTGGATAGTATGGGAAGAGTGGACTGAAGTCAAAACCTTCCCCCAGAGCTGGACAGAGATTACGGCCTTGGGGATGTGGCTGTATTCAGCCGTTGGTATCTGGAGGATTATCCCGTCATCACCTGGAGGCATCAGGATGGTCTGCTGGTATTCGGAATGGATTCCCAGGACATTATCAGAATAAGCTATCTTATAGGGGCGGACAGGGTGCGGCAGCTACCGGAGATGGCCACTGGATTTCTGATTCTGAATATAGCTCTTTTGTGTATGGTTATCCTGTTTTTTGCATGGCGCTTTTATAGATCTTTAAGGCCGGTGGGCAAGGGAATTGAAGCGCTGTCCCAGGGGGCATCCCTGCGGCTCTCTGAAAAGGGGGCGCTGGGGGAGCTGGGGAAAAGGCTTAACAAAGCCTCGGAGCTAATCCAAAGACAGAGGGAAAAGCTTGAGCAAAGAGATTCTGCGCGGACAGAATGGATTGCGGGGGGTCTCCCACGACATACGTACGCCCTTGGCGCTGATCACGGGTTATTCCGACGAGCTGGCCAAAGATGAGGCGTGGAATGAAGAGAGCAGAAGGAAGGCGGAAATCATACGCAGCCAGAGTCTGCTGATCAAGCAGCTTATTTCAGACCTGAATCTGGTCTCCCGGCTGGAATACAATGCGGAGCCGCTTCGCGGAGAGCCATGTATTCCCGCAATGCTGCTTCGGGAATGCGCTGCGGAATTTTACAACAGAGGATTGGGAGAAAATCACGAGATTGAGCTGGTCATTGCGCCTGAGGCGGAAAAGGCAAGGCTGAAAGGGGACAGGGCGCTGCTGCTTCGGGCGTTCCGCAATCTTATGGGCAACAGTATCCGCCATAATCCGGAAGGATGTCTTGTATTGGTGAGACTGGAGAAGACGCAGGAAGGAGTGAAATGCATTTTCTGCGACACGGGTACGGGGATTCCCCCACAAGTGATCCGGGAGCTTCAAAAAAAGGAAGGGAGAGCGGCGGAAAGCGGCTCGCGGGTGCATATTATGGGGCTTAGAGTGGTCTGGCAAATCACAGCCACCCATGGGGGACGGATGAGCTTTTCTGAGAGAACGGAAACGGAAAGGGGCGGGTTTGATGTGTGCCTGTATTTACCCTGTTTGACAGAGGAAGGAATTTAAGGGAATTGTCTTGAATTTATCCCAGGATTTTGATAAAGTGTATTTGCCGGATGCAGATAAAAATAAAAATTATAACGGATGAAATAAAAGGAGTATACCTGTCATATGCAAGAATCAATCAAACAGACAAAAAAGTTTTATTCAAAGCTTGGATTTATTTTCATGTTCGGTACCATAGGGATTTATGCCGTGCAGCTGATCCCCATGTATTTGGCGGCGGCAATCAAGCCCGAATGGATGGCGAACGGAAATATTTCCCTGCTGATTTCCATTGTTCCCATGTATGTTCTCGGAATGCCTTTTCTGATCTGGCTGCTGAAGAAGCTGCCTGCATCGGCGCCGGAGCTTCATGATATATCTGTGGGCTGGTTTTTGGCGGTGGCGGTTATGTGCTATGCCATTATGTACTGCTGCAACATTGCGGGCAATATTCTTACAACGATTATCGGACTGCTGAAGGGCGGAATGGTTCAGAATGTTATATTGGATGTGGCCACTTCCTCCAATATGGCGATTACCTTTGTCTATATGGTGATCTGCGCTCCCATATTTGAGGAATATATTTTCCGCAAGTTGATCATCGACAGTACTCTCCGCTATGGACAGAAGGTTGCGGTGATCACGTCAGGGCTGATGTTCGGTTTGTTTCACGGCAATCTGAATCAGTTCGTTTATGCCTTTGGTCTGGGTGTATTTCTGGCAATCCTGTATGTCAAGACAGGAAACTTAAAAATAACCATTGGACTGCATATGATTATCAACTTTCTGGGAGGCATTCTTGGGGTACTGCTCCTGGATCTGATTGATTATGAACGGTTTATGGAAGTTTATGCAGGCGGTGACATAGATGCCCTCATGCAGATGATGATGGATAATCTCTTTGGCTGGACGGTTTACGGCATATATATGTTTCTGCTTTTTGCGCTTGTGATTACAGGCGTGATACTTCTGATCGTATTCCGAAAGAGATTCCGCCTGGAACAGAAGGAAACCGACATCCCCCGGGGCAGGCGCTTTTCAGCAGTTATTCTCAACCCTGGGATGTTGGTGTACTGTCTGTTTTGGGTTGGAATGATCGTTCTGCAGCTGTTTCAATAGGAACCGGAGGAGGGTATGTATACATTTGAAGGAAGAATCCGATACAGTGAGACGGATAGCGAAGGGAAGCTGACCTTAGCTTCCCTTCTGAATTATTTTCAGGATTGTTCGACCTTTCAGTCGGAGTCCCTGGGGCTTGGGATTGAATATCTGAAGGAGAAGCGGCGGGTATGGGTGCTGTCCTCCTGGCAGATTGTAGTGGACAGATATCCGGGTCTTTGTGAGCCGGTGAGGATCGGAACCTTTCCGTACGCGTTCAAGGGCTTTCTGGGTTCCAGAAATTTTGTGATGACTACAAAGCAGGGGGAATATCTTGCCAGAGCAAATTCTCTGTGGAGCCTTTTGGATACGGATACGGGAAAGCCCGCGATGCCATCGGAGGAGATGGTTGCAGGATATGCGCTGGAGGAGAGGCTGGAAATGGAATATGCGCCGCGGAAAATCGCAGTTCCCCGGGCAGGAAGCCGAATGGAGCCGATTGTGGTAAAGAAGCATAATCTGGACATGAACCATCATGTGAATAATGGGCAGTATGTGGATATTGCCATGGAATTTCTGCCGGAGGGTTTTACAGTGGCACAGCTTAGAGCGGAATACAAAAAGCAGGCGTTTTTGGATGATGTTTTTTATCCCTATGTTGCCTGTGAGGACGGAAGAATTGTAGTGGCTCTTCGGGACGCAGGGGAGAAGCCTTATGTTGTGACGGAATTTCTTGGAAAGGAGAATGGGGAGAAGGGATGATACGACTGGGAGAAAAGCAGAAGCTGAAAATTGTTAAAAAAGTGAATTTCGGCGTGTATCTGTCGGAGCAGGGGAAGGAACAGGAAGAGAGGATACTTCTTCCTGCAAAACAGGTTCCCCCCATGAGTGATGTGGGCGACGAGATGGAAGTGTTTGTATACAGAGATTCCAGGGATCGTATGATTGCCACGGTAAGGGAGCCGAAAATTGTTATGGGACAGGTGGCGGAGCTTACGGTTTCCCAGACGGGAAGGATAGGGGCTTTTCTGGACTGGGGCCTGGAGAAGGATTTGCTGCTGCCCTTTAAGGAGCAGACAAAAAGGGTGAATGCGGGGGATAGAGTGCTGGCGGCGCTTTACTTGGATAAAAGCGGGCGCCTCTGCGCCACTATGAATGTTTACCGTCAGCTGAGAAGTGACAGTCCCTATCAGAAGGACGACAGGGTGACGGGCAGAGTATATGAGATCAGCGGCAACTTCGGAGCCTTTGTGGCGGTGGATAATCTGTATTCAGCGCTGATTCCGAAAAAAGAGCTGTTCGGCAGAGTAGAGATCGGAGAGGATATTTCCGCCAGAGTGGTTCGGGTTTTGGATGATGGAAGACTGGAGCTGAGCATCCGGGAGAAGGCATACATTCAGATGGAGAAGGACGTCCAGAGGCTGCTTGAGTTAATGGACAGCCTTGGAGGGGCGCTGCCCTTTCATGACAAAGCTTCTCCGGAGCTCATACGGCAGGAGACCGGAATGAGTAAGAACGAGTTCAAGAGAGCTGTGGGCAGACTGTTGAAGGAGGGACGGATTGAGATTACGGAAAAGGGAATTCGCAGAGTAAAAAAACTGTAGGAAAATTTCTGCGGAAGATATAAAGAATCCATAAACAGACTGGAAAAGGGCGGAGAGTTATGATATAATAACCTTGTTTCGGAGAGGAAACAACAAAGAGGACGCCCAGGAGAAAGGTGGGATATTGATATGGATATTGCAGGTTTGTCGACGGAATTGGCATCGATTTCTTTGATGACCGAGGTGGGAACGCAGATGCTCAGCAAGGCTATGGATACAGGAGAGG
>ERZ1643251.4149-NODE-4149-length-12835-cov-18.339437_pt1 | contig 12835 bp, 9 predicted proteins | sample MGYA00579261_ERZ1643251 | MGnify/ENA primary metagenome ERZ1643251 (study PRJEB29033, sample SAMEA4952267) | chicken gut metagenome | biome: Broiler Chicken; feature: Gastrointestinal Tract; material: Caecum | place: Ireland | collected 2018 | study: Broiler... | reverse complement strand
GGTTTGATTAGTCTTGTTCAGTCAATAATTTTATATTTTCCTTAGCAATCATATCAGCAAGTTCTTCTTCTGTAGGGAGAACTGTTTTATACTTGCTAGCAAAAATCTGCTGACTTTCTTGTAATACCGAATACTTGACCATTGTTTCAGACTTATCAGTGCATAAAATTATACCTATTGTCGGATTGTCGTCTACACCACGCTTTAATTCATCAAACATGCGGACATACATATCCATTTGCCCAATATCAGCGTGGGATAATTTTGTTGTCTCACAACAAAGCATTTGAGCAGGTAATTATAAAACACCAAATCAGCATAAAAATGATCAGTTTCGGTACTAATCCTGAATTGGCGGGCAACAAAAGAAAATACTTTGCCTAATTCAAGTAAAAACTTCTGTAAATTTGTAATTAAAGCCGATTCTAATGTGCTTTCTTTGCCTTCGATGTTTTCAGGCAAATCCAAAAATTCCAAGACATACGGATCTTTAATGAATTCTTTAGTGTTAATTACATCCGGCAGACATTTTTCTGTGTTACATCCCCCTTCTTGAGTTGATAAAAGTCTGTGATAATAACCGCTTTTGATATTGCGTTCAAGTTGGCGGTATGACCAGTTTTGTGATGCCGCTTCTTTTAGATAATAATTCCTTTCATCCGGGTTATCAATCCTTATAATCCTTACTATATTTGACCAACTCAAATTTCCTAGACACTGTCTGGGGAATTCAGGATAAACTAAATAAAAATTCCTCATATTATGCAAATTTGCTTCCGAAAAACCTTTACCGAAAGTATCCGTCAGGTATCTTGATAAATTTTCAATAAGCTTAGTTCCATATTCTGCACGGGAAGCACCACCCTGCTCTTCTTCTACAATACGCTGTCCGATTTTCCAGTATGTTTCAACCATAATGGAATTTACTGTATGATACGCTTTCGCCCGTGCAATATTAAGTAACTCTGCTATATCACTATATATTTTAGAAATCTCATTTGACATGAAATACCTCCGAATACCTTTAGTTTAGCATAAAAAGAGTGTTTTATAATCTAATTAATTTTCAACTAAAACAGGTTCTTCTATTGGAATCAATATTCCTCGTATTGGGTCGTGTTGGTAAATAAATCTAACTTTTGCCATAACTTCTTCTTCACCTATTATTTCAGTAATATTGTTTATTAATCTTTCTTGTGATTCTTCATCATGATAATAAATGTTTATTATGGCATCTTTATCTGCAAGGAAAATATGCTTTAAAATTGCATAATCACTTTTATCAAGTGAGTGTCCTATCACATGGAAAATACGTTTTGTATTATCATTACGGCTTTTTATGATTTGTAATAAACTTTGATAATCTTCTATTGTGTTATATCTGTGTCTTTGGTTATGTTTTCTAAAAACATTAAATTCTGACGGAATATTATTATTTTTATTGTCAAAAAATTGAGTTCCAAGAACTATATTATTTGCGTTTATTTTTCCATGTACATAAAAATTTCGTATTGACTTTTTCTGTCTTGAATCCGTAGTTTGTTGATATAATCTTGTTAAAGTATCTGTATAATTAAAATTTAGTATAAATAAAAAACTCATTATATTTGGTTTAGATTCTTGTAATAAAGAAAGTTGATATTTAGGTTTTGAATCAATTTCGGACATAACAGTTTCGTCTAAATATTCTTCAAACAATCCGACGAAATCTCGTAATTGGTCATATATAAAATTTATAAATCCTTGATAATTATCAATGTAAAAATATAAATATGAGAAGTCATTCTTTTCTATAGTTGTATATTTGGGAAAATCTATTGGTATGCTATTATTACAAGGTTTTAAATAATCAATTATTTTATAAAAATTAAATTCTAATATATCTTTTTTAATTGAAAATGTTAATGGAAAAATCATCTCAATTTCACCACTGGATAAATCCAATAGTTCTTTATTTAACGATGATACAACTCGATATATTTCCTCTTCTATATCAATCCAGTTTTTACCATAATTATTACGTGTTGTTATAAAATGCTGTAACCATATATTATCAATGAATGTTGTTCCATAGTTAATCGTTCCAATCATTCTTTTATTATTTTTTTCGACGCAATAATCTAAAAAATCACTATATTTTGTTTTTAAACAATGTGCTATATCAAATCCATTTCCTAAGATTAAAATGTCCATAAAATAGTATGAAAATCCTTCCAATATATATCTTTGTAATAACCTCAGATAATTATTTATCCAATTTATTCCTTAATTCATTATATACATCTGCTAATAACATTTCTTTAATAAATCTAAGTTTATCCGCATTTTCAAATAAACCTTTAAAGAAATTATCATTTTGTTCATAGCGATTTATTGCTATATCGTTGAATTGTTTATTATATAGAGTCCTGAAAGCAGTCTTATCACCGGATTTCGCAGAATTAACCATTTGCTCGTTTTGCATCATATCTGCTTTTAATTGTGCCAGAACTTTGTCTTGTTCAGTAAATGATGTACCAAATTTTTTGTTAAACTTATCAATAATTTCTGATAATGTATCTTTTTCTTTGTTACTTCCTGCTGTGCCGGTACCGACTACCGGAGGAACAATTCCTTCTACTTCCTGAAGCGTTATTTTTCCATCAGCAGTTTTTTGCAGTTTATAATATTCAAGTAACAACTCATCATTTAGATTAACCTTTTCCGAATTATCTTTCGGGAGCAGTTTTACTAAGTATTTGGTAAACACATAAAGCTTTTGCATATCTTTATCAAACATACGACAAACTTGAACGATAAAAGAATAAAGTCTGTTAAATGAATGCAATAGAGATTTAAACTCGTCTTTTTGTTTATCTTCTAACACTTCATATCTTTCTAAAGTGGGTTTTAGAATTGGCGAAAGAGTATCAAGTGTCGGTGTTGTTTTTTGATAGAATTTTTTTGCAAAAGTTTCGACTTCTTTATATTGATAAACTTGAAAATCATCAAGTTTCCGTTTTATATCATATATTGAATTAGGGTCGGTTTCGCTTTCTAAAACAGTTGCTTCATAATAAGGCTGGAATGCTGCTTGGATTTCTTCTTGAGTATTCGCAAAATCAAGTACAAATGTATCTTCTTTGCCTCTGGTTGTTCTGTTTAACCTTGATAAAGTCTGAACAGCTTTAACCCCGTTCAATTTTTTATCAACAAACATTGTGTGCAAAAGCGGTTCATCAAACCCTGTCTGGTACTTTTCAGCAACAATAAGCATATTAAAATCATCATGAAAATATTTTTTAAGCTGATTTTCTTTGATTCCGTTAATTTTTTCTTCTGTCCATTCCTGCCCGTCATCTTCTATACTGCCGGAAAATGCGACCAATACATCTAAATCATCATAATTATGAGCTTCTATATACCTTCTGAATTCAAATAAATACCTTACCGCATGCAGTCTTGATGCAGTTACAACCATTGCTTTTGCACGCCCGTCAATTTTCTTTTTAGTAATATCTCTAAAATGTTCAATTATGATTGCAGTTTTTTGAGCAATATTATGCGGATGCAGACTCTCAAATCTTGAAACGGCTCTTGCTGCTTTCACCTTGTCATATTCAGGGTCACCCTCTATTTTCTTTGCGATTTTATAATATTGTTTATAGGTTGTATAATTCTGCAAAACATCTAAAATAAATCCTTCTTCTATAGCCTGCCTCATTGAATAAATATGAAACGCCCTATAAGTTCCGTTTTCTTGTTTTTCGCCGAATAATTGTAATGTTTTATTTTTAGGGGTTGCCGTAAAAGCGAAGAATGAAAGATTTTGATGAGTTCCGTGTGTAGAAAGCTCCTTAACCAGATTGTCTTCATAATCTTCATGCCGGCTTTCTTCTTGAGCTTCTTCCCGTGCATACTGCTCTAATACTTCTTCTGTATCGCCAAGTGCAACTTTTAATTTTTTTGCTGCGGTTCCAGTTTGAGAAGAGTGAGCTTCATCAACAATAATCGCAAATCTTTTGCCTGTTGATTCAACTTCCTGATAAATAAACGGGAATTTTTGCAATGTTGTAATAATAATTTTAACTCCGTCATTAATGGCATTTTTTAATTCTTTTGAGCCTTGTTTAACAGGTCTTACGACACCTGCGACATGGTCAAATTGATAAATTGTGTCTTGCAGCTGGCTGTCAAGAATTTTCCTGTCCGTAACAACTATTATGGAATTAAAAATAGCTTCATCATTTTTATCATGCAAACCTGAAAGTCTGTGAGCAAGCCAGGCTATAGAGTTTGATTTGCCGGATCCGGCACTGTGCTGTATCAAGTAATTTTTGCCGCTTCCTCTTTCTTTCACATCTGCCAAAAGTTTTGTTACAACATCTAGTTGATGATAGCGGGGGAAAATCATTGTTTCCTTTTTGCCGGTGATTTTGCCATCCTTGTCTTTTATATCTTCGGTTTGCAGATGCATATATTTATGGAGGATTTCCATTAATGAGTCTTTTTGAAGGACTTTTTTCCACAAATAAGATGTTATATAATCGTCATCAATTTGCGGATTACCTTTCCCGCCGACATTTCCCGCACCGTTTGAACCCTGATTGAAAGGCAGGAAATACGTTTTTGCACCCTGTAATCTTGTTGTCATATACACTTCGTACAAATCAACCGCAAAATGTACGAGAACCCTTTGTTTAAACTCAAACATTTTGTCTTTTGTCGCACGATCGAATTTGTATTGATTAATGGCATTTGTTACATCTTGTCCTGTGAATTGGTTTTTCAATTCCATTGATACAACAGGAATACCGTTTAGCAAGAGAACTACATCAATGCTTCTTTCATCTAAAAGAGAAAACTTCATTTGGCGTGTACAGTGCAGGATATTTTGAGAATATTTTTGATTATGCTCAGGATTCATTGAAGTTTCGGGCTTAAAATAGCAAGGGTAAAATTTAACTCCTCTGTCTTTGAAACCGTGTCTTAATACCTGCATCAAATTGGTCGATGCAACTTCATCCTGAAACCTTTTTAAAAGAGCCTGCTCGGGATTATTTGGATAGTTCCTGCAATGCTTTTCCCATTCTTTGGGCTGTGTAGTTTGTATAAACCTCAAAAATGTATCTTCATCCAGAGCCGTTGCACGATTCAAAGCCTTAGGATTCCCCTTTTGATACCCGCCCTCATTAATTAAATAATTCTCAATCGCTTCTTCAAAATTTTTCTCTTTTAATAAAGTGTCTTGCATTTGTTTTACCCTCTAATATCTTTTAGGTATTTTTGATTCCTTTAGTAATATATTATGACTATTATATTTTTGTGTTGAAAAAAATAAAAATTCTAAACTTTTTTTAATTAATATATCATCATTTGAAGGAGATGAACAAATTGCTGTAATAGATTCATTGTCATATGGAATTTCCAGATACGGAACAAAAATACCATTAACTATTCGTGTTTTAGGAAGCAAACCAGCATAATTAGTTATATTATATATTGCACACCTATATTCTTGTTCATCTTTGTATGCAGGATGCTTAAAAAATATATTATGTAATTCTATGATATCAATAAAATTTTTAACAAATTCTTGTTGTTCAATTGGTTCCTTTTCTATTTTGCTTTTATTTTCTTTATAAACATTATTATATTTACATATAATATTAGCTAATAATTTTTCTTGTTTTTGTCTATCATATATTACTTCACCATGTATATAATCTAAAACTCTTGAATTAATTTTAAATGGAGCGTATTGAAATTCAATATTAAAACCAGTACAATTTTGAGATTTCGTGTAGTAGTTCCATAGATTTAAATTATCACTGTCTTTTGAAAAAGATGCTATAAATATATGCCCTGCCCACCAAGTTGATTTGTCAATCTTACCAAAATCATTTTGTAGATATGAATTTGCAATCTCTCTAATTAAATTAAAATACTTTTCATCCAATAGCTTTTCACTATATTTATCTGGGTATTCAGGGAATAGATTATATATATAATTATTTTCAGAACTATCATTTAAAAATTGTGTATTAGAAAACCACAATTTTTGATCTTTTATAATTCCTTGTAAACCTTCTGCGGAAGTGTAATGGTATATAGGACCATGGTATTGTGTTTTTTCACTTGCAAGCTTTTGTTTAAGTTCATGATTCAATAACTCGTATTTATTGCTTACCATTATACTGCCACCTTTCTTTTTCCGGTTACGCATTCGTAGATTAGTGATTTTTTGTATTCGGTTAATTTTTCAATCAATTTTTCTTTATCCTCAATGATTTTGTCTATCTCGGAACATTTTTTGTCTAAAAAATCTGCTATTTGTTGCTGTTCTATTTTTGAAGGGAATGGAATTCTCATATTACTAATAAAATCCCAACTAGCTCTTGGCATTTTAGCTCCATAAGTCGAAGAATTAACAATATCAATAAACCAATATGATAATAACAATCTTAATAAATAACGATTATCACCCTTGAAATTTTGCATAACTAGAAATTCAGAAGAACATAAACCATTAAAATCAACAATAGTTGCTTTTGCTAAATATGGTCTTAATTTCCCGAATAATAAGTCTCCACTATAAAATTTATTTGAAATACCTTCAACAACAAAATCTTCTGTTAAATTATACTTTCCTAGAAAACTTAAAACATTTTCTAAGCCTATATAGATTTCTCCATTATATTCTGCTTTCTCATTACGTAAGTTTAATACTGTTTTTAATCTTCTAATTTCCCAATGTTGAGGAATTTTGCCTATCCATTCGATGCCGGAATCTTTTAGAGGAACGGATTTGTCCAGCCCTTTGGTTACTGCTTCGGTTATTACAGATTGCTTGTATTCTTTAAGTTTTTCAATAACCTCTTTTTGAACCTCAACAACCCTGTCAATCTCCCCGCATTTCTTATCTAAATAATTCGCTATAGCCTCTTGCTCAGAGATTGTTGGACAAGTACAATATATTTTCCCTTGATTTTGAGTATTTAAAATTTTAACGACATTACCATTCGAATAAAACCAATGCTGCTCTTCTTGGGAACTTATATAATATAAACCAAACCTACCATAGACAAGTTCTTTTTTAAATAATATTGCATTTATTTGTTGATTGAATGCAACTGACTTATTTGAAACTCCAAATTTTCCAATGGAGCCAATACAACATATCAGCGGAGTATTCGCAGGCACAACTCGTGCAACTTTTATCCCCTCATTATTCAAATATTCATTTGTAGTTTCAATTGGATTAAAAGCTTCTAAGTTATCGGGCTTTACCCATAAAAAACCTTGTTCAGCATAATATTCTTCCGAAGAGTTCTCTTTGGGTGGTGTATTCCCAGTTTGAATATTGGCTAAAGCTTTTAGTCTTTTTACACTCCAACTTTCAGGTATTTCCCCAATCCACTCAATACCTGAATCTTTATATTTATCATATCGGTTTATTGTATTCTTTTTTAACATATCAACCTATTTCTTATTTGTACAATAATACATCTGATGCTTTAAGAATTTTTATGGGCTTCGAAAACTTTTTAACCCTGTTCCATTGATAAAATTCAATGTCTGATTTGTTTTTTACTATTACACCTTTTGATATCGGTCTAATTAATAAAACTTGGCTATTATTATCAAGAGTTACATTAGCCCCCATATAGTTAAAATCTCGTAAAAAAGCCCAATGACCTAATAGTCCAATTATTATAATCATTATTACGGTAGTAATAGAAATTTTTGAAATTAGGTTTTTAACAAAAATAGCTACATAATAGAAAAATAGATATAAAGTCAGTAAAATCCAAAATGAAGATTTTGAAAATTTATAAACATATTCATACAATTGAAATATTGGAACTGTAAATATAAAGACAAAAAATATAAAATTTAACAAATCTTCGAGCGAATACTTGCCCAGTTGTTTATTTATATCATTTAGCTCTTTTTTTATTTGTATTAAACGCTTTTTAATACTGTATGCAACTTTATTGTATTTAAATTTTAATAAAAACATCAAATAACAATTTAATACCAATCCGTTTGTATAATTATGGATTACTAGCATTATAAACTTTATAAAATTGAAAAAAAGTAGTGCATTAGCTAATGTCAGAAAAATAGTTGCAACAAATACTAGCAGCGGAGCAGTACCTTCATAATAATCCTTTATTTCCAACAATGAAGCATATCTTATACCCATATAAGAAAAGTAACCTAAATTAAATATAAAATTCGTTATTAGAAATAAAAAAGCAGATATTGTGATAAGCTTTAAAAAATAATCTATATTAAATTTATCTTGTTCATTCATAACTAATTAAATATCTTCTCCAATCTTTTACCATTATGCCCTCCTCTATTCAGTACACTCAAGACAACATTCTTGATTGTTTCCATCTCGCTTGGATTGCTTTCGGCAATTAACAATGTCAGCGCAAAAAGAGCGGCATTGTCTATTATAGGAGAGCCATTTGAATATAAAATATTATTCTTATCCAGAAAATACAAAAAACAACTTGCCGCTATGCGTTTATTGCCGTCTGAAAAAGAATGATTTTTAGTTATCAGGTATAAAAGCATTGCCGCTTTTTCTTCCAGTGTCGGATAAAGTTCTTTCCCGTCAAAAGTTTGGTAAATCTGATTAACTGAACTTGAGAAACTCCCGTCTTTCGGGTTTGCAAATACATCTGATGCAAACTCGGATTTCATCTTATCTATAACTTGTAAAAATTCTACCTCGGAAACCCTGATTGCTTCTTTTTCGTTTTTTCCTTTTGAATCCAGTGTTTTATGGTCAAAATCGTCCAGTAAATCAAGCCCTTGTGCAAAAGTATCTAAAATTTTTACAACCTTTTGAGCCTCCTCAAGATTTTCTACCTGATTGGATAAACTCCGTGATAAAAGTTGTATAGTATTTTGCAAAGTTTTTACTTTGTCCTGTTCCTGTTTGAGTTTTTTTTCATTGATTACATAACCCTTTGTCAAATATTCTTTTAAGGTCGAAGTTGCCCAAATCCTAAATTGAGTTGCTCTGCTTGAATTGACTCTGTAACCGACAGAAATTATTGCATCAAGATTATAAAATTGTGTTAATTTGCTTTGAGTTTTTCCCTCGATTGCTCCGTGTTTTGTGGTTGTTTCCAAAACGGAAATAACCACTTCTTCTTTTAGTTCTCCCTCATTAAAAATATTCTTTAAATGTTTGCTTATTGCAGGTGTTTTGACGCCAAACAGTTCTGCCATACCTTTTTGCGTAAGCCATATGGTTTCATTTTCCAGATGTGCATCAATACTAACACTCCCATCAGGGCTTTTGTATATTAATATTTCGCCTTTACTTTCTGTTTTAGTCATTAAATATTGCCTCCAAACTCCCATCTAAGGATTTTTCGAGTTCTAATATTTCAGACATTATTTCTTCTGACGGTCTTGGCGGAGTGTATTTATAAAAATATCTTGTAAATGGTATCTCATAACCGATTTTTGTTTTCTTCTCATCTATCCAGGCATCAGGTGCATAAGGGAGAACTTCTCTTTTAAAGTATTCTTGAATATTTTCTTTTAGAGGAACATTTTCCGTGTCTCGCAAATTTGTATCGGCAACATGTTTACCGTTTTTTGTAATAATATTCCCGTTTTCATCTTTTTCCGGTCGTTCTACAACTATCTTTGAATAGCCGAATTCTTCGTTATCAAAAATTTTACTGATTTCCGTTTCTTTAAAATTTGCATAAATATTTGTAATCTCATCTATATAATGTTTGGGAATATCATTTCTTTTGTTACCAAGTGATTTTCTGCGCTTTTCATACATCTGGTTAGCGTTGATTAATTGGACTTTGCCTTTTCTTATATTAGGCTTTTTATTATTCAAAACCCAAATATAAGTTGCAATTCCGGTATTATAAAAAATGTCGTTTGGAAGTGCAATAATTGTTTCTAACAGGTCATTTTCTAAGATATAACGTCGAATTTCAGAAGGTCCGGAACCCGCATCTCCCGTAAACAGAGGTGAACCGTTATGAATAATGGCAACCTTTGAACCGGTATCTTTCATTTTATGAATAGCCGTTTGCAAAAACAACATCTGTCCATCGCCAACAGCGGGAAGACCTGCGGCAAATCTTCCTGCCGCACCTAGCTTTGCTTCTGCTTCCACTGCCTTTTTATCATTCTTCCATTCTCTGCCAAACGGTGGATTGGACAAGATGTAATCAAATTTTTCTCCTTTAAATTGGTCATCAGAAAGTGTATTGCCATTTTTTATATTATCAGCATCATTACCTTTAATAAGCATATCAGCCTTACAAATAGCAAATGTTTCGTCATTAATTTCCTGTCCAAAAGGCAAGAGTTTTGCTGAACTGTTTATCTTCTTCAAATAATCTTCAGCGACTGATAGCATTCCGCCGGTACCACATGCCGGGTCATATATGGTTTTTGCGACATTTTCTGTTAAAATATCGTTATCACTGTTAAACAGAATATTTACCATTAGTTCAATAACTTCTCTCGGTGTATAGTGCTGTCCGGCATCTTCGTTATGAGCTTCTGAAAATCTGCGGATAATTTCTTCAAAAATATAACCCATTTCAAGGTTTGAAATTTTATTGGGGTGTAAGTCCGCTTTTGGAGTTGTAAATTCTTGGATTACTATAAATAAAAGATTCTTTTCCGATAGAGTTGTTATTTCTTGATCAAACTTAAATTTTTCTATAATTTCTCTAACATTTTTGGAAAAACCGTTCAAATAATTCCTAAAATTAGTTTCAATACTGTCAGGAGCATCAAGTAAGGTTTCAAAGGTGTATTTGCTTGTGTTATAAAACTCATAGCCGGAAGCTTTTTTTAAGAAAACTTCCCTCATAGGCAAATCCGGTGCCATTGAATTATGTTTTTCAAGAACGGCTTCTTTAGTATCGGCTAAAATACAATCAAAACGCCTAATAACAGTCAAAGGAAGTATAACTTTTCCATATTCATGGGGTTTATACACGCCTGTTAATTTATCAGCTATAGCCCATATCAAATTAGCTTTTTCATTTACATGTGCGCCCAAACTCATACACCAACTCCTTTTCTTCTATCATAGCATGAAAATATGCAACAACTTATTATATGCCAATGTTGGTGTAACAATGTATAATCCCATTAGAAATCAATACAAAATTTTCTGATATTTACTGTTACTTTTTCTGGTTTCTTATGTTACTTAACATCGAGACAAGCTCCAACTGATTAATACTTGTATATGCTTTAGATAGGTTATCATGAACATCAAATACATCTTCATAATTCCAATATTTTAGATATTTTTTAACTTCTAATGTACTTGCTTCCTGCCAGATTAAAACAATAATATTTCAAGCTAACGACAACAAAATATTGTTTATTTTTGAAAAAGTAATTCAAATCCTTTTGTTGAATGAATAATCGCACTGCCGTTATCAAGAGAAATAGCGTCATATATATAATATGATGGTGGCATAAACTTTCTGATAACAGAAGATTTACCTGTTTTTATATCAAAAATTTCCACTCTATTTTCATATACACTACCCATAAAATAATTAGACCATGCCTCATTTATACCTCCATATATAAGAATTTTATCGTTTTTTAATGGCAACATTCTCAAACCAACCCAACCTCTTGGAATTAATATTTTTCCAAGTGTTGAAATTTCTCCGGTTATAGGATTGGTAACTTTTATCTCGGATGTTGCACACTCCAGAGAAACAATTCTTCCATCATCTAATTTTACAGGTCCAGACCCTTCCAGTTTTACACTTTTTTTATATGAATCTGTTTCTGGGTCATAAATTTTTCCGAAGGAATAATAGATTGTTCCATCATTAAGAAGAAATTTGTAACCATTCCAGATTATCGGGTCGTCTTTGCTTAAAAATCTTGGAATCAAAGAGAAAGTCTGAGTTTTAGGATTATAAACTTCCATTTGGGTTGCTCTTTCCTTTACCTTATCACTAACTCCTACAGGTAGTCTCTTATCTCTTGGAATGAATCCTCCCATAATCAGAACATTTCCGTTCTTCAATAATACAAGCCTTGCATTTCTTCTGCGTATATTTAACTTTCCCTTTGTAAATTCAAAAGTTTCTGTTACCGGGTCATATATTTGTCCATACATTGACTGTTCATACCTTGCAACACAATCATTATACTTTTTCAGCAACTCCGGATTTTTCTTCAGATAAGGCATGAATAGTTTTTCTCTTTCATGTTCATATCGTGTAAAATACTCATTTTCATACACCTGTCTCCTAAACTCTCTTATTTCTGAAACTGTTAGAGTTGATTCAACTATTCTGTATTTTTTCAATTTCTTTTTAAATAAATCATCAGAAATTAATGAATATAAGTCAAGTTCATCAGAGCAAGATGGATAAATATAAGGATCAATAAAAAGTACTTTTCCATCTTCCAATAATATTGAAGACTTCCCATGCAAGCTTGGAGTAAGCTTAAAATCTGCTGTTTTTTTAAATGTATTTGTTTTTGAATCAAAGATATCCGCATGTATCCATCTAGGGCACAAGAACCTGCCATCTTTTAATTTTATTGCATAATCGTACCTAATAATATCTTCACGCAGTGTTTTGAAATACCATTTTTCTTCAGCAAAAGAATATCCTGTTGATACCAGAAAAATTATTAAAATCAGTAAAAATAATCTGTAAATTTCTCTTAACATATTCCTAACAAGTATAAGTAATATTATAAATATTATACAACATTTTATACCCAAACAGCATGATTGTGCTATAATCTTTAACGTAACAAATGCGGACGTAATTCAGTGGTAGAATGCAACCTTCCCAAGGTTGAC
>ERZ1643251.4147-NODE-4147-length-12839-cov-10.670369_pt1 | contig 12839 bp, 9 predicted proteins | sample MGYA00579261_ERZ1643251 | MGnify/ENA primary metagenome ERZ1643251 (study PRJEB29033, sample SAMEA4952267) | chicken gut metagenome | biome: Broiler Chicken; feature: Gastrointestinal Tract; material: Caecum | place: Ireland | collected 2018 | study: Broiler... | reverse complement strand
TACAAGACCTACTTGTACTTAGCGATAGCGAAAAAGAATTTGTTAAAGAGTTTGCCTCTAAAAGCTATCGCCCCGAACTTTTATTTGAAGATAAAGAAATTGTAGAACGTATCTCCGCGCACCCAATGGCGTTGTGGCGCGTTAGAGAAAATAATAATTAGAAATTTATAATACATGACAGAATATGTCATATATTATGTGGTATTATATAAACAATAGGTGAATTATGTGGTGTAAAACATGTAATAAAATTATATATGACGATATTTGCCCAACCTGTGGAGGAATAGCGCAAGAAGATATTCCCACAGAGGTTTATTGGTGTGAAGATTGTAATGTGCCGATAATTAAAGAAGTATCGGATATTGATAAAGATGTTTGCCCGTTATGTGGAGCGACAACAAAATATATGTGCGCTGATTTGAGACCTGTTTTCCCAGAAGAGAGATTGTTAATTGAAATATTATTGGGAAGTCCTTTAGAATGGGTAAATCAATCAGTTTGGGCAAATAATAATCGTTATTATGTGAACGGCAAAGTAAAATCAATTTCAAATAGCGTTTTTGCACACGCGGATATAGATAAAATTGTTTCGCAGTTAGAAGAGTTTAAGGGTAAGAATAGTTACAGCTATTTTAATGCAAATATAGAAGTTTTTTGTAAAGCAAACAAAACCAGATATGCTTATATAAAAGATGAGGCTTTTAATTTTGTTAAAGAGACGGTTGATAAATTTGATTCTGAAGATATAGTTATTTCTTTTTCTGGCGGAAAAGACTCAACTGCAACGGCAGATGTGGTTGTCAGAGCTTTAGGAAATCCCTCATTAGTCCATATTTTTGGGAATACAACTTTGGAATTTCCACTTACAGTGGAATATGCTCAAAGGTATAGAAAGAATAATCCTAAATCTATATTTAAGATAGCAAAAAACAAAGAACAAGATTTTTATAGTGTCTGTGAAGATATTGGGCCTCCAGCGCGTATGATGAGATGGTGTTGCTCGATGTTCAAGACGGGGCCTATAACACGTGTATTAAACAACTTATATCAGAACAAACAGATTTTGACGTTTTATGGGATAAGAAAATGCGAATCTTTTAGTAGAAGTAAGTATGCTAGAGTTACTCAAGGCACAGAATCTGTAAAAATTCAAAAGCAAACAGTAGCGTCTCCTATATTTTACTGGTCGGATTTAGAGCTTTGGTTGTATTTATTGACGGATAAAGTTGATTTTAACGATGCTTATAAATTAGGTTATGACAGAGTAGGGTGTTGGTGTTGCCCAAATAACAACGAGAGAGCACAATTCTTGGCGAAAATCTATATGCCTGACGAATATAAAAAGTGGCACAACTTTCTTGTGAAATTTGCAGTGTCAATAGGAAAACCTGACCCTGAGGTATATATTGATACTGGCAAATGGAAAGCGAGACAAGGTGGTAACGGTGTAAGTGCTGCTGAAGATATAAAAATTAAATACACTAATTGTACGGCAGAAGATAATGCGAAAATTTATCAGCTTAATAAGCCTATAACGGAAAGTTTCTTTAGTTTGTTTTATCCATTTGGTAAAGTATCTAAAGAGCTAGGCCGTAAACTTATAGGAGAAGTAGTTGTATTAGATGTAAAGCATAACGTGCCTATAATATCAATTCAACCTTTTAAACAAGAAGGTTATGACTATTCGGTTAAAATTAAAACTATGAATGTTACAAATCATGATGACCTGCAACGAATGGCCGGATATCAAATTATAAAATATAATGCTTGCAGAAAGTGCTTAAAATGCGAATCTTTGTGCAAAACAGGAGCTATAAGCATTATTGGAGATAATTATAAAATTGACGGCAATAAGTGTGTTCACTGCAAGAAATGTGTTTCATCAAAATATTTAGACGGTGGATGCATGATGACCGGATATTTAGCGACAAAGGAATAAGGAGAGATAAAAATGAGATTCAGAGCTCATGAAACATTTGCTATAAGAAAAGGGTGGCTGCATAAAGGAATGAAAAATATTGTTAGTAGCCCAACTGTATTTATAGACAAAGAAGTGAATCCTATGGAAAAATTAGGACTTGGAACTAACATGGTAAAAGCTTTACGATATTGGTTGCAGGTTTCTGGTTTAACATATGAAAATCAAAAAACAAAGATGCAGTTTCTTACAAGATTTGGGAAATTGGTATGGGAAAATGATAAATATATTGAAGAAGATGGAACTTTGTATTTAATTCATTATTTTCTATCCTCGAACAAAGAAATGGCAACCTCTTGGTATTATTTCTTTAATTACTATAATGCAACTGAATTTACGAAAGAATCATATTTAGAAAGTATGAAGTTGTTTTTATATGACCAGGAGAAAGAAAATGGCGGTAAGGAAATAAAATTTTCCGAACGTGCGTTATTAGAAGATTTAGATTGTATATTAAGAACGTATTTGCCTAGTCAGACTAAATATTCTCCTGAAAGCAATATGGATAGTCCGTTTTTAGATTTACAGTTACTTAAAGTGATGGACTCAAAAGAAAAGGTGTTTGCAAAAAATTCGCCGCTATCGTTAGTAATTAATCCGTTGATAATTTTAGCTGTTATTGTTAACGAGAAAGAGAAACTTGAAGAAAAAGATGGAACAAAGGTATCGGATATAAAGATATCCACGTTAGAGTCAGCTCCTAACAATATCGGAAGAATTTTCAATCTCAACAATTTAACTGTAGCGATGTATTTGGACAAGTTGCAAAACATGGGTTATATTAAAGTTATTAGAACGGCGGGGCTTGACATTGTTAAAATTAATGAAGAACTCACATTTATAGAAGTTGTTGAAAAATATTATAAAAGCATCATTTAAGAGGAAAAGTTAAAATGAACCAAAAGATAGAAAAATTAAAAGAGCATATAAGTGTCCTCTCAGATTTTCAATTTTCTATTAATCTAGAATATGATCTTTACAGTGATCAAAAAATCAAGAATTATATTCCAACTTTAAGTGCAATAGACATTATAGAAGATGTTATGCTTAGCACTGCACAAAACTCTAACGATAGAGCTCGTATTTTTGTAGGTGCTTATGGAAAAGGAAAATCTCATCTTGCTCTTGTATTGCTGGCTTTATTATCAAGAAAAGATAAAGCTCTTTATAGTGATGTTTTATCAATGATTTGTCAAACGAAGCCGGAGTTATGTAATTATATATTAAAGTATCAAGAAAGCAAACAGAGGATGTTGCCGGTAGTTATTCAAGGCAGCAGTGTTGGAATTAGGCAATCATTATTATTAGGGCTAAAAAAGGCTTTACAGGAAGCGGAACTTAGCAATATAATGCCGAATACGTATTATGGCGCGGCTGTGAAGACTATTGAAAATTGGCAAGAGAATTATAATGACACATTTAATAAATTTAAGAGTTTAATTTCTTGTACAGTAGATGAGTTTAAGGCGGAATTAAACAATTTTAACACAAAATATTATCAGGATTTTGTTGCGCTTTACCCAGTTTTGACGTCGGGTAGCGAATTTAATCCAGTTAATGGTATTGATATAGTCGAACTTTATAATGATGTTAATGAAAAAATTCAAAAGCAAGGCTATACCGGTATTTTTGTGGTTTACGATGAGTTCAGTAAATTTTTATCGGGGAACTTAAAAAATACAGATACAGATGAGATAGAGGTATTGCAATATTTTGCAGAAGCATGTAACAGAAGCGGTAAAAAGCAAATGCACATTATGCTTATATCTCATCAAAGCATCCTAAACTATGTTGATAAATTATCAAAAGCAAAAATTAATTCTTGGAAAGCTGTTTCTCAACGTTATAAATCAGTAGAATTAAATACCTCTGCAGCTCAGATGTATGATTTAACGGCTCATGTTATAAAGAAAGAGCCTATTTGGTATGAAGGTTTTTTAGCTAATCCATCTGTTGGTAATGCTTTTGAAAAGGTATATTACAAATGGAAAGATAAAAGATTATTTGCAGAATTAACAGAAGCACAGTATAAGAATTTAATTTATGATTGTTATCCTTTAGATCCGATAACATCTTTTGTGTTACCTGAAATATCTGAAAAAATTGCACAAAATGAAAGAACACTCTTTACGTTTTTATCGGCAGAAGGACAAAGATATACTCTTCCTATGTATTTAGCGAATACAGAAGTAAAGGATGTTCCGTTCTTAACACCAGATTATGTATATGATTATTTTGAGTCATTATTTAAGGCAGACAGTTATGATAGATTAACACATAAGTATTGGAAAATAGCTTCAAGCGCCTTAAACAAGATAGATAAATCGCGCGATTTGGAAAGACGTATGATAAAAACATTGGCGCTTATCTATATTGTTGACAGATTTGAATTATTAGCTCCAATGGTAGATACGATAATTTCTATATATAATAGCAATCATAACGATGCAAAAGATATAATTCCTGCCTTAACATATTTAACAGATAGTGGCATAATTAGAAAACTTGAAGGTAAAGACTATCTAAAAATAACGGAATATACGGGGAAACCTGTAGATTCGTTAATTGAGGATGCGCTAATAAAAAGATGTCCTTTTGTTAAGATTGAAGAAACCTTAAATCAATTCTGTGGCGATAAAGTTATATATCCAAATGCCTACAACGACGACAATGAAATAGTAAGATATTTTAACTTTAAGTTTATTGATGCTACAAAAATTATAAAAGATTTTTCTGAAAATTCCCATTTGGAAAATTTGGATGGGGATGGCGTTGTTTATGCTGTTGTTGCGGATAAGAACCAAATTGAAGAAGTTTTATCAGTTGTTGAGAATGTAGAATCTAGACGAATTGTGTTTGTTATTTCTAATGCTCATGAAGATGTTTTAACAGCAGTTCGTAGATATGACGCAATAAAAAGTTTATTAGTTGAATATAGAGATGACGAAGTTCTCGTGGAAGAATTAACATATTCACTTAATGCCTTAGAAGAAGTATTGGCAAACTGTGTTGATTCGTATTTGCGTCCGGAATTAGGATGTGCAAAATATTATGTTGCAGGCGAAAATAAAAACATCAAGCGTCGTTCGGCGTTGTCTAAAATGCTTTCCGATATATGTGCTTTAGAATATTATTTATGCCCAATTATCAACAACGAAATTATAAACAAAAATGTATTAACTGGTCAAGCTAGTAACAGCAGAGCAAAGGTTGTTAATGGTTTACTTTCGAATGAACTTAAAGCAAATTTAGGATTGGAAGGAACAGGACAAGAAGTAAGCTTTATGAAAAGTACGTTGTCTTATCCTGGCATACTAGTATCATCTCAAAAGGGCTCGTCTATAAATTTATATCCAAAAGATGATAATTTAAGAAATGTTTTAGCTTTAATAAAAGATTTTATTGTTAGAACTTCTTTTGACGGCAAGAAGCCTCTTAGCGAGCTGTATAATTTATTGACTAAGCCAGAAAATCACATAGGTTTAAAAAAAGGATTGGTTCCAATTTATTTTGCAGCAGTATTGAGATATTATAAGAAATACTGTGTAATTTCTAAGAATGGAAAGGAATTAGAAATTACAGCTAAACTTTTGGAGACTATAAATGATAACCCTAATTCTTATGATTTGTATTTAGAAAATTGGGATGAGAAAAAGGATAAATATATTCTTGACTTAGAGGATTTGTATGGCAACTATATAATTCCGTCAGAAAAAGAATATAACAACTTTACTTTTATCGTTTCTGCAATGCAAAGATGGTATATGCAGCTTCCTAAATATGTTAAGGAAATTAAAAGCATTTATAAAGGAGAGGGTATTAGTGAACCTTGCGATAGGGTAATTAATAAATTTTTATCGGCACTTAGAAATCCTGAAATAAACGCTAGAGATTTTCTATTCAATAAAATTCTTTGGGTTTTTGATGAGAAAAAATTTACAAATAAACTTAGCGGATATATTGCTCAAGCAAAGGGATTAATTGACCGTATTAAGCCAGATTTGTTAATGAATCTTAATAATGATTTGGCAAATATCTTTTCTTTGGGTAAAAGAAACACTAATGCAACGTTATCTTCAATAGTAAAGGATTGGACTGCAACGCTTAGCCAAGAAGTTATAGCTCATATGTTCAATGGTAGTGAGAATAACATGCTTTCAATATGCCTAAATATCACTCCTGATGAAAACAAGTTTATTGAAGAGCTGGCTCGGGCAACAACAAGTTTAAGAATTGACGATTGGTCAGAAATTACTATTGAGGCGTTTATAAAAACAGTTAAAGATTTTGTTGAAACTATTAAGAACTTCAAGGAAAAGGTTAATGAGAGCAACGAGCCTACGGCAGGTAGCTATAAAATAACGTTTATTGATGAGACGGGTAAGGAATCTTATAGAACGTTTGATAAAGCAGAATATACAAAAGCTGCAAAGCTAATGTATGATGATGCTGCTGCTATGATTGATGAGTATGGAGATTCTTTATCAACGAGCGAAAAAAGGCAAGTTTTAATTGATATTATTAACAAACTTTTAGGTTGAAAGGTAGGATAAACTATGCATTATTTTGACAATGCCGCTACAACATTTCCAAAGCCTAATGAGGTTTATGAATGTATGGATACATTCTATAGGCAATTTGGCGTTAATGTTGGCAGAGGACAATTTAAAGAAGCATCAATAGCGTATGCAATGATGCAAGAAACCAGACAGTTATTATTGGAACTGTTTCATGTTAAGTATCCTTATGAAACAATATTTGAGCCTTCTGCTACTCAGGCATTAAATATAGTTATAAATAGTTTTAATTTCTGTAAAAACGATGTGGTTTATATTACACCGTTTGAACATAATGCTATTTTGAGAACGTTGTATGCTAGGCAAAAAGAGATAGGATTTGATGTGATTTTATTGGCGGTTGACACTAAAACTTTGCAAATAAATGTTGGCGAAGTAAAAAAAGCGTTTGAAAAACAACCACCAAATTATTGTTTTTTAACCCACGCTAGCAATTCATTTGGTTGCATTTTAGAAGTAGAAGATATTTGCAATCTTGCAAAAAAATATGGAGCAACTAATGTTGTGGATATGGCGCAGACGGCGGGTTTAGTAGACATCAACTTAAATAATGCAAGTATTGATTATGCTATTTTTGCAGGTCATAAAACGCTTTATGGTCCTTTTGGAGTAGGCGGAATTATAACAAAAGAAGCCAAAACGCTTAAACCATTAATATATGGCGGAACAGGATTAGATTCAAAGAATAAAGATATGCCAGAACAAATTCCAGTAAAATTAGAAGCAGGAAGTGCTAATATTCAAGCAATAGCTGGATTAAACGCTGCATTAAAATGGATTAAAAAAATTGGCATAGAAACAATTAGAGCTAAAGAAAAAGTCACAACTCAAAAAGTGTTAGAGGTAATAAAAGAGCATTCAAACATTTCAATAATTCGTGGTAAAAATGAAGAGAAGAATATAGGCGTTATTTCATGTGTTTTTGATGGTTATAGTAGTGATAGTATTGGACAAGTTCTTTCAGATAAAAACATAGCGGTAAGAACTGGATTACATTGCGCTCCACTTGGGCATGAATTATTAAAAACTGCTCCTGATGGCACAGTTAGAATTAGTGTAAACTATTTTACATCAGGTGAAGATATCCAGGCTTTAAATGAAGCTTTAGATTACATTGAATTGGAGGGATAAAGTGAATTACGGTAAGTTTAAGGGAATTCTAAATAAATTTTCGAAAAATGAAATTATTAACTTATTGGGCGATAAAATTTATGACTCTATTCAAGAATGGACGGATTCAGAAGATGCCCATACACAAGCTTCTTTAGTTGACATTCTAATTAGCATTAATGGGTTTGGATTATTCAAAAATAAAGATTTTCGTCAAAGTTTTTTTGAGTTTGTTAGTTTATCAGATTTGCAAAAGCTTTTAAATAGTGATAGTTCAGATTATGGTAAATTAGCAAAACAGGCAGCAAAGATAGATTTTGTTGAGTGTGACTTTTATAAAACACTTTTTGATACTGTTTTAGATTCTCCAAATTATGAATTTGATAGTTCTGACAACGAAGGGATATATGAAGAAGTTATTGGCTCAGAAGAAAGATTTTTTGAACTTTTAGATTATCAATATTTAATTAAGCAACAAGCAGTATATGAATTAAATAAAAAAGGGCAGTTGGGACGTAAAATCTTGATACATATGCCTACTGGAACAGGCAAAACGAAGACAACGATGCATATATTGGCACATTATTTAAATTTTATAAAAAAAGATGGGTTAATAATGTGGGTGGCGCACACTAAAGAATTATTAGGACAAGCACTTGAAACGTTTAAGAATGTATGGAGACATTTAGGTCTAAGAAATACGTCAGTTGAAAAAAGCTGGGGTTGTGGCGAATATACCATTACTAATGGTGTAATTTTTATAACTATACAGGCTTTACAAGCTATGCGTAAGTCTAATAAAAATGTATATTCTCAACTTTGTGAAAAAGTTTCTTTAATGGTTTATGATGAATGTCATAAAATTGGAGCAAAAGAGACAAATAAGGTTATTCAAGATTTCTCTAAGTCTTACGAGGGAAACAAAAAGGATTTTATTGGCTTGACTGCAACGCCGGGAAGAACGACGGAAGACTCATTAGAAAATAGAATTTTCAACGAGTTTTTTGATAGAAAGATTGGAATTGATATAAAACTAGTTGATAGAATTAGTATGGGACAAAATCAAGCTAGAAATAGAGCCACAATAAGAGATGTTATAGGGTATTTTCAGGATAGAAAGATTTTGTCAAAACTAATAAAAGAACCGCTCGAGTATGAAGTTAATAATGATTTGTTAGAGAAGTTAAAAAAGGAATTTTATTCAAATAGGGAAGATTATTCTCCTGAACTAATTACTCAAATAGCGGCAAACAAATCACGCAATTCGGTTATATTAAACAGATTAAAAGAGTTGAATACGCAAGGTAAGCCTACAATTGTTTTTGCATGTTCATTAGACCACGCTAAAATGCTGTCAGCATTTCTAAATATAGAAAATATACCTAATTCATTAGTGTACGGAGACATGTCTGCAGCAACACGAAAGAAAGCTATTGCAGATTTTAAGGATAGAGACAATCCCGTAAATATCATAATAAACTACGATATTTTAACTACGGGATTTGATTCTACTAATATTGACTGTGTATTTATAACAAGACCAACAAAGTCTGTAATATTGTATAGTCAAATGATAGGAAGAGGATTGCGTGGTCCACAAATGGGTGGAGCTGAAACCTGTCTATTGATAGATGTAAAAGAAAATTTAGAAGTTTACAATGAAAACGAAGCATTCTCGCACTTTAATAGTTATTGGAGGTAATAAAAATGGCAAATGAAGAAATGGTTTTAGAAACACAACATGGCGAACAGCTTTATAATGTGTCAACAATGGCCGATGGCGCTAGAAATACAGGTTATAAGTCTACATATAATGCAATTGCGGAAATTGTAGATAATAGTATAGAATCTCACGCAAAAAATGTGTTCATAATTGGTTCACAAGATTTAGTTTTAAATCAACAAGGTATAAAAAAGTTTGCGTTTTTAGACGATGGCGATGGTATGTCAGAAGATGTTTTAGCCAAATGCTTGCAGATTGGTTTTACGACCAGACAACATCGTACTGGTATGGGGCGTTTTGGTGTAGGTTTACCGCAGGCTTCTTATCATGTTTCACCTAGAGTTGAAGTTTATTCTTGGAGGGATGGAATAGAGAACTGTAAGTGCGTTTATGTGGATTGGGATTTAGTAACTGACAGAAAGCAAGATACTATTATTGGACCATATGTTACGGATATTCCCGATGAATACAAGCAGTTTATACATTTTTCAACGGATGAGAAAGAGTATGACTTCAGTCAACACGGCACATTGGTTGTATGGCCTAAATGCGATAGAGTAGATCATAAAAGATGGAATACTTGCAGAAGAAACATTTCAGAGGATTTAGGAAGAAAATATAGATGGATGCTTAATGATAATACAGTGAGCATTGCTACAGTTGAAGTAAACGATTTAGAAACTTTTGAATTACTTTTACCTAATGATCCACTTTTTTTGATGAAAAAGAGTCAATTTTGTGTCAGAGAAAACTGTAATGACTCTAATCCTTCCTGTCAAAGGTATAATGAAGAAGATGGATATACGGAGAGCATTTTTGAGCCATACACTGATGAGGATAATTTAACAGGGGTAGTAGATCATCCGGTATATTATTTTGATAAAAAAGGCGAAAGACAAGAATCAACCGTAAAAGTTCGCTTTTCAATTGTTAAGGAAAAGTATTACTCCAAAGATTATATAGCATCTGATCCTGGTTCTTTAGCATATGGAAAAAGTGTAAGAAAGAATACTGGGATATCTATCGTTCGTCAAAATCGAGAAATTGATTTTGGAAACTTTGGCTTTTTTGATGCCACTAATAATCCGTATCATAGGTGGTGGGGATGTGAGATTTCTTTTACGCCAGAATTGGATGAAGCTTTTGGCATAGCTAACAATAAACAACAAGTTGACTTAAAAGAAATCGATGATGAAGCACTTGCCGATTATGATGGGAATGAACCGATGTGGATTCAGCTTAAGTCAGTGATTAAGAATACCATCGATGATATGGTAAAATTAAATAAAGAACGCCGTAAAGGTACCAGAAGTAATCCTGGTAAAACGGCAACTACTGCAACTTCTGAGACTGTAAAGGCGGCAGAAGAAGAAAATCCAGATATAGTTGTTCCTACTACTGTAGTTATTCCTGAGATTACAGAAGAGATAAAAGTTCAGGTAGAAAAGGAATTGCAAGATGAAGGGTATGAAGAGGTAACTGAAGAGCAAATTCAACAATATTTAGATTCTAATACAAGAATTAAATATGTAAATCATGGAAGCAGAGGAGCGTTCATTGATTACGAAGACAGACTTGGTGTATTGAAAATTATTGTTAATAAAGATCATCAGTTCTATGAACAATTCGTTCAAGATGCTTATCAGAATGAAGATATGCAAATAACATTTGAACTGTTCTTAGTATCTTTAATAAAGACGGTTTATCAGTTACATGCAACCCATCCTGTACCTATGGATAAGTTGATTGATGATATTAACAATAGGTTAAAAGTATACTTGAAACAAGGAAGATGAAAATAGGGATTAGATTATGTCGTTTTTAACCACATCTGAATTTAATAAAAAACTTGTAGAAGAAATCTCAAGCGTGACAGAAGATTTACATGTTGTTTCTGCTTTTTGCAAAAAAGATGCCATCAAGTTTGTTGACGACAATATTAAGCATGTATTAAAAAATAAAAAACTTCTTGTAAGATTTTTACCTGGAGATATTATTAACGGTGCTACTGACCTAGATTTGTATGAATATTGCAAAGCTAATGGGTGGGAACTTTATATTAGATTTGACTTACATGCTAAAACCTATATTTTTGATAAAAAAAGATATATTTTGGGAAGTGGAAATTTAACGAGTCGAGGCTTAGGATTAAATTGTTTGGGGAATTACGAGTTGGCTGATTTTTCTCAAATAGAAGGGGACGATTTGTTTAAGATAGAGTCTCTGTTTTCGTCGGCTATTTTAATGACTGATGAGTTGTACTCATTAATGAAGATGGATATCGTAAAATTTCCGAAAGTGAGCGTCAATGAGGCTAAAGCCCTAAATTGGGACAAGTATATATCTGATAAGTTTGAGCCTGATACAAGTGTTTTGTTTACATACGATTTTCCACAGGTGCCAGCGCCATCATCTGAAATTGATGAATATGAATTTTTAGAATTATCTGGCATTTCTGATAAGGAAAAGATAAAACAAGCGTTTAGATGGAGCAAAGCTTTTACATGGTTATGTAAAACTATTAATGAAAAAGATATAAGAGAATGCTATTTTGGCGAGCTTTCTGCAAAGTTGCACAACGCCTTAATAAACGATCCTAAGCCTTATAGAAAAGAGGTAAAAGATTTATTATCTAATTTATTAGGTTGGATTGAGTATTTCGACTTTGATTTTATTAGAGTGGATAGACCAAATTATTCACAAAGGGTAACTTTGCTGCAATAAAAATTGGTAATGGTGAGAATATGAAAAGAGAAGAAATAATAAAAAAACTTCACGCTATAGGATGTGGTGTTGGATTGACAATTATGAGTAGCGAAGGTGCTATACAGTGCAGTTATATAACACCAAAGGGATATGGGTATGAATGTAAATCGATTGATGATTGGCCGCTTGTTCGCTTAAGCAGAATTTCAAGAGATTTAATTAAAAAGATAAAAGAAAAGTTGACCTCTAAGAGTTTGTCATATGATGATATACTAGGAACGTAGTTCGCTTTGTTGTATGATGAATATAACGAGGAAAACAAAATAAATATTATTAATTTTTTTTAAGAACATATTACTAATTGATGATAGTTGTAATGTGGACAATTTATATGTAATTGTTAATGATAATTGTCCCTACTTTTATGTGGATTATAAGCAATTTGAAAAGAAATTTTATGAAATCATTGCCTTGTGTGACACTGAGTGGGAGGAGTTGTCTGACGAAGAACTGATTGAGGCGGTTAAGAAGTGCGAAGAAGGTTTAAATATACCAATGCGTACTTATTCGGATTTAGATTAATTTATTTTTTAAGATAATTCAGGATTTATTATGAGTCGATGTTTATATAACAGCAGTTTTGAGAAATTCATTAAATTTGATGACAATTCAATTTTTGGTGCGTTATGCGATAATTATCACGGTGATGCTCTTACGACCACAAGAGAAGCTTGGAAGTCTG
>ERZ1643251.4146-NODE-4146-length-12840-cov-19.027219_pt1 | contig 12840 bp, 18 predicted proteins | sample MGYA00579261_ERZ1643251 | MGnify/ENA primary metagenome ERZ1643251 (study PRJEB29033, sample SAMEA4952267) | chicken gut metagenome | biome: Broiler Chicken; feature: Gastrointestinal Tract; material: Caecum | place: Ireland | collected 2018 | study: Broiler... | reverse complement strand
ATTATGCCAATGGAAGAATGCTAGAATTTTTGGTATAATCTATTTGTAAGTTAAATGAATGATTCAGCCGCCGGAGGAGCGGTGAGGAAGGAGTAGGAAAATGAAATTATTTGAAATGAGCATGTCTCAGGAAGACGAAGTTATCGAGAAAGTGAAAAGCGGTGAGCTGATGAAGTTTCACGGCAAGTTGGGGCGGTTTACGTATCATCATAGCGCTAGATGCAGGGGATATGTTAGTCGCAAGCATCCAGAAGGACAGTTGGAGAACACAGCCTACAAAGGGCGTTTCGGTGAGGGTGTGACCATTAAAACACCTGCATATGATAGCACTAGATACTGCTACAGAGAGTATTATATTTTTGAGGAACTGTGACGTATGAAGAGAACAGAAAGAATTAATATTGACGTACGCCGTGGCGGCTACACGTTAGAAGAACTAGACAGAATGCGAAGAAAGTTAGCGAAGCGGGCTAACGCCCGCTTGCTGGCGTTAGAACGTGCAGGACGTGACTACTGGGCGTATGATATCGCGCAACAATATCTGAGCGCACGGAACCGTCGGAGGTTTAGTGAAAGGGGGTTTAAGGGAAGTCAAAGAAATGCAATCCGAGAGTTAGAAGAGATCATATCGTTTTTAAACAGTGCTAGCAGTACTATTTCAGGAAGTAAAGCTATTGAGAATAAAATAAAATCGTCATTCGCAAGAAAGGGAGTGAATGTATCAGATCTGAATAGTCGGGATTTTTTTGATTTTTTGAATTGGTATAATAGCGATAAGCGCGGTAGAAGTAAAATACAATCCGCTATTGCGATTGATTTTTATAATAAAGCAATCCAGCAAGGCAAGTCTAAAGAAGACGTAGAAACAGCAATTGAACAGTTTAAGCAGGGACGCACAAGTCTACGCGACATGTATGCGGTTAACGGGATTAGATACAATGCATCAGATATTAATAAAATTAGCAGACGGAAACGTAAAAACTGAAACAATTTATAATATATATGATTATCCGTACGGCGAACTATTTAAGCGTCGAAAAGTTTTGAGCCGGAATAGAAAAAATGTAATCGCCGATCCGGCCACGTTTGATATTGAAACCACCACAATCGCCATACCAAAACGTGACCGAAAAAAGAACGGTCCTAAATATGAACGGGTGTTTGGTTTTATGTATCTATGGGCGGTTGATTATCAACATAGCGTCTGCATGGGCAGAACGTTTGAAGAATTGATTGAATTTTATAAACGGCTGGTGAAAACGCTGAGAGTGAATATAAATAAGCATCTGGTAATATACGTGCATAACCTAGCATTCGAATTCCAATTCATTCGGGATTTTTTTGAATGGGAAAGCGTTTTTGCAAAAGATGAGCGCGAAGTATTGAAAGCGGTCACGGTTGACGGATTAGAGTTTAGATGCAGTTATTATCTAACTAACATGTCATTGCAAAAAGCATGTGAAAATGCACGTAATTGTCTACATTATAAACGGGATGGAGAAAAGTTTGATTACAATAAAATCAGAACGCCGTCCACTGAGCTGTCCGACTATGAATTGGAGTATCAGTTTTGCGACGTGGAGGGACTGCTGGAAGTAGTCGAGGATTATTTAGTTGATGACGATTTATTAACCATCCCGTTAACGTCTACGGGGTTTGTCAGACGCGATTGCCGCAATGCCATGCGTAAAAATCCGGAAAATCGTGAACTGTTTAGACGTTGCGAAATTGATGCGGATACATACAAATTATTGCAGGAAGAAAAGCGCGGAGGAAACACGCACGCTAACAGAAACATAGTTGGTCAGATATTGCATAATGTGAAAAGTAATGACGTGGCGTCCAGTTATCCGTTTCAGATGATCTGTCGATATTTCCCGGTATCAGCATTTACCAGATACGGGATCCCCGCTGATTTTAGCGAATTTGCAGATTTATTATCTGAAAACTGCTGTCTGTTTCGTGTAGAATTTGAAAATTTTAAGTTAAAGTCGGAAGTACCTGTGCCGTATGTGTCGGTGCATAAATTAAACACGCATTCTGCCGGACAGATTGTTTATAATGGCCGATTGTTATACAGTAAACTATGTAGCATGACGCTGAATGAGATTGATTTTAAAATTATCGCTAGGCAATACACGTGGGATAATATATATCTATCGGACGTATGCATAGCGGAAAAAGGAGAACTGCCGCAGGAATTAAAAGACGTGATCATAGATTATTTTACACGTAAAACAATGCTGAAAGATGTGGAAGGACATGAATATGAATACGGATGGAGCAAAAGAAAAATAAACGCCATTTTCGGAATGACTTTCACAGATCCCGTCAGGGATGAAATTATTATCAGCGACGGCGAAGAGCTAGGCAAAGGAACGTGGAAAAAAGAGAAGAACGACGTGGAGGAACAACTGCATAAGTATTACACTAGCCGCAATTCGTTTCTGCCCATCCAGTGGGGAAACTGGGTTACCGCGCACGCCCGTGAATGGTTGCAGCGCATGATTGACGAATCCGGCGAAAATACATTATATTGTGATACTGACTGTGACCAGACGCAAAACATGCCGGATGGATGGCTAGACGAATTAAACGCCGAGGCCATTCGTCTGGCTGAAAAAAATGGAGCCTATGCTGACCGGGACGGAAAACGCTACTACATGGGCGTTTACGAACCCGAAAAAGACAAGAACAGGTTTCGAACATGGGGCGCTAAAAAGTATGCGTTTGAGGATGACAAAGGCCTGCATATTACTGTCGCAGGAGTGGGAAAGAAAAAAGGTGCTGCCTATTTAAAAAATCACGGCGGACTGGAAGCGTTTGAGCCCGGGTTTATATGGCCTGATCAGAACAGCGGCGGCGGTACGGATGCATATTGGAATGATGACGGAATCAATTATGTAATCATAAACGGTGAGCGTATTTTATCCGGTGCTAACGTGGGGATTTTATCATCATCATACACCCTCGGAGAATCGGGAATTTTTAACGAAAAAGCGAACTTTGACTTGCTTTTTTAGCGGAATTATGGTATTATTAATAGTGAAGGAGGTTAGTGAAATGATTAAGAAAACACTGGAAATTAGACGGTGTAAATGTATTTTTCTGGTACCGGATGAGAACGGGATTCTGACAGGAAGAGAACTGACAGTTGACATTCCGGAACGGTTAATGTACAAAAACGGCGCGGCGGCTGAATACACAGCCGAGTATTACGGAATTGACACGGAATCAATTTTTAGAATCGAATCGCTGGAAAGTCCCCGCAAAGTCCGTTTTGAAATGAGTACCGCTGTTTTTATCAGGAATGCAGATATGAAGGAGGATTAAAAATGAATTACAATTTAACACGTGTAAATTTCGCGAATGCGTCCGCAGGAATCGGATTTAAAGAAGCCCCGAGAGATCAGGAGATTGTGGTAACAGGTTTCGGAATCGTTGACAGGGCTGACCGGGAGACGGGAGAGCTAAAAAAAATTTCCATTATTGCGACCGAAGACGGCACTATATACAGCGGCGATTCTGTGGTGATGGCTGGCCGGCTGGAAGATATTTATGACGCAGTGGCCGCTGAGAGCGGAGATGGCCCGCTGAAAGTTGTCGGCTGTTTTGCAGATATCAAATGTTCAAAAGGCTCAGCCACCACTTTTGTTGTGACGGATTTTATCGAATGAAATATTTCAGCACAGAGCCTTACCGGAAACTAGGCAGGGCTTTTAATTTTATTATCGGCGGCCGTGAAGTCGGGAAGACGTTTAACAGCATTTATGACGCATACCACGCCCGCGAACAATTTATTTTTATGCGGCGCACACAGGATGAAATAGACCTTATCGCGTCGAATGATGATGATATTGAATTGTCGCCATTTGCGAAAATCAACGAGCGGTCAAAGAATCCGAAATATGGATTAGAACCGACCAATTTTTTCATGAAGCGAATCAACAAAAAATTGTGGGGCGTGTACAATAACCGGGAGGAACCCGTGAAAGTCGGTATCATGTTGGCGTTATCAACCGTTGCATCTATCCGTGGGTTCTCTGCTTCCAGTTATCCGGTCTGGATTTTTGACGAGTTCATTCCGGAACAGCACGTCCGAAAGATCGGAAAGGGAGACGCAGAGGGGACGGCGTTTTTACAGGCATATTCCACAATCAACCGCGACAGGGAGGATGAAGGCCTGCCACCGATCCAATGTTTTCTGCTGGCTAACGCAGTTGACATTGCATGTCCGCTGTTGTCAGTTTTAGGCTACACGTTGGATTTCGAACGCATGGCGAAAAGAGGGCAGCATTTTAGAGACATCCCCGAGCGGAACACTACATTAACGTTATATGATGATGTGGACGCGGAGGAGCGGAAAAAACACAGGGCGCTGTATCAGCTGACAGTTGGGACTAGTTTTGCTAAAATGGCGTTTGATAATGATTTCGCGTACAATGATTTTAACCTGATATCGTCACGACCGCTAAAAGAATTCCGGCCGTGGTGTCGTATCGGGGATGTATGTATATATTCGCACAAAGCCGGTGAATATTTTTATGCGTCTCCGCATTTAATGAAATGCGTAGAATACGGAACCCATGAGCAGGAAATTGACAGGTTTATATCCGAGCGCGGCCGGATTTTATACGGGTTTTATCTACAAGGCAATCTGATTTTTGAAAATTACACAGTAAAAAAGAAACTATTGGATATTATTTTATAATGTTTCACGTGAAACATTTTAAGGAGGTTGAAAATGGCAAAGAAAATTTATTTAAGTCCGTCGGATCAGTATAATAATAAATATGCGAACGGCGTACACAACGAGGGCGAAGTGTGCCACCGGATTTCCGGGGCGTGTGAAATATACCTGAAGAAATACGGGTTTGATGTACTGCGGGGAAAAACCGGGACGTATGTGGAACGCTGTAAACAGGCGAATAAATACAATCCGGATTTATATATCTGCATCCACACAAATGCAGGTGGCGGCGACGGTACATTAATGATGTGTTGGCCGGGCAACGAGAACAACGCAATTATCAAAAAAATCTATAATGCGGTTGCGAAAATATCACCCGGGAAGGATGACGGCATCAAAGCAAGGACTGATCTGTATGAAATAAAAAACAGCGCGGCGCTGTGCGCGTATCTGGAAATCGCATTCCATGACGACGTCCGAGAAGCGCAGTGGCTGAATGAACATTCATCTGAAATTGGCCGCGCAATCGCGAAGGCCGTCGCTGATTATTACGGGTATAAAATTCCGGAAGAAGACGAGGGCGAAAATGTTTCACGTGAAACATTATATAAAGTGCAGGTAGGCGCGTTTTTGAAAAAATCCAACGCCGAAAAGTTAGCCGCTGAATTGGCTAAAAAAGGATACAACACGTATATTACCACTTGACAAACGCCGCTGTAAGATTTACAATAATAATAGGCCGGGATATCCACGTTACAAGGTAACGCCCACGGCAGGGATGCCACGAGGCCATAGGGGGCGACAGCCCTCTATTTTTTTAAAAAAATAAGGAGGTGACAAGATGTCAGAAATTGCGAGTGTAATTAGTTCGGTGGGATTTCCCATAGTCGCCTGTTGCGCTATGGGGTGGTTTATTGCCAATAAAATTGACAAACTTACCGCGGCGATTACCGAAAATAATCACATTATCCGCGATATTATTAGCGGACATGCTGACAGCGGCGAAGATGCCAACGTGGGTTAGCAGCAACGCCCCGTTATCGCAGTCGCAAATGGAAAATAATGCCGAGATAGTCGTTGAATTATTAACGGCAAAAGGTGTAAATGACCGCACCATTGCCGCAATTTTAGGAAACATGCAGGCGGAAAGCACGATAAACCCCGGCCGTCATGAAACAGGTGGACAGGGCTATGGACTGATTCAGTGGACGCCCCAAAGCGTATTGATCGATCACGCTGAAAATATCGGATTGACGGACTATGAAAACGGTTCGGTGCAGGTGGAGACATTACTGTCAGAACTAGGGGGTGTCAATAACGAATGGTATGCATCATCTGCATTTATCCAACCCTACTATGATTCGGGAGCAACCGCCGACATGATTGGTATTACAGCTGACGAATTTTTAAAAAATGAAATGAATTGGTCAGTCGACAAGCTGGCGATTTTATTCATGGCGGCGCGACTGCGGCCGTCCTATGATCCGGACGTCAACCGCGTGGACAGCCGAACGCAGTTTTCAGCCGAGTGGGCAAGATGGATGGATGTAAATCCCGGCGGCGGTGGCGGTTTACCTAAATTGATTTTATACGGGGCGGCAAGTAATTGCATTCGGTTACGATTAAAAAACAGGAGGTAAAAAATGGATTACAAATTGATTAGTGCGCTGGTGGGCGCAGGATATGACAACACTGCAATTGATAAAATTCTGGCGGCACTGCCGCAGACGTCTACGGGTCTGCAGGTTCCGCAGGTTCAGCAGGTTCCACAGGTTCCGCAGGTGCAGCAGGTTCCGCAGGTGCAGCAGGTGCCGCAGGTACAGCAGATTCCGCAGGATCCGCAGGTGCCGCAGGTACAGCAGATTCCGCAGGTGCCGCAGGTTCCGCAGGTGCAGCAGGTTCCGCAGGTGCAGCAGGTTCCGCAGGTGCAGCAGGTGCCGCAGGTACAGCAGATTCCGCAGGATCCGCAGGTGCCGCAGGTACAGCAGATTCCGCAGGTGCCGCAGACGGATGTCAATGCAGATCTGTCCCGGCGTATGCTGTCACTAATGCGTGACATGCAGACAGCGGCCGGATTTAGCGGCAGTCTGGCCAATTCTTCAAACCCGCCCAAAACGGCGGAAGATGTATCCCTTGACATTTTAAATGCAGGAGGTGAAAGTTAGTGGCAACTAACGCAATGAATATAGAACAGATTAATACTGTTCTGGCGAACATCATTAATCAGGCAACTGGTTCTACGGCGCTGGCAACCTATCGCGGTGACGCGCTGGTTACTGTAGCGCAGACTGCGCTGTTAAATTCGCCGGATACGGTGTATCAGGCGATTAATCAGTTGATGTTAAAAACAATTTTTTCTGTGAGAAAATACGTTCGGCATCTGAAATCCATGAGGGTCGATACACAGCGTTACGGAAACGCCGTCCGGAAAATCAACTACATTGATATTACACCTGACGCAAATGCGTCCTATGAAATTCAGGACGGTCAGAGTACTGACATGTATATCAATCATTTTTTAAAGGTTGTGCAGACAAACATGTATGGTCAGGTGGCCTATGAATACCCCCTGACTACACCGCTGGTTCAGCTGAATACAGCGGTCCGGTCAGCGGAAGAATTCGGGGCGTTCTGGACAAGTATGCTGACACATGTCAACAACAATATTGAGCAGGCGCACGAAACATTATCCCGGGCGTTAATCGTAAACGGTATAGCGTCCGTGATTGATGAAAACAACGGCAGTCGGGTTGTAAAACTGCTGACCGACTATAACACGGAAACAGGGCTGGAACTGACTGCGCAGGATATTTATAAACCTGAAAATTTCCCGGCGTTTATGGCGTGGGCGGCGGCGCGAATTGCCAGAATTCGGCGCATGATGACGGAAAGAAGTCAGATTTTTCACACGAATATTACCGGAAAAGCGGTCAGCAGATTTACCGATTACCGTGATCAGCGGATGTATTTATACGCCCCACTACAGTTTGACCTGAACATGCGTGCGCTGTCGGAATTATTCAATGATAAATACCTCAAGTTAGGGGACAACGAGCTGGTATCATTCTGGCAGTCAATCGAATCACCGGAAAAAATTAACCAGACGCCCGTGTACATGGACACGAATGGGGCTGTTAAAACAGCGGCGAAGGCTGTGGAAAAATCGACCGTTTTCGGTGTGATTCAGGACGTAGATTTTTCCGGAATGACCGTAGTCAACGAGCGTCAGCGCACAACCCCGCTTAACGCCCGGGGCGAATATTTTAATACCTTTTACAAATTCAATGACCGTTACTGGATGGACAATTCTGAAAATTGCGTTGTCCTCCTGCTGGATTAATGCAGGCGCGGTTTTACGCCTTCTCGAAACGCCGGAATTCGACAAAAATTCCGGTGTCAACAGAAGGGGTTGATAGGGATATTGTGTTAAAAAAACCCACGTCGCTGATCAATCCGATAATCCAGACGCAGACAGTCAACGACGGCGTGAATTATGTATACATCCCTGATTTCGCCCGGTACTATTTTATTGACGATACAATAAAATTAAACAACAACATTACGGAATTCAGGCTGTCGGTTGACGTGTTAGCGTCAATGCGGCCGGAAATTTTTCCTAAGGCGGCCTATGTGACACGGGCGTATAGTCAGACGGATAGTTCGCTAACCGATACATTTTATCCATCAATTAGCGGCACACAGCAAATTAAAAATTCAGTCGAATTTGTTCCGCTCCAGGCACCTGCCTATATACTGTCGGCTATGGGGATTGATCCGGACGCAATATCTGCGACAGGCGGAGCCGTGCAGTATTACATAGTGACCGCCGAAGATGTAGCTGAAATTGTAAAATTCATTTTTGATGAGACAAATTATCAGGACGATATTTCAGAGGGCGTTGTTAAAACGTTTTTTAACCCGTCGCAGTATCTTGTCTCATGCCTGTACTGCCCTTTCGTGAATTCATTTCCGACCGGCAATAAAGAGCATTTACGTTTTGGATGGTGGGAGACAGCGGAAACATACACTAAAATAAATCCGTCAGCGCCGCTTGTCATGGATGATATATCGTTAACTATACCGCGTCCCATTTCCGACGCCAACGATTACCGTAATTATGCGCCATATGCAACTTATCGTTTATATCTCCCCTTTTACGGTATGTTTGATCTGGACAGCGAGTTATTAAAAGGAGCGAACACAATAACAATCCACCACGTCATTGACTGGGGGACTGGGCTGGGGAAAGTAATGATTCGGCGCGGTGGTGGTGATTCTTCAAACCCTATCATCATGACCGCGGAAGCTAGCGTTGTAGCATCTGTTCCATTAGCGCAGTCGTCACTGCCGATTGACTGGGGGACTGCTATAGCTGGCACGGTTAAAAACGTGGTTGGCCGATTTTCCACAAGCGAATTTGAGGACGCGCTAAGCGATATCGCTAGCATGTATTTAGATGTAAATCGACAGGTGTCAGTTTCGGGAACCGCGGGATGTTTTTCACAGCGAATTTTTGAAAATGATGCAATATTAATATGCGACTATAAGGAACAGGTGGAAAAAAATCACGCTCTTTTTGGCGATCCACTCTGCAGGGCGGTGCGGCTAAGTGACATGACTGGATTTGTCAAATGTCTATCATTTAATATGCAATCGTCAAATTATTTACAGACCGAATGCGATCAGGTGAATCAGTATCTGAATGGGGGTGCATACATTGAATAGTTATCTATACAGTCCTGATTATTCCATTGTCCCATGCACTAGCATGTCAGCGGAAAATTTTGAAGTATATGCGGCGTATTATCGTAAATACTTGATGATGCGCGCCATGGCGTCCGCCGTGTGGGAATTTCCCGAAGAATGGGGCGGTGTTACGAAAATGTCAGACTATTTTCGCTATACATTGTACATACAGGGATTCTGTGCTGTGATTTTTGACTGGCGTGTGGGCTGGGTTCCGCAACGCTGTGCGCTGACAGGCTGGAACGTGGTTAGTCAGCCGACAGCGGTAAACGCCTACAACAATATTTTAGGGACGGTGGAGAGAACAATCGGAGACGGTGCCGTCCTGTTCGTGATGAATCCGGACTACACCGGGATTGCGGATATTGTAGATAATTATGCGCGGATGCTGGCTGACGCCCGTGTCACTCTGCGCACGTCATTAGTCAACAGTCGGGTGGCCTATGCCTTCGCGGTGGAGGGCAAAAAGGAATCTCAGACCGTTGGACAAATGATTGATGACGTAATATCCGGGAAAGTGGCAACTATTACAAAAAACAGTCAATCTATTGTACCGCTCGACCTGTTTCGGACGGACGTGAAAAATAATTACATTGTGTCTGATCTGTTGGTTGACATTAATAAAATTATCGACATGTTCGACACGGAAATCGGAATCCCCAACGCCAATACGGAAAAGCGGGAACGAATGGTAAAAGATGAAGTAAACAGTAATAACATAGCCGTGAAAAGTAAACTATCACAGTGGGTTGACGGCTGGCGTGATACCTGCCGCGAACTGGAAAAACAGGCCGGGAGCCGGTTGATTTGGGTATCTGAAAGGAGCGGTGAATATGACAATGGCCCCGTGGAGAGTAGCGAACCCTGAAAAACTACATTTTACGCTAGGCGGTCTGTATGCATATGATAACACGATTTTTGATGATGCTGTTTTTCCGGAGGGAATCGACCGAGAGACGTTGATTTTTGTTATCATGGACATGGCCGGAAACAATATATGCCGCTACAGCAGTCCGGCTAAATTAAAAAATGCAATCACTGTATTTTTTAAAAAAAATGAATACAAATTTAACGGGCTGATTGAAACAACTACATTCGATTACGATCCCCTGGTGAACTATGATCTGACGATTACGGAAACACGCAAAGCAGCAGGAAGCGAAAAAACAGAAACATCTGCCACTGACAGCGGAAAAGGAGAGTCGAAAGTCAGTGGTTATGATTCATCTTCCTATGTTCCGGATTCGCAGAATACGACATCCGCGACGGGAAATAGTTCGGGAAATCGCGATTATAATGACGCAGTTGATGTAGTGCGGACGGAATCAGGCGATAATTCAGCCAGGAGCACTCAGTACATGATTCGGGAGCAGCGGGAAATAGTAAACTTTAATGTTTACGAGGAAATAGCTTCGGACTTTGAGGACGATATTACAATTCCGGTGTACGGTCGCCCGGCGACAAATATTTTTGGAGGTGGTTTTTAATGGCGTTTTGCAACTATGACGAATCTAACTTAGACTGGATTCTAAACACGCTAAAAACAATTCTTGACCGGACGGAAAACGGTTTTCAGGACGCGCTAGATGAATACATGCAGAAATATTTCAACAGTCTTTTCGCGGATATTACATACCTACCTGAAACGGAAACGATTGTTTTACAGTTATCGTCTAGTATTCAGTCAGATGATAAACATGCATATAAAAACGGCGCGTTAGTAATCTTCTAAGGGGGTGATGTAATGGCTGACGTTACACAGGTAAATTTATTCGGACAGGTATTAAACATTAGGGATCCTATATCACAGCAGGTGGCGGAGTCCGCAACTCAGACGGCCAATGAGGCAAAAGATGCGGTTGCAAATGCAACTAAAGTATCATATGACAGCCAATCGAAATCCTTAGTTTTCTCGACAGGAGGTGAATAAAATGTCAGACGTGACTAATTTTAAAATTGGACAGAATACCTATCCCGTAAAAGACGCGACAGCTAGAAGCGGGGTGGACAAATTAAATAATGACATTTCAGATGTGCGCCGGAATATAAAAATAATTCCTGATTTCAAAAATACAATACTTTTAGGGGATTCATACGGAACTGGATATACCCCCGAAGGAATCGTCAGCTCGTGGATTGACAATTTAATACCGATTCTGCCAGGTGTCGAAAATTCTTATAAAATGGCCGAGGGAGGTATAGGGTTTTCACACGCCAATTCTGCAAATTCAAAAACTGCAATCATGCTGTGGAATGAACTGCGCTCAGATATTTCATGGCTTGCCGAATGCACAGCTGTAATAATAATGTTAGGCATTAACGATTCAGATCAGTCACCTACATCCGTAAAAACTGCCGCGCAATCATTATTTGATAAAATACATTCCGATTGTCCTAACGCTATTATTTACTACTTCTTTTCGACAAACTACACTATATATAAGCGAAGTATCTGCGAAGCCTGCTATGATGCGGCGTATTCCCGAAAATTTGTGAGATGCTATGAGTCGGCGTGGTGGATGTTATTGCAGGATTCGTTTTTTGCTAGTGATTTTAAACATCCCAACGTGTACGGACATCAGGAGATCGCTCGGAAAATGCTTAACGCTCTAAGCGGGGCTAAAATAACAAATATGGCATATCTCAACATATCAGACGTGGATGGAATTACTGTAAATGTCTTTGTAACTAATGATACTGTGCGTCTATATATTAGCGGTGCGATAAAAGCATCCAGATCAACGACACTCGGGCACTTCCCTAGCAAATTTTTCTACAATGACGAACCGTTCTCTCTGATAACTCAGGAGATGGCCGGGCTTCTGGGCTCTGGAACAACTTTCGTGGGTTCGATCGTAGTAGCGTACGGGGGGAAAGTTTTTAAACGTGTGATTTACGCTATACATATAGGGGATGACTTAACCGCCGGAAGTCTTCGGTACAGTAAAACATTTAACGTGTATTCCTTCTTCGGGGAATGATTAATTGGATGATTAAATGCAAAAAATAAAGAGGGCGGTTAGCCCTCTTTTTTAATTAAAACTACGTATAACGCATGTTTTCAGATCGCTAGACCTAGTAATTGCAGTCCACTTTAAATCACGAATCCGTGTAAACGATAGCAGATATGCGAGTTTTCCGTTCTTATATACATAGCCGCTATATGTATCATAGGATTTTAACGGCAAATCCATGAACGCATGCCACTTAATATCAGATAATACAGATTTATATACAGCGCTTGAAGTCATCTGATCTGTCTCCATAATTTCCAGAACTTCACCGCTACACTCAATTCTTACTCTATACATCTTCTTACTCCTTCCGAGCCCTGTCGGCTCTGCCTTTCTTTAACTTACAAATAGATTATACCAAAAATTCTAGCATTCTTCCATTGGCATAAT
>ERZ1643251.4145-NODE-4145-length-12841-cov-42.178789_pt1 | contig 12841 bp, 15 predicted proteins | sample MGYA00579261_ERZ1643251 | MGnify/ENA primary metagenome ERZ1643251 (study PRJEB29033, sample SAMEA4952267) | chicken gut metagenome | biome: Broiler Chicken; feature: Gastrointestinal Tract; material: Caecum | place: Ireland | collected 2018 | study: Broiler... | reverse complement strand
CCTTTGTTTGTTATCCACATTATAAATCGGTATCATTTTAACTAATGTTTAACACAATTATCTTTCCAAATAATCTTCACCTTTAAAAGGTTCAATCCTTAATAAATCAAAATAATCATTTTGTCTTAAAACTTCATAAGTAGCAATTGCTACACAATTTGATAAATTTAAAGCTCTTACTTTATCTGTCATAGGTAATCGCATACAGTGACTCAAATCTTCTTTTAAAATTTCTTTAGGAATCCCTGTACTTTCTTTACCAAAAATCAGATAAATATTTTCATCTTTAAATTCAAATTCAGTATGTGGTTTCTTACCATATCTAGTAAAATAATAATAAGTTCCTTTATTTTGCTTTTTAAATTCTTCAAAATTAGGATAAACTTTATAATCACAATTATCTATATAATTTACCCCACATCTTTTTATTGTTTTGTCATCTAATTTAAATCCCAATGGTTCTATTAAATGTAGTTTTGAATTAGTAGCAACACAAGTTCTCATTATATTACCAGTATTTTGAGGAATTTCAGGTTCATATAAAACAATATTTATCATAATGTTGTTTGCTCCTTTTCTAAATCTTCTAATTTTACAACTGGTAAAATAACATTTTCTTCTTTACATAAATCTTTAAATGTTTCTCTAAATTGATCTAATTCTTTTACGATACTATCAGGATATATCTTTCTACTTGATTTTATAGCGTTATAAAAATCAGATACATCAGCTTCTTTTTTATTATTGTACAAAGCTGTGGAAAAAACTTGAGATAAGACTGATAATGCAACATCTGGATACATTGCTGCTAATCCATAAACTCTTTTAAATTCACTGGTAGCACTTACAATTGCTCTTACTAATAATTCAGTAACATACTCATTGTATTTTATTTTAACTCCTGTTTGCTTTTCCATTTTTGGAATGGATCCCATTAATATTTTTGTCGTAGTTGTTTCATCAGGCTCTAAAACATCTACTTTTTCAAATCTTCTTAAAAAAGCTCTATCTCTTAAAATATAAGTTTCATATTCAACAGATGTTGTTGCTCCTATTACTTTAATATCTCCACGATCTAATCCGGATTTTAGAATGTTAGCTAAATCCATAGGTCCATCTTGTTTACTACCAATAAGCATATGAATTTCATCTATAAATAAAATAGTTTTTTCAGAAGTTTTTAGTTCTTGAACTAATTGATTAGCTACTAATACTTCTCTTCCTTCAACTGTCATCGTTCCTAATAAAGAAGTTGAATTTAATCTTACTATACGATATCCTTTTAGAGCATCTGGAACTTCATTCTTTTGAATTAAATAAGCAATTCCTTCAACTATTGCAGTTTTACCTATACCCGGCTTACCTACTAACAAAGCAGATTTTTCTGGTGTTAACAAAATAACAATTGCTCTTTTAATTTCTTCTTCTCTAGCTATAGCAGGATTTGTAATATAAGTTTTTTTTGTTAAATCATCACCATAAGTATCAATAACACTATACATATTATTCACCTATATACCCGTGTTTTTTTAAACTATCTATTACATCTTCATATTTAGCAGCACCTACAATACGATTGTATGTAGAAGTTTCTTCACCATCTTTTATAAAAATTGTTGTTGGAGTTGAAGTAACTACAAACTTACTATAAATTTTAGAATAATCTTCCTCTGATAAATTGTGCAAATTAACATAAAAAATTTCCACTTTTGTATCTTTCATTACCTTTGCCATAGTTTTTTCATAACTAGCACATGCTGAACAAGTATCAGATCCTAATAACAATACAAATGTATCTTTATTATCTAATTTTTGTTTTAATTGTTCATAATTAATTTCGGTATATTTAGGATTACCACATCCAACTAATAATATAGTCATTAAACAAATTAACAATTTTTTCATAATCATCACCTTTTTAATTATACAATATTTATAAATAAAAAAAAAGACTTTTAATCTTTTTTGTAAAATATTATTTAATCTTTTTTGTAAAATATTATTTGATCCTTTTGTAAATAAATATTATATAAATTGTCTAATTCTATTCCACTATCCAACAATTTTTTAACACTATCATTTTCTTTTGTAATATAAACGTTATCTTTTGGTATTAATAATTTTTGTCCTGGATATATATATTCATTTTCTTTTAAACCATTTAATAATTCAATAGTTTTTTCTTCCACATTATATCTTTTAGCAATATTATATAAATTATCACCATTTTTTACAACATAAGTATTATATTGATTTTCATTTGGAATAATAATTAATTGACCTTCTTTTATAGTATTTATATTATTATTTAAACTGATTAATTCTTCTAAACTAATATTTAACTTTTTAGCAATATCATTTAATGATTCATTTTTTTTTACTTCATATACACTATACATTTAAATTACCTCCTATATAATCATATTCCAAAAAAAAAAGCTTATACTAAAGCTGTTTTTATTTCAACTACATTTTTTGCTTGTAAGCCTTTATCTGTTTGAACTAATTCAAATTCAACATATTGGCCTTCAACTAAAGTTTTATATCCTGGTGATAAAATTGAAGAATAATGTACGAATATATCTTCATTTTCTTTATATTCAATAAATCCAAACCCTTTTTCATTATTGAACCATTTTACTTTCCCCTTCATAATTTAAATCTCCCTTCTAGTAATTCCCTTACAATTTAATTATAAAATAGTTATATATCAAATGCAAGAAAATTGAAACGACACTTTTCGACAAATTTCGACATTTAATAAAATTAAAACATACTTTAAGTATGTTTAATTCATAACGCATCTTTTTATAACTGACACATTTTTAGCTTGATAACCTTTATCAGTTTCTACTATTTCATAACTTACTATATCGCCTTCATTTAATGTTTTATGACCTTTTTCAATTATAGATGAATAATGAACAAATATATCTATTCCTTCTTTATATTCAATAAATCCAAATCCTTTTTCGTCATTAAACCATTTCACTTTTCCTTGCATTTTATTGCTCCCTTCTATGTAAACATTTTTAATCATATCATTTTATTTAAATTATTTGTTTACCATTTGCTTAAATTATCTGTTTTTTTGATTTAATTGTTATCTTCAAATAATATTTTATTAATAAAGCAAAATTAAAACTATAACTATTTTTTTTTATACAAAAATTTAATTAAATTATTAAAAATGTGATATTTTAATACACGAGGTAGTAAAAATGAAAAAAATAATAATGAATTATACAATGAATTTAATAAAAAATAATGGAAATTATGATGATGAAAAACTCGCTGTCATTAAATATGGTTTAGAAGGTTTGTATTTAACAATATCAAAATTAATTATTATTTTGTTTCTAGCATGTTTATTAAACATTTTAAAAGAAGTAATTATATTTTTATTAATATATAATGTAATTAGAACTACATCATTTGGGTTGCACGCAACTAAAAGTTGGATATGTTTATTATCATCAACTATAATATTCATTGGTTTTCCTATTATTTGTAAATATTTATATTTTGATAATTACCTTAAAGTAATTTTAGGTCTTATACTAATATTATTCATATATAAAAATGCTCCTGCTGATACCCATAAAAGACCTATCGTAAATCAAAAAAGAAGAATGTTCTTTAAATATAGTTCTACTTTTATAGCAATAATATTTGTATTTTGTTCAATTTTAATTAATGATAATTTTATAAGTAATTGTTTTATATTTTCATTATTTGTACAATCATTTATGATAGCACCTTCTGTATATAAGTTATTTAATTTACCTTATAACAATTATTTAACTTATTTAGCAAATAACAATATTTAAATATACTACGTATATTTGAATATAAAGAGTAAAAAGGAGGGAAGTAGTATGGCTTTTGTAGCATCTTTATTAGCAACAGTTGGTTCATTTTTAGCAACAATGGGAAGTCAAGCATGTTATTTTGTATTAATTGATGAACCAGAATGTCCAAAAAGTTTAATTAAATAAAATGTAGATTATAATATCTACATTTTTATTTTAATCATTTGGGTAAAAATGTTATTTACTATTTTCACTTCATTAATTATATTATCATTTTCATCAACAATCTTTTTTAATAAACTCAAACCATATCCATGACCTTTTTCTTTACTAGTATATCCTTTATCATAAATTTTGATTAAATCTAAATCATCTTTAATTCTATTAGACACTTCTATAATAAACATATCATCAACATACATTGAAATAATTATCTCACGATCTTTTTTGTTAAATTTTGCAGTTTCTTCTATTGCATTATCTATTATTATTCCTACAATCCTACAAATATCATAATTCATTTTAGACGATAAATTTTCTAAATCTACTTTTCGTACCTTACTATTAATATCTAAATTTACCTCGATATTTTTTTCTTGCATTAACAACATTTTTTGATATATTAAACCTTGCAATCCTCCAGAAGGAATTCTTTTTGTTTTATTATAAACAAATTCATTATCTTCCCTTTTTTCTTTAATAATTTCATCAATATACTCAATAACATTATCATTATTTTTTTCTATCATAGATTTTATCACCAATAATTGATTTTTATTTTCATGATTATTTACTCTTTGATAATCAAGCATTTTTTCATATTCATTTAAATTAGATAACAATATTTTATTTTCTCCTTTTTTCTTCAAAGCATTATATATTATAAAACTATATATAATAATAAAGAAAATGTTTAATATTATTGTTAAATAATTATCTTTACTATTGTACACAAATAACAAAAGAATATTTAAAGTTAATAAAAAAAATGAAATTACTAAATAATCTTTAAAATTTTCAAAAATAAAATTGTTGATATTATTTATATGTTTTTCTATATTCATTTTTATTAATAATTTTGTTATAAAAATTGAAATTAAACAAATAAATAATACAGAAATTATATTACCCGGCAATTCAAAAATAAATAACAAATTATTTTTTAAAAAGAAAATTTTTATTAAAGCAAATATTATTTCTGAAACAAATAATATGATTTGTTCTGCAATTACTATTATAAATAAATATTTGATATCCATTTGATAAATTTTACTAATGAAAAAAGTTGTAATAATAGTTGCTGTAAAAAATCTTACAATTGTTGGCATAATTAATGAATTTAACATTATAGTTAATGTCATTAAAAATATAATAATCATTTTAATAAATTTTATTTTTATAAATTTTCCCAATAATTGCGAAATTATATAAATAACAACCATATTGTTTATTAAACACGGTAAAAAATGTTCTTTCAATATTTCTAACATAATTGACCTACTTCTTTTTTATAATTATCAGAAACTAAGTCTACCATTTCACCATTGTCAAATAAAATTTGCTTTTTCTTTTTATCAATTTTAATAATTCTATCTTCATTAACCAAGCAAGCTCTATGACTCTGTACTAATGATCCCATACTTAATTCCTTTATTTCAGTCAAAGATTTACCAATTTTATATGTTCTACTATCTGTTTTAATTAAACATTTTCTTTCTACATTATCGTGAGTAACATACAAAATATCTTTTACTGGGATTATATAAACAGCGTTATTATCAATAAACTTAATTGCTTGTTTCTTCCCAATATAAGCTAAAGATTTTATAATAGCATCTCTTACTCTTTTATTGAAATCGTCAAATTTACAAATAAAAGTTAAAACCATCAATTGATCACGAACAATATTAGAAGCTAGTTCATCATGTGCAGTTATAAATATTATAATACTATCTAAATCATTTTTTCTAATCATTCTTGCTATATCAATACCAGATTCTGATTTTGTTTCAATATCTAATAAATATACTCTATTTACCATTGATTCATTCATAAGTTTCTTAAATCCACTATTATAATCATTAAAAATATGTGTTTTATATTCTAATTTATTATTAATCATAACCTTACTTATAATATCCTTAATATTATCAGTTACTTCTTTAAAATCATCAACTATTACAAAATTAATCATACAGGCCTCCTACGTTTGCATTGTGTTAATTATTATATCATATTTTGGGAAATTATGGTAGACTTTTTGTCTAAAAAAACTAATTTTATGCTTAAATTAGTTTTTTTAAATAAAATTTGATATATTACTTATTAAAAAGCATAATATAATGCCTATTAAAGTAGGAATTATAATAGCTAATAGTGTCCATTTTAAGCTTCCTGTTTCTTTTTTTATGGTTAAGCAAGTTGTTGAACATGGAAAATGACATAATGAAAAAATAAGTACACAAATAGCAGTTGTAACTGTCCAGCCATTGTTAACTAAAATTGTTCTTAAACTTTCTAAACTTTCATACTCTACTAAATTACCTGTCGCCATATAAGTCATAAGCATTATAGGAATAACTATTTCATTTGCAGGAAATCCTAAAATAAAAGATATTAAAATTACTCCATCCATTCCTATTAATTTGCCAAAAGGATCTAAAAATGATGAAATATGATTTAATAAAGAAATGTCATTTATATGTAAATTTGCTAATAACCATATTAAAGCTCCTGCAGGTACTGCTACTATTACAGCTCTACTCAATACAAACAGTGTTCTATCAAATATTGATCTTATTATAACCTTACCTACTTGTGGTTTTCTATAAGGTGGTAATTCTAATGTAAATGAAGAAGGTACTCCCTTTAATATTGTTTTTGATAAAATATAAGAAACTAAGAAAGTTAATAAAAATCCTAACAAAATAACTAATGTCAATATAATGACACTTAGAAATGAACTACCATTAATTCCAACAAAAAATATTGTAATTAAAGTTATCATGGTAGGAAAGCGACCATTACATGGAACAAAAACGTTTGTTAAAATAGCTATTAATCTTTCTCTAGGCGAATCAATTATTCTAGCTCCACTAACCCCTACAGCATTGCATCCAAATCCCATACACATGGTTAACGCTTGTTTCCCACATGCACAACATTTTTTAAACATCTTATCTAAATTAAAAGCTATCCTTGGTAAATATCCTAAATCTTCTAGCAAAGTAAATAAAGGGAAAAATATAGCCATAGGTGGTAACATAACAGCGACAACCCAAGTTAACACTTTATATACGCCTGAAATTAATAAGTTGATTAAAAATTGAGGAAATTTTAAAAATTCTAAAAAATTTAAAATATGAATTTCTAAATATGAAAAAAATTGAAACAATAATTCAGAAGGATAATTAGCTCCTTTTATAGTTAGCCAAAATATTACCATTAGCAGTGTAATAATTAGTGGTATCCCAAATAATTTACTTGTTGTTATTTTATCAATTTTTAAATCCTTTTGCTTATAATTTTTATTCTCATATGTTACTACTTTTTTAGCTATTTCTTCAGATTTTTTTATTAAACTATCAACAACATTATAATTTCCTTCTTCTTTTATACAAATTAATTGATTTTTTATTATTTTATCTTTTAATAAATCATAATTCAAATAATTAGTTATTTTTTTATATAATGATTCTTCATAATTAATTAAATTAATAGCTACCCATCTAGGATTTAAATCTTTTGTTTTGTCTTTTAAATAAGGTAGTAAAATATCTATTGCTTCTTCTACTTTATCATCATATTTTATTTCAATTGAATTAAAATTAGTATTTTCTAAATTATTTAATAATTCATTTATGCCATTTTTATTTCGTGCACTTGTTCCAACTACTGGCACACCTAGTATATTTGATAATTTAGTCAAATCAATATTTATTTTCTTTTTTTTAGCTTCATCCATTAAATTAACACATACAATAACTTTTTTAGTTATTTCTAATGTTTGTAATACTAAATTTAAATTTCTTTCTAAGCATACCGCATCACACACTACAATTACTAAATCATATTTATTAAAACAAATAAAGTCACGTGCTACCTCTTCTTCTTCAGAATGAGAAATTAAGGAATATGTACCGGGTAAATCATATATTTTATAGTCTTTGTTATTATATTTAAATGTTCCACTAGCATTACTTACTGTTTTTCCTGGCCAATTTCCTGTATGTTGATGTAATCCCGTTAAAGAATTAAATACTGTACTTTTTCCAACATTAGGGTTACCTGCTAAAGCAATTATTTTCATATAATATCTACCTCTATTTTGTTACAATCTTCTTTTCTAATAGCAATTATAGCTCCCCTAATTAAATAAGCTGTTGGGTCATTAAATGGACTTTTTAAGACACATTCAACATTTGTCCCTTCAATTAAACCAATATCAAGCAATCTTCTTTTTATATTATCATTAGCAAATATTTTTTTTACAATAGCTTTATTACCAACTTTCATATCACATAAATACATCCAACCAATTCCTTTCATGATATTATATGTCATAAAGAAAATGGAGTTAATAAAAACGATATTCCTATTTAGAAATATCGTTATCAATTAATTCTGCTTCTTTTAGTATATTATATATGCATGAATAGCTTCTTCTATTATAAAATTTGCAAAATTTTCTAACACTAACATTACTTCTTTTATATAAATTTATTATATAATCTTTCTCTTTTTGACTTATTTTATTAACTGGTTCTCTATTTTTATTACCATGTTCAAAATTAATCTCACCTTCTAAAATTTCTTTTTTAAGTTTCAAAATATATTTTGGATGATAACCTGTAATATTAGCTATTTCAACATATGAAAGATATGATTTTCCTCTTAATTTATCAGCAATTAACTTGGCAGCTTCTATTTTCTTACCCATAATATCACCTAATATAATATTATCACAATAGTAATATTTTTACAAGATAATTATACAAAAAATAGGAATTTTTTCCCTATTTTTCTATTTTAATTATCTCTTTTATGTCAGATTCTTTATAAGTTATTTTGATTTTATCATCAACACTTAAGAATGGTAATATATTTTGATTTACTTTTAATGATGCACGATATATGTCATCATCTTTTAAGTAATAATAAGTTGTTCCATCTAAAACTGCTGTTTTAATTGATTTAATTGTTATTTCTTTAGTCAATTCTTCACCAGTTGTAATATTACCACCCAGATAATTTTGAGCTGCCTTTAATATTCCTTCTGAACTTTCAGTGACAACTACTTTCTGATAATCTGCGTAGTCAACAAAAGCATACATTTTAACTAATCCTGCATTATCTTTTAAACTCATTAAGTAAGTTGGTTTATTATCTAAATTAATTAATAATGGAAAAGTTGAAGTATATTTCATTTGTTGTACCTGTCCTTCACTAGATGCCATTGCAGATGTTTCTGTAGCTCCAGCTACGTCATAGAACTTTGTTTCTTTAGTTCGCATATTAGTTAAAGTAAAACCAATGTTAGATCCATCACTAGATACAGATGTAATACCAGTATATAGATAAATATCATCATTCATAGCTAAGTAATTATATCCTTCACTAGTACTTACTACATCTTTTTGACCAAAAATGGAATTAAAGAAACCATTTTTATATAATCCCCAATCGTTTAATTGCTCAATTATTAAACTAGCTGAATACACATGGTCAACCCAAGTTGGAACTTCTTCAACTTTATATTTTTTAGATGTGCCATCAATTGGATTAAGAATTACTACACCAGTCACTTCTTTTTTTAATCCTACTCCACTATATTTTAAAGTTTCTGCTATCCAATATGGATTTCCTTCATCATCAACTTCAAAATTAATTTCACCAAATATTGTAAATGGATAACTTATTCTTAATTTTCTATATAAATTTTCAAAAAATAAACTTGAAGGCATATATTTCATACCATTTTCTAATCTTACTAAATTAGATTCACCCGTTACAGAATCAACTGTAATATAACCAACTACTCCCTTATTTCTATTTGTAAAATATTTAATTATACTAGCATATTCTAATGGAGTAACTCTTACTATTTTATCATTATAATTAATTTGTGTATATTGATTTGATACTTCAAATTGTGATACTAAATCTGTCATTTGTCCCATCACTTTATCGCCTAATTTCATAGATGAATCTTTATCTAGTAATGGTAATTTATCAAAATCAACTGGCTCAACATCAGTAGTAAAATCACTATTATTAACACTTATTCTATTATAATATGATTTAGCCATAAATAGTGGTGAATTAGCTACATTAAATATTATAATTAAACCAAATATTATAAATAATGCACTAAATAAAATATAAGATTTTTTATTTACTTTTTTATTATTTATTACCACTTTTAATATTTCTGTACTTGATACAATTAAACTAACTATACAAGTCATCACTACACTAATAAATACAAATACCCAAAAACTTGGATCACTTAAATTTATTGGTGGTAGCATAAAATAATATAATATTAAAATCAAAATTATACTAATAATTATTTTTAAATATTTCATATTCCTACTCCGTTCTTAAAGCTTCTACAGGATTTTTTCTACTTGCTATAACAGCAGGTATCAATCCACCTATTAAAGTTAAAATAATAGCTACTGTAATTAAAATTAGTGTATGGATTGGATTCATAACTGCTACATTATCTAAATTAGTTAAATCTTTTAATATAGCATTTATTGGGAATAATAATAATCTTGCAATTATAATTCCTATTAATCCTGATGCTAATCCAATAATAAATGTTTCAGCATTAAATACACGACTTACATCTTTTTTTCTTGCTCCTAAGCTTCTTAAAATACCTATTTCTTTTGTTCTTTCTAATACTGATATATAAGTTATAATTCCTATCATAATTGAAGAAACTATTAATGATATACCAGAAAAAGCAATTAATACCCAACCAATAGCATCCATGATGTTAGATGATAAAGTTGAAAAAGTATCTGCTAAATCAGTATAAACAATTTTATCTTCATCTGATTTGTCTTTATTATAATCATTTAAATAACTAATTATATTTTCTTTAGCCTCAAAATCAACTGGATAAATATTTATTATATATGGGATATCTTTAGCTCCTAAATAAGCTAACATATCATCTTTTGTATAATTTTCAGTAAATTTTTCTCCAGTTAAAATATTATAATCTAAATCTTGTTGAGCTTTTACAATCAAAGAATCTTTATTTTGTTCTATTATATATTCTGCTAATTCATTAGAATATAAAATATTACCAGCACCTTGACTCATACTCATAGCATTTACTATTTGAGCTAGCATATTATCTTCTTTACCTCTTACAATTCCAACTATTTTTAAGGTAATACCTTCATCATACATTTCATCATAATTCATATTAGGTACAAAATAGTTATTGTTATTTTTATAAAAATCATCATTTAAAATTATTTTTATTTCTTTACCAATTAATTCATCAAAACTAATTTCTTCTTTACTTGTATCTATACCTAAAGCTTCTAAAATATTTTTTTCCAATCTATTTTTTTCATTTACTGCTACAACTATTTCTGCTTTATCCTTAGGATAACTTCCTTTTAATAAATCATAAGCGGATTCTAAAAATGTTTCTTCACTTTCTTTTAACTCTTTAGGTAATGAAGATAAACTTAAATTATTAACATAATTAATTTTATCATCATTTTTTATTAACATATTTAAACTCATTGTACGTAAATAAGATACACCTATCGTATAATCAGGATTAATATTATTTATGTAATTTAAATAATCATCTGTAAATACGTTTTTATGAATAAGCATTGAAGATGCTGTATCATAAGGATAAATTACCTCTTCATCTATGTATGAATCACTTTTATCTGGCGTCATACTCATCATATCTTCTGGCGACATTTCTGTTGTTTGCCTACTTATCGTAATAGGGAAACTTGATAAAGTATCCTTTTCAAATTGATCTATTTGCATATCAAAACCATTTGATAAAGATAATATAATGGAAATACCTATTATACCTATACTAGAAGCAAAAGCAGTTAATAAAGTTCTTCCTTTTTTAGTTTTTATATTATTAAATGATAATGATAAAGCAGTTAAAAAACTCATTGCAGTTTTTTTAATAGCATAGGTTTTATTATTATTTTGCTTTTCTAATTTATTTGTATCACTTATAATATTACCATCTTTTAATTCAATAATCCTATTAGCATAATCATGGGCTAATTCACTATTATGAGTTACCATAATTACTAACTTATCTTTAGCTATTTCTTTTATTAATTCCATTATTTGAACACTTGTTTTTGAATCTAATGCTCCGGTTGGTTCATCAGCTAAAATTATATCTGGATTGTTAACTAAAGCTCTAGCGATAGCTACTCTTTGCATTTGGCCACCAGATAATTGATTTGGCTTTTTATTTATATGATTTTCCAAACCAACTTTTTTTAATACTTCAATAGCTTTTTGTCTTCTTTCTTTTTTAGAAACACCACTTAAAGTCATTCCCAATTCTACATTGGCTAAAATATTTATATGACTAATTAAGTTATAACTTTGAAATATAAATCCAATACAATTGTTTCTATATGCATCCCAATCAGTATCTTTAAATTTTTTGGTTGATTTATTATTTATAATTAAATCACCACTATCATAATGATCTAAACCACCTATTATATTAAGTAAAGTTGTTTTCCCAGAACCTGATTGGCCTAAAACGGCTACAAATTCATTTTTTCTAAATTTTAAGCTAATATCATTTAATGCTAATTGTGTGTAATTAGCAAGTGTATAACTTTTTTTTATGTTTTTTAACTCTAACATTTGATTTTCCTTTCTTTATTACATATAAATATTTTATACTTATAGATTTGATTTGTCAATTTATTTGTTGTATAATTAATGAAGGTGACTAACTATTAAAAGTCAATAGGAATTTAAAACTTTTAAAAAAAAGTCGC
>ERZ1643251.4143-NODE-4143-length-12845-cov-4.122752_pt1 | contig 12845 bp, 10 predicted proteins | sample MGYA00579261_ERZ1643251 | MGnify/ENA primary metagenome ERZ1643251 (study PRJEB29033, sample SAMEA4952267) | chicken gut metagenome | biome: Broiler Chicken; feature: Gastrointestinal Tract; material: Caecum | place: Ireland | collected 2018 | study: Broiler... | reverse complement strand
CTTTAATTCCACTAGTAGCTGCTGCTACTAAAAATGTCATTAATATAAAGCATGGAATAAAGATAAATACGGTTGCTATAATACCTAATGTAATATAAAAGTTTTTCTTTTTTGCTTTTTCTGATTTTGGCATTTCTCCAGATAGTAGAAATGTTCTTACTAATTTACTATACATCTTCATCTTGAACCATCCTCAAGAAAATTTCTTCTAAATCTTTTTTCGTGTATTGTTTCTTTAGGTCTTTTAATGTTCCTTGATATAGTATTTTTCCTTCTTTGATGATGATTACTCTATCACATAGTTTTTCTGCTACTTCTAAAACATGGGTTGAAAATAATACTGCATGTCCTTTTTTCGCATGGTCTTTCATCATTTCCTTTAGTTGATGTGCTGATTCTGGATCTAGACCTATTAAGGGTTCATCTAGTATCCATACATCTGGTTCATGAATAAGAGCTGCGATTACCATCATCTTTTGACGCATACCATGGGAATAACTAATCATTTCTGCATCTAGGATATTTTCTAGACCAAAAGCTTTGGTTAATGTTTTTATTCTTTCTTTACGTTTAGTACTACTTACATTATAAATATCAGCAATTAAATTTAGAAATTCTATTCCTTTTAGACGAAGAAACATATCTGGACTATCAGAAATATATCCTATGTTTTGTTTTGCTTCTAAAGGTTCTTTATCAATATCATAGCCAGCTACTTTAATATCGCCTTCATCTTTTTGATAGATTCCCGTTAATAATTTTAATGTTGTAGTCTTTCCACTTCCATTCGGTCCGATAAATCCTACTATTTCTCCAGGATTTACAGTAAATGATATGTTATCTACTGCTTTATTTGTATCATTAAATACTTTTGTAACATTTTTTACTTCTATCATACTATTACCTCCTTATTATTATTTTAATACTTCTACCTTACTTTAAGTCAATACTTCTATCTATATTCTTTACCATTTTACATAAAAAAAACATCTTTTTTGATGTTTTTATAGCATATTTTTCTTTTTTAATAATAAAGCAACTAATAATGATACGACAACTGCAATAATTAGGACTAAAATAAAGGCATTATCTTTACCAGCAAAACTTCCTAGTGATACATTCATTCCTAAGAAGGAAGAAATCATGGTTGGTATAGATAGTACAATGGTTGCAGCTGCTAAAAACTTCATAGCAATATTTAGATTATTAGATATGATTGTTGCATACGTATCTGTAATAGAAGATAAGATATCTTTATAGATTCCACTCATTTCGATTGCTTGTTTATTTTCAATAATTGCATCTTCTAATAAATCTAGATCTCCTTCATATAAGGGAAGAATAATACCTTTTGCTAGTTTTTCTAGTACTGCATCATTGGCCTTTAGAGATGTCATGAAATATACTAGTGTCTTTTCAATATCTAATAGTTCTATTAAGTCTTTATTTTCTGTTGATTTTTTTAATACTTTTTCTTTTGTTTCAATATCTGCGTTAATTTCTTTTAGGGCTTTTAAATAATTTGATGCACTTTTTAATAATATTTGTATTAAAAATCTTGTCTTTTTAGCTGTTCTAAAGTCTTTTACTTTATTCCGTTTAAAATCATTTAAAAGTGTTGTCTTTTTTACTGATACAGTAATAATATAGTTATTATTTGTGATTATAATACCAAGTGGATAGGTTTTATATTTATGTTCCCCTTCACTTTCTAGATAGGGAATATCAATAACAATTAAGGTAGCATTATCTTCTTGTTCTACTCTGGGTAATTCTTCGGTATCTAGTAGTTTCATAATTAAGTCTTTATCTACTCCGGTTCTATTTGCTACTTTATCAATTTCATCTGGTGCTGGCATAATTAGGTCTATCCAGCAATCAGCAGTCATTTTCTTTACTTTTTTAGCTTTCTTTTCTACTGCGCTAGTTTTATAAATTTTTAACATAATAACACTCCCTTCTTTTCAATTCTATATATTATATCACAATTCTTGCCAATATTTACTTTTTTTAGTGATAAAATTACTGATTTTTGGGAGGTTTTAGCTCTTTTACTTTGACAAAATGAGGTTTTTCGTTACTATCTTTTCTTTTTTTCCACTCTTCTTGTAATTGATAATAATGATATCTGTTTAATTTTTTATATTGTCCTAAATATTGATCTTGTATTTCTTGCTGATATAAAGGAGTAGTATGGTATGTAGTATATAATTCATTTAAGCGGACTTTATATTTCATTAATGTAGAAGTTACCTCTTCTTCGCTTTGGATATTTCTTCTGCCTTCTTCAGTACAGCTTGCTATCATATTAACTATTTCTTGTTTAGGAATTCTAGTAATATCTTGTGTCTGTAATCTTTCCTGCCTTTTTCTTATCTCTGTTATCGCTGGTGTTAATGCATGTTCTTGTTTTTCAATCATACCTTTTACTGCATTATAGTTTCTTTCACTGCATAAGCCTTTGGCAAGATCTAGTGAAAGAATACGGTATTCTTCTACTGATGGCATTTTGTCTATCTTACTAATATTAATATTTGATTGTTTTTTATCATAAAAATCTTGATATAGGGTTTCTTGTTCATTTAATTTGCCAGTTAATACTATTTCTCTTTTTAATCCTTTTTTTCTAATTACTGTTGCTAAAACTTTGGCTTGTTCTATTATTTCTTTTAATGATAAGTCTTGGTTGTTAGAAAGTAAATTTATATAAGTATGCCAAGGATTATATCTACCATTTGTCATTACTATATTTTCTTGATAATAATCTAATAATAAGTCCCAGAATGCTTCTTCTTGTCTAGTATCTTTTTTATTTTCTATGAACGGTAACATAATTTTACTTATTCTATCGACTATTCCTTGATGTTTTAACATATGTGTTACTAAATCTTCATCATTTTCCATTCTATACCTAATATCTTCTGAAATTTCTCCTAAAGACTGTAACTCATCATATGTTAAGTAGATTGCTAGGGATGAATATCTTTTTGTGTCATCTTCAAATAAATATGTCTTATCTTTAAATAGATGCGTTTGATCTGCAAATTGTACTAGCTGATTCGGTGTCATTATTATTTCACAACTACCATCTGGATTGATTGTTGCCATTTTATTTTGCTCATAATTTGATTCTCCTAGTGATCGCCACTTTTCTTTACTTTTGCAACTTTCAAATTCTCCTTTTGAAATTGCTTGAGAAGGAATTACAGTATGTTTGCTATAGGTAAATACTAAACAGTCTACAGGTAGATAAGTTGCACCTGGTATTGTTTGCTCGTGATAACTATATTTCGCTTTCATAAGTAATTCTTCCATCAGAGTTGGTTCTGGTATGGCTTTTTCTTGATAATTATCCTTTGTTTCCAGTGTTTGTGCTAATGTTTCTTCTGATACAGTATCATTATTTTTTATCTTTTGCCATATTTTTTTTATTTCTTCTAGTAATTCTTGTTCTTTTTCTGGATGATTTCTTATGTATTCTATTACATCCATTAGCATTTCGTAATCTTTCTTTTGCATGGTATCACCTCATTTATGAGATATTTTATCATATTATTTAGAAGAACTCTATATTTAACATTTTTTTATAAAAAAAGTAACGCCCTAGGGTATTACTTTTATTCACTAGCACTTAATTTTATATCTACAGTGTGTTCTTTTCCATCTCTAATATATGTTACTTTGATGGTGTCTCCTGCTTGATGTTGATATAATTCATATCTTAAGTAAGCAGAGTCTTTTACTTCTTTTCCGTCAATTTTAGTAATAACGTCACCTGTTGTTAATCCTGCATCATAGGCACCTGAACCTTTTTCTGCTTGTACTACAACAACACCTTCTGTGATGTTTCTATCAATCATGATTCTATTCCTATAAAGCCCTGCTGAATCGCTTGCATTTACCATAGAAACACCTAATACTGGCCAGGAAATTGCTTCTCCTTTTTCAAGTGTTTCAATATGATTCATTGCATATTCGATTGGAATTGCAAATCCCATGCCTTCTACTTCTTCTGATGCTAATTTTAGAGAACAAATACCAATTACTTCTCCATTTACATTTAATAATGGACCTCCACTATTACCAGGGTTAATAGAAGCATCAAATTGTAATACTCTCATAATCCAGTCATTACTGCTACTATTAGATACACTAACTGATACCATACGTTCTTTTCCAGAAAGAATTCCTGATGTTACTGTCCCTCGATATTCTTCTCCCATGGGTGTACCAACTGTAAAGATAGTATCTCCTAATTTCATATCTTCACTTGTTCCAATATTCGCAACCATAGATACATTACTTTTATCAATTCTAAGTACTGCTAAGTCTAGGTATTCATCTCCACCTAATACTGTAGCTTCTGCTTCTTTGTCATCCGACATAGTAACCGTTACTTTATCTGCTCCATCTACAACGTGATGGTTAGTTAATAAATATCCATAATTATCATCTGTTTTATAAACAAATGCAGAACCAGTTGATATTAATGTATTATTTTGATAAGAAGATACCATAGCTACTGCATCATATATTTTGTCAACAGCAGCTGCTAGAGAGTTTTTCTCATATACTTGTGTACCATTTTTAGTTATTATTGTATTTCCATTCGTTCCTAACACTTCACTTACTAATGGTGTCCATTTTAATAATGCAAACATTATAATTCCACCCATGACAAATGAAAATACTATTAGAAATATTGTTCTTATATTTTCTTTCTTTTTCACTCTTTATCTACACTCCTTTCGATTCCTGCTAAATCTTTCCAATTTTCAGGGAATCCCATTCTATGTAATACTTTTTCTATTTTTATCGATGTCAAATTATAGTTCAATGTCTGAACTACATTTTCTAATTCTATGGTCATATTTTTAAAATCTTCTGTTAGTAACATTTGACGCATAATAATTAGAAGAGCAAATAAATCTGACTTTCCATATATATATTCACCATTTTCTTTTGGTATATCTAATACTTGGTGATATATGGTGTCATCAATTTGTTTTTGAGTTCTATTTTCATAAAGAATATCTTCATGGGCACATAAATTTCTATAATTGGCAAGTATTGGTAAGTATACCAGAAGATTATTTACATCCACATTATATATTTTTCCAATTTCTTCTTGGTCTTCTGGCTTTAAGATAGAGAACATTTCACTAACAATACCAAAGGATAATACTTTTACTAATATCCATAATGGAATATATCCATAATTAGATACATAATGAAGTGTTGCGGAATGTTGACTTCCGTTGACTCTAATTTGTCTTTTCATCTTCTTTAACAAGTCATTTACTTGTCTTTGTCTTTCCGGGTTATGTGTGAAGTTCTTGGCTTTTAAATAATCTCTTTCTCTATATCCATATTTTTTAGATAATTGATATGAAGTAATTGACTTTAAGTTGTTTTCAATTACTAATAGATATTTAAATATTACATTACGAAAAGAACGGTCAAATAAAAACAAACTATATAACTCTTCAAAAGTTGTTCCTTTGATAAATTGTTTCTCCGTATCAGACTTATAAAAAAGATGACGGTATCCATTTAAGAAAAAGTAATTTTCTCTTAATAGTACTTGTTTTGCATATTTTTCATCATTAATTATTAATCCTTTGTGTTTAAATATTTCAATTTGTTCATCTAGATTTTTAAATTGTTTCTCTATCATAATCTCACCTAGTATTGATTATATCATATTCTTCCTTGAAAAGTATGAAAATTTTGTGAATTTGTGTGCTATAATTAAACTAGTATTCGATTAGGAGGGATAGAATGCCAGCTACCGTTACACATGCTTATTTTTCTAATGATGTCTATGATATTTTACCTAATCAAATCAAAGAAAGAATTTCACTTTCTAGAATTAAAATGTTTGGCCAGGGAACAGATCCATTCATGTTTTATCATTTGTTTTCTGTCAAGCCAGGGAAAAAGATTCGGTTGATGCAACGTGTCTGTCATAGACAACATACAAGGGACTTTTTTTGTCGATTTATTGAAGATATTAAGAAAAATCATTTAGAAGAGGATAGTGATGTTTGTTCATTTTTATGTGGTTTTATAGATTCTACCGTTCATCCATTTGTTATTTATAAGACAGGTAATTTTGATAAACATAATAAAGCTACTTATAAGTATAATAATTTACATCTTTTTATGGAAACTTATCTAGATAATTATTTAATTCGTAAGAGAGAACATCAAAATCCCTATTCTTTCTCTATTGTTAAATATTCTTTTGATTTAAGACCTTTTTCTGCAGGATTAAATCAAGTGATTCGTTCTTCATTTGATAAAGTCTATCATGTTTCTAATATGGACTCTATTTATTATCAAGCATTAAAAGATATGAAGTTTTCAATACAATTTTTTAGACAGGATCGTTTCGGTATTAAAAAATTTTTTTATAAATTAGCTGATACCTTTACACCTAGAAGCTTGTTTCGATTTGAAGCTATCAGTTATCATTATACTATGCATCCAAGCTATGATTTTTTAAATTTTAGACGGAGACTATGGAGAAATCCTACAACCTATGCTATTACTAGTCATGATTCTTTTTATGATTTATATATTAAATCTCTTAAGTTAGCAAAAAAGATTATCGAAGACACTTTTGATTATTTAAGTGGTCAAGACATTGATTTAAATTCTGTCTTTAAGAATTTAAGTTATACGACAGGATTAGATTGTGATGAACATAAAGAACTAAAATATTTTGAATTTTAGTTCTTTTTTGTATACTTTTTTATTTTCTTCTCATACTAATGCTAGGTGAAGATTATGTTTTATAGATATGAAATTAAAAATAATGGTGTTGAAGATATACTATATTTATTTTTAACTATGAATTATGAATTTTCTAAGGAACTAGGTAGTAGTTCTAATGATTCTGAATTAAGGAGAAGAACTAATAATTTTATTAAGAATAATAATATAGACTTTCAAGGTGATAAGGTTTATTTAGTTATTGATAATGTGATTGTGAAAGCTTTTCAAATCTCTAAGGATCAAAAAGTTGATTCTCTTCCTAATAAGAATTCTTATGATGATATGGAATATATGGTTACGGTACAGTTAGATGATTCTTCTATTGTAGAGATTTGTTTATGTGATTATTTACTTGGTGCTTTAGCGACTAATATGGTACCTAATCTTTCTATTGAAGTGTTAAAAGCTATGGCTATTTTATATCGTACTTATGCCTTTAAAGAAATGAGTGAATATAGTGTTATTAAAGCTACGAATGAATTTTTTTCTTATCGACCAATCGAGTATTATAAGATTGCTTTTGCTCCTAACTATGATGAGGTTGTTAATACTTTAAAAGAGGCTATTAAACAGACAAACTCTATGTTTGCTAGCTACCAGAATCAATATATCTTGCCTTTTATTCATATTTGTAACCATGGAAGGACTTTAGAAGATAGCCGTTATCCTTATCTATCCTCTGTTTCTAGTCTCTGGGATAGTTCTTCTCCTTTCTATGTTGATACAGAAACATTTTCTTATTCCTTTTTAAGTCAGGTTTTTCATTTTACTATTACCAAAGATACACCTTTTCAAATGTTAGAAGTATCTCCACACGGTAAAGTATTAAAATTAAAAATAGGTAATTCTATTATTGATGGAAAGAAGTTTATGAATCTATTACATTTAAAATCTCAGTTTTTATCCATTATCATTAATTCGCAATCTATTAATGTGATTACTCATGGCTGGGGTGATGCATTAGGCCTTAGCTTGTATGGCGCTTTAAAGCTTGCTGAAAACGGTTGTAGTTATACCAATATTTTAAATTATTATTTCCCTAAAGTTACTATTTGTGAATATATAAAAGAGCTTTCCTCTTAGTGAAAGCTCTATTTTATTGCTTTTAAATCAGCTAATTCTTTATCTGCATCTTTATTTAGTTCTATTGTTGTCATCAAAAATTTAGAGTATGATTCTACCGTTGATGCAAAATCTTCTAATTCTATTAGGTTTTTTCCTTTTATATATTCCATTACAATGTCTACTGCACTATCCAATTCTTTTGCTACCTCTTCTACTTCTTTATATGTCATATTGCCAATCATTGCCCTAATTCCTCCATTTTTGGTTCTTCTGTTACTGCTTGAGCTAGTTGTTTTGATTTTTCTATTACCACGTTACGATACTCTTCTATTTTGTCTATGTTTGCTAAATTATCTGTACTACTCCAGGCCATTTTCATTTTGTTAATACATTCAAAAATCTTATTAATTGCATTTACATACTGATTATAGTTCATAATTCCTCCTATATTAATACTATTCTAGAACCATTTTTTAAATCTGTTTCTCGTACCGCTTTATTAACATCATAAACTTCTCCTGTTTCTTTACTATAAAAGTTACTTTCTTCTTTTATAATATAGTCATGATCTGTTAAATCGATTAGTCCTTCTTCTATTAATTTTTTTATGGTTCCTATTTTTTTGTTGATAGGAATGTATAAATCATAATTTTTTTCAATTAATGGAATATATAGTTCAATTAATATTTTATTTTTATTCATATTAACCTCATTCCTTTCTTTTTACATCGTAGATAATACAGATATTCTATGGTTCTGTTACAAATTTGACTAAGATTGCTTTTCCTTTCTTTATTACATAGCCAAAGTTTGGTTCAATTTCTGCTCTTAATATTCTAGAGTTTGTAGTTACTTTTAAAGTAAATTGATTGGCAATTCCATTTCCTAACCAAATTCCTTCTGATAGAGAAGTATTAGTTTTAAACCATGCTTCGTAACTTAACGTCTTGATATTATCAATCGTATCTATGATAATATATTTAGTATTTTTTGCTTCTCCCAACATTGCGGTTAATTTCCCCTTGTCTACCATACTCAATTTTTTTAGTATAGTTCCTAATCCAGTAATAACACAAATATTCATATTATTTTCACTATTTATTAAAGTAGTAAGTGTTGTAAAAATATTTTCTCCTGTTTCATACATTACAGAGGTCATTTCCTGTTTATTTAGCATGCTATTTCCATCAATTACTATACAATTTACTTGGGATGGTACTGATAAATAGTTTATCCAAGTTGTTAAAAATGAAGTACCAGAGGTTATATCCTCTCCTGTTATAATATAGAAGTTATTTTCAATTATATCTATTTTTTCAATTTCTAAGGTATCTTTATTAATTCCTACTGGAATATCTTTCAGACTAGTATATGCATCACTTAATATACTTGCTGTTACTACTTCTGGAAGTATTGGTACGGCTGGTGCCTGATATTTACAAATATTATTTAGCTTCTCGCAGACAATTTTAATATATTCTGTTAATTTTTCTTCCTTATAAGCATAAGCTGTTTGAAATTCATATATGTTATCTAAGCTAATCAGTCCTCTTCCATATACTTTAGAAGGTTCTTTTTTCCTTACTCCAGATAATATGGTACCATAGTCTGAGGCATCATTAAATTGTAATACTAAGTTTTGTTTGAAATTTTGTCTTAGACGATAACGCATTGTATTTGTACCATTGGTACTTACAATAAATACTATTCCGTATTTTAGGCAATCTCTTGTTAATTGTCCAATTAATTCTTCATATTCATTATAAGTTTCGGTAAAGGCTTCTATGTTGTTGATGACTATTATAATCATTGGAATTTGTTTTCCTCCATGATTAATATAGAAGTCATATGAACCATTATAGTCTATAAATATTTTTTTTCTTTCCTCTAATATTTTGCTAATCATTTTAAATAGGTTTTCTATTTTTTCTTTTTCTGTAGATAATATTACATCTCCTACATGTGGAGCATTTCTAAACATAGTTAAAGTTTCTGCTCCAAAGTCTAATATGTAAAAATTCACTTCTTTAGAATCATGCGTTGTAATAGTTGAATAGATGATACTAGATAGCATTAATTCTTTTCCACTTCCAGCACTACCAAAGACAATAGCATTTCCTTCTTTAGATATTGGTAGTGTTAGAACATTTTGTTTTTGATTATCTGGATCATCATATTCTCCAATAATTGGATTGATATTATTTTTTTCTATCATAGAATGATACTTTTGTTTCAAGGCACTAATATAAATTGTATTTGGTATTTTAGGTAACCATAATTGTGGTATATGAATATTTTCCTCTTTGGCTGTTTCAACAATATAATTAACAATATTGGTAATTTCTTCTCCTTTTGACTCTACTACTACTTCATTTTGTTTGGTATCAAAAGATTTAATATAGTTTCCTACATTATCTAAAAAATTTACTGATTGATCAATTTTTTTCTTTCTTTTATCGGTTGGATAATACTGTGCTCCTGCCCAGGCTGCTTGTCCTAAGGCAAATAATTCATTATAACCAACTTGTAAGTAAAATCTTCCAGGATTTTTTAAAGAAGCTGCATCTGGACATTTTATCATATCCATACTATCTGATTTGTCTTGTACCTTTAGGCAAACTCTAAATTTAGAGTTGGACCAGATTTGGTCATTTACTACTCCAGCTGGTTTCTGGGTTGCTAGAATTAGATGGACACCTAAGGAACGTCCAATACGAGCAGTTGATATTAACTGGTCCATAAACTCAGGGCGTTGGTCTTTTAATTCAGCAAACTCATCACTGATAATAAATAAATGAGATACTGGTTGTTTTACTAGGTCTTTACGATATAGGGATTGATATTTATAAATATCAATAGTGCTTTCGTTTAGATTGTCTCTTGCAGCATTAAATATTCTTTGACGTTTCCTTAACTCACTTTGAATAGAGGCAAGAGAACGATTCATTTCGATTGTGTCTAAGTTGGTAATCGTTCCAGCAAGGTGAGGAAGTTTCATTCCTGTTTCTTTATTTTCAAAAGCTCCTGTTAATCCTCCACCTTTATAGTCTATTAATACAAAAGATACTTCGTAGGGATGATAGTTTAGAGCCATAGAAAGAATATAAGTAATGATAAACTCAGATTTACCAGAACCTGTCATACCAGCAATTAATCCATGTGGTCCATAGAATTTTTCATGTAAATCTAGTTTAAATAATTCATGATATTTATCTACACCAACGGGTGCTTGTAATGACTTAGTAGGGTCATTGGTCTTCCAACGATTTAAAATATTTAATTGCTCAATCATACCTACATTATACATTTCCAAGAAGCTAAGACTATCCGGTAGGCTTTGATTTTCTTTAGAAATATCAATAGGGATATTAGCTAGAATTTTGCAGCATTCATAAATATTTAGGGTTTGATCAAAGTCCGCAATAAACTCTTTTTGTTTATTTGATACTAACTCATTTTCAAATACTCCAGATTTTTTATCTCCGATACTAATAAATGTTTTACATTCATTAGGAATATTTACTAGTCTTGGACTAATAACAATAATACTAAAGCCAATATTTAATTCTAAGCCACAGACATCTTTTACTAGTTCGAGGTCTCTTACCATTTTATAATCGTCTGTGATGATTACATAATATGGCTTATACTTTGTATAATCTACGTTATTTAATTCTCTTTTTCCATTATTATCTTTATATTTTCTAGCTTGTATTTCTTGCTCTAATACTAGAGATATTTCTTTTGCTTCGTCTAGATTGGTTGCAAAGTAACGAGTTTGTTTATCATTACTCCAACAATGTGGTAATACTTTTAAATAACTCCAAAGGTTTTCATTCTTTTCATTGGTTAAAAGTATAATTTTTAAGTCTTCATAACTATGGTAAGCAATCATTTGAAGAATTAGTCCTTCTATAAATTGCTGTTTCATAGTTGCGATACCAATTATTGCTGTTACTCTATTTTTTACAAAAGAAAGCGAAATTGGAACATTTTCTAATACACGGGATTCTGCTCCTAATTTATATACCTCTTGTAATAAATTATCATCTTCTAACGAGAAATGTTCTTCTGGAAAACTAACATTTCCTCTTAATTCTGTATTTCCCATTCCTAAACGTAAATCTAGAAAGTCAGCTTGTTCTATTTCTCTTTCCCAGAGATTTCTTCTTCTACTGTAAATTACATCTTTCGTTACAGATAGCGGTACATAGTTATCTACTAAAATTTGTCTTTGTACTTTCATTTCAGTATCAATTGATTTTCTTTTTTCTGCAATATATTCCATGTATTTTTCTTGACGTAATTTTTCTTTTTTCTTACGTTGTTTTTTTTGATATCTTTTTTGTAAAATTGGCCATAATAACATAGTCATTAGCATGGCAAAAGACATTAATAATGTAGGCATAGCTGTTGATAGGTCTCTACTTCCATCAATTACTCCTACAAGGGAAGAATATCCCATAGATACTGACATCATTGCCATGGTCATCATGGGACCTATGGTATATATTAACGGTGTTTTATCCTCTTCTCCCTTTCCTGGGGGCGGGTCAATTTTAATATTTACTGGTTCAATCATTGTTTTAAATCTTGGTGCTCTAAAAAAATAATCCTCTTCTTTAAAAAATTCTATACCTTCTTCATCTGGATTATCTACTTCTAATTGATGTTGTACTATAGGATACTCTATTTCAAAGGTATTACTATCTAGTCTTAAAAAATTACCTATATTATTTACAATAATAGAATCTTTCATAACTATAATTTTTAATCCCATGATAAAAATTATATCACCATATTCTAATGGTTTAGTACTGATTGCCACATTATTAGCATATGTTCCATATTTACTATTTAAATCTTGTGCTACCCAGCGACCATTATTATAAATCAATCTGGCATGTTGTTTTGATACTAAAGGATAACTATAATGAATATGTGCTTTAGAATCATTTCCAATTACAATTTCTCCTTCTTTCTTTAAATGAAGCCATTTT
>ERZ1643251.4142-NODE-4142-length-12848-cov-5.277026_pt1 | contig 12848 bp, 7 predicted proteins | sample MGYA00579261_ERZ1643251 | MGnify/ENA primary metagenome ERZ1643251 (study PRJEB29033, sample SAMEA4952267) | chicken gut metagenome | biome: Broiler Chicken; feature: Gastrointestinal Tract; material: Caecum | place: Ireland | collected 2018 | study: Broiler... | reverse complement strand
TGCACTACATCCTCTGTTTTGTTTTCTTCCTTATAGAAAAGCGGCGTTGCAGCGTAAACGGCTGCGCATACAACAAGGTCCTGCTTCCAGGTGATCTCGTTGGGCGCATGCGCCTGCGATTCTGCGCCCGGCCCAAAGCCCACGCAGGGGATGCCGTAGCGTCCCTGGATGGAAACGCCGTTGGTGGAGAAAGTCCACTTATCGATCAAGGGGCGGTTGCGCTTATCCATCGCAGAGGGCGCACCCACGCGTTTATCGCCATAGAGCGCCTTGTGGGCATCCGCAACAGCCTGCACATGCGCTGCGTTTTCCTTGTTGATCCAGGTCGGGAAGTAGCATTCCGTTTCATAGGTAAGGCCGGTCCACGCAGGGCGGTCGTACATATACATGGATACCTTCACGTCACTGCCATACTTTTTGCATGCCGGGAGGTTGCGAATCTCTTCCAGGCAGGAATCCCAGGTTTCGCCTGCGGTCATGCGGCGGTCGAGCGATACGGCGCAGGAATCCGCAACTGCGCAGCGGCTTGGCGAGGTATAAAAGATTTCGGATACCGTGATCGTGCCGCGGCCAAGGAAGCGCGCATCCTCATAGTGCTCCGGGTTAAACTCCGGCTCGAGCATCTTGACAAGGCCCTTGATTTCCGTTTCCGGCCCGCAGCCATTTTCGTTCAGCGCGCGCACCTCCTGGAGGATATCCGCCATTTTGTAAATCGCGTTGTCCCCGCGCTCCGGCGCGCTGCCATGGCAGGAAATGCCCTTAACATCCACGCGGATCTCCATCCTGCCGCGATGCCCGCGGTAGATGCCACCATCTGTGGGTTCCGTGGAAACCACGAATTCCGGGGTGATCTTATCCTCGTTGTGGATATACTGCCAGCACAGGCCGTCGCAATCCTCTTCCTGCACGGTTGCCGTAACAAGGATTTTGTATCCTTTCGGAATCAACCCAAGCTCCTTCATGATTTTTGCGCCGTAAACCGCGCTGACCACGCCACCTTCCTGGTCGGAGCCCCCGCGGCCATAGATGATTTCGTCCGTCTCATAGCCTTCGTAAGGATCATGCTCCCAATTGCTGCGGTTGCCGATGCCAACGGTGTCAATATGCCCATCAAAGGCGATGATCTTATCGCCCGTGCCCATCCAGCCAAGTGCATTGCCTTCTGGATCAATCTCCGCTTTGTCAAAGCCAAGCGCCTCCATCTCTTGAATGGTGCGCCGGATTACGCCCTCCTCCCCGCAGCTTTCACTCGGGATGCGGATGAGGTCGCGCAGGAATTTCGTCATTTGCGGGAGATACCCTTCGGAAGCTTTTTTGATCTCGTCGAAATTCACGGTGTTTTCCATCCTTTCTATGAATTATTCGGAAGCTTACAAATGCTAGGATTGCTGGGTGGAAGTATTGCTGGTATCCAGATAGGAATACAGCGTATATTTGCTGATTCCAAAATATTTGGCGATTTTATCCCCGCTCTTGGTGATGAGCATTGCCCCGGCGTCGTTGAGATAGCCGATGGCCTTGACCTTGTCGTCCTTGTTCATCATCGCAACGGGCTTGCCGACGATGCGCACGGATTGCTCAAGCAGCTCGTCAAGCAGATCGTTCACATTGGTTGGGATGCGTTCCGGCTCACCCTCGGCGCGCGGCGCCTGCACCAGCGCATCCACGGTAGCTTTCGCCATCATGAGGGCTGTAAGATCGTAATTGATGCAGAAAATGCCGATGGGCCGGCCCTCGTCGTCGTTCACATAGACCGTGCTCGAACGCAGGATGCGGCCGTCAGCCGTCTGGGTTAAGTAGTTATATTGATCCCCAATATTCCGCCGCCCTTCTTTCATGGCCTCGAGCGCAATATGGGAAGGGCCTGCATCCGCATTGCGGCGGGATACATGCCCGTTTTCGATTACAGCGATGGTGTTTTCCGGGTTGCCCGAAGAAATGTCGTGCACAACGATTTCGCAATTCTCCCCAAACTGGGCGGAAAGCGCTTTTGCCAGCCGCTTGAGCAGGTCGAGCGTCGTCTCCTGCATAGGCTTCCTCCTCATGATCATCGTTAAAAACAATATATCATATCCCCGCAAAATTGCAAGGTTGAATCAAAATATTTTTTTGCTTTCAAAAAAATTTTGTATTTCCAGCGTGCCTTGTGTTTTTCCCTTTGCTGTGTTATGATAAAAAAAATTATTCTTATCAGTGTTAATATGGATTGTATAGCTGCAAGGGAGTGCTTCGCGCGCGGGCTACGAACATGGATTTGTTTGGGCGCGCTTTTTTGTTTCTGCACAGCCGCGCAAGATCAAAAGCGAATAAGGAGGAACCCCAATGATTCTGATTGCAAATGGAAGGCTCATCACCCGGGATGACGCCGCCCCTTACATCGAAAACGGCGGCGTAGCGGTTTCCGGCACAAAGATCGTTGAAGTTGGAGAAACAGCCGCGCTTCGCGCAAAGTATCCGGATGCGGAATTCGTGGATGCAAAGGGCGGCGTGATCATGCCGGCGTTCATCAACGCGCATTCCCACATCTACAGCGCCCTTGCCCGCGGCTTGGCAATGCCGAACTATAATCCAACCAATTTCTACGAGGTGCTCGACGGTATGTGGTGGCGGCTGGACCGCAACCTCACGTTGGAAGATACGCGGCAGAGCGCATACATTACCTACATCGATTCCATCAAAACAGGCTGCACAACGGTGTTTGACCACCATGCAAGCTATTGCGAGATCGAAGGAAGCCTGTTTACCATTGCGGAAGTCGCAAAGGAGCTGGGCGTGCGCACCGTGCTTTGCTATGAGGTGAGCGAGCGCGACGGGCAGGAAAAATGCGCCGCCGCCATCCGCGAAAATGCGGATTTCATCGCCTATTGCGAGCGGGAACAGGATCCGCTCATCAAGGCCATGTTTGGCATGCACGCGCTCTTTACCATCTCCGATCGCACCATGGAGCAATGCGTTGCCGCAAACAATGGGCGCACCGGGTTCCACATTCATGTTTCCGAAGGCATGAACGATGTTTACGATACCCTGCGCAATTATGGCACGCGCCCGGTGAACCGTCTGCTCAACCAGGGCATTCTGGGAGAAAGGACGATCCTGGGCCACTGCATCCATGTAAACCCCGCGGAAATGGATCTTATAAAGGAAACGGATACGATGGTTGTAAACAACCCGCAATCCAATATGGGGAATGCAGTGGGCTGTTCACCCGTGCTGCAATTCTTTAAGAAGGGGGTGCTCGTGGGCCTTGGCACGGACGCTTATACCTTCGACATGACCGAAAGCCTCAAGGCTGCGCTCACCATTCAACGCCACAACGCATGTTTACCCAATGTTGGCTGGGGCGAAGCGGTCGCCATGCTGTTTTACAACAACGCAAAGATCGCCGCGCGCTATTTCTACGATGCGCTCGGCGTGCTTAAGCCCGGCGCTGCGGCCGATGTGATCGTGATGGATTACAAACCCTTCACCCCATTTTCCGCCAACAACATCGATGGCCACATTCTTTTCGGCATGGCGGGCCGCCAATGCGAAACCACCATGTGCGCAGGGAAGATTCTCATGCGCGACCGCGTGCTCACCTGCGCGGATGAAGAAGCGGTTCATGCGCACACGCGCGAAGTCAGCAGCAGGCTCTGGAAGCGGCTGGGCTGTTAATCCCCCCTATTCTTGCAGCAAGGAGGTACCTATGAGCGAACGCATGACCCCTATGCCTTTTTCGAAACTGATGGATTGGCTTTTCTGCGAGCGGGACGCGCACGGCGCGGTCTTTGGTGTGCAGAAGCCCTTCATGAAGCGGGATGAAAAAATGCTCCCATTGTTCCGCGAAACAATTGAAACGCCGTTTGGCCCTGCCGCAGGCCCCAATACGCAGCTCGCGGAAAATATCATCGCAGCCTATTATGCGGGCGCACGCTTTTTTGAGCTTAAAACCGTGCAAAAAATGGATGGTGCCGAGCTTGCAGCGTGCATCGGCCGCCCGTGCATCCGCGCGGAGGATGAGGGCTATAATTGCGAATGGTCTACGGAACTCACCGTGGAGCAAGCGTTTGAGGAATACGTTAAGGCCTGGTTTGCCCTCAAAATCATCAGCCGCAAATGGAACCTGGGCGATCCGTGCGGTTTCGCCTTCAACATGAGCGTAGGCTATGACCTTGCCGGGATCCAAACGGAAAAGATGGATCGTTTCATCGAAGGCATGAAGGATGCATCGGCTACACCCATCTGGAAGGAATGCATGGAATATGCGCTTTCTGCGTTCCCCGAGGATGCGGATTTTCTTGCAACCATCACCCCGCACATTTGCACGGGCGTAACCGTATCCACGCTCCATGGCTGCCCGCCGGATGAAATCGAAGCCATCGCTTCCTATCTTATTCAAGAAAAGCGGCTCAACACCTTCGTCAAGTGCAACCCTACGCTCCTTGGCTATGATTTTGCGCGCGCAACGCTTGACGCCCTGGGATATGGGTACATTGCTTTTGACGATCACCATTTCAAAGAGGACCTGCAATATGAGGATGCGGTGCCCATGTTCCGCCGCCTCGGCGCGCTTGCTGCTGGCCTTGGGCTCGAGTTTGGCTTGAAGCTTTCCAACACGTTCCCGGTGGACGTGAAAGCGGGCGAATTGCCGAGCGCAGAAATGTACATGTCCGGCCGTGCTCTATTTCCGCTCACCATCGAAATGGCGCGCCGCATGGCGGAGGAATTCGATGGCAGGCTGCGCCTCTCCTATTCCGGCGGCGCGGATTTTTACAATGTGCAAGCGCTTTTTGAGGCAGGCATCTGGCCCATTACGATGGCGACGACCATCCTAAAGCCGGGGGGCTATGCCCGCATGGCGCAAATTGCCGAAACGCTATCCGGCCTTGCCTATAAACCCTTTGTGGGCGTGGACGTTGCAGCTGTCGCCGCACTTGCGCGCGCTGCGCGCACGGATGCGCATTACCGCAAGCCGGAAAAGCCCCTGCCGCCGCGCAAGCTGCCCCAAAAGGTACCTTTGATCGACTGTTTCACAGCCCCCTGCAAGGGCGGCTGCCCCATTGGGCAAGACGTCCCCGAATATATGGCGCTCTGCGAAAAGGGGGAATATGAAGCGGCGCTTCGTTGCATTACCGAAAAGAACCCGCTTCCGTTCATTACAGGCACGATCTGCGCGCACCGCTGCATGGAAAAATGCACGCGCAACTTCTATGAAGCGCCCGTTGAGATCCGCCGCGTGAAGCTCGAAGCGGCACAGCGCGGCTATGACGCGCTCATGGCGGGGCTAAAGCCGCCTGCGCCAAAGCCAGGCGCTCCGAAAACCGCCATCATCGGCGGCGGCCCGGCGGGCATTGCGGCTGCCTATTTCCTTGCCCGCGCAGGATATCCTGCTACCGTATTCGAGCGGGAGGAAACGCCCGGCGGCATCGTGCAGCACGTTATTCCCGCGTTTCGCATCCCGCAGGAGGCCATTGAAAAGGATGTTGCGCTCGCAAAGGCCATGGGCGCGCAATTTGTCTGCGGCAAGCCCGCGCCTGCGTGCGAACAGCTGCGCGCTCAAGGATATCAGAACATTCTGCTCGCATTTGGCGCCGAAAAGCCCGGCACGCTTGCGCTCGAAGGCAACGTGCTCAATGTGATTGATTTCCTAAAGCGCGCGAAATCTGCGCCGGAAACGCTCGCGCTCGGAGAAAGCGTAGCCGTAATCGGCGGCGGCAATACGGCGATGGATGCCGCGCGCGCCGCAAAACGCATGGGCGCAAGCAGGGTAACGATCGTCTACCGCCGCACGAAGCAATATATGCCTGCGGACGCGGAAGAGCTCGCGCTCGCCCTTGCGGACGGCGTGGAATTTGCAGAGCTGCTTGCCCCGAAAGCACATGCAGACGGCATGCTCACATGCGCGCGCATGGCGCTTGGCGCGCCGGATGCAAGCGGCCGCCAGTCCCCCGTTCCAACCGGCGAAACGGTTTGCATCCCGGCGGATACGGTCATTGCAGCGGTGGGCGAGGCGCCGAACCCGGAGGCCTTTGCCGCCTATGGCGTAACGCTCGATGCGCGCGGCCGTGCACAAGCTTCTTATACGAACGGGATCTACGTTGCGGGCGATGCACTGCGCGGCCCTTCCACAGTGGTAGAGGCCATCGCGGATGCCCGCGCTTCAGCAGACGCCATCACCGGCGCTTGCCGCAAAGAAGAGCGCCCGGCAGGTGCACGCCCGGGCTATGGCGCAGCACTGATGAAAAAAGGCAAACTCGCTTACCCATGCGCCGATGGCTGTGATGCAGCGCGTTGCCTTGCCTGCGATACCGTGTGCGAAACCTGCGTTACGGTATGCCCCAACCGTGCGAATGTAGCGGTTGAAGTGCCGGGCCATGCGATGCGGCAGATCGTTCATGTGGATTTCCTTTGCAACGAATGTGGGAATTGCGCTACCTTCTGCCCTTATGACAGCAAACCTTATAAGGAAAAGTTTACGCTCTTTGCAAACGAGCGCGATTTTCTCGATAGCGAAAACGATGGTTTCTTCGTGCTCTGCCCGAAATGCCCGAAGGTGCGCGTACGTTTGCGCGGCACCGTCTCCGATTATGACCTTTCCAGCAGCAATGGGCTCGACCCCGAAATCCGGGCGCTCATCCTCGCCATCGTGCACAAATATGCTTACATGCTTTGATTATGCTTACCGAGCGGAGGGATCGCAATGGCAACCTTTACTGTAAACGGGCAAACCGTAACCGTAGAACAGAACCAGAAGCTGCTGCGTTATCTGCGTGATACCCTGCGCCTCACCTCCGTAAAGGATGGATGCAGCGAGGGCGCATGCGGAACCTGCACCGTGCTCATCGACGGAAAGCCCGCGCGCGCCTGCATCCAGCAAACGGACCGGCTTGCAGGGAAAGCGGTGTTGACCGTGGAAGGGCTTTCGGATTTTGAAAAGGATGTTTACGCCTTTGCCTTTGGCGAAGCAGGCGCCGTGCAATGCGGTTTTTGCATTCCGGGCATGGTGCTCTGCGCAAAGGCGCTGCTCGATGTGAACCCTGCCCCGACGGAGGAAGAAATCGCTTACGCGCTGCGCAACAACATCTGCCGCTGTACGGGGTATGTAAAGATCAAGGACGCCGTGCGGCGCGCAGCGGAATATCTGCGCGCAGGGCGCTTGCCGGAGGATTCCGGAGCGTGGCGGCTCGGCGCGCGCGTGCACCGGCTGGATGTGCGCGAAAAGGTTCTCGGCACGGGCGAATACTGCGATGATCTTTATATGGAAGGCATGCTCTATGGCAGTGCCGTGCGCGCGGCTTATCCCCGCGCGCGCGTGCTTAAAATCCATACGGAAGAGGCTCGCGCTCTCCCTGGCGTAGCGCTCGTGCTCACCGCCGCAGATGTGCCCGGAGAGAACAAGGTAGGCCATTTAAAAAAGGATTGGGATACCATGATCCCCGTAGGCGGAATCACGCATTACCTTGGGGATGCCATTGCGCTGATCGCCGCCGAAACGCCGGAGATCCTTGCGACGGCAAAAGCGCTCGTGCGCGTAGAGTATGAGCCGCTTACGCCCGTGCGTTCGCCAGCGGAGGCCATGGCCGAAGGCGCGCCGCTCGTGCACCGGGATGGCAACCTTCTCGCCCATAAGCACGTTTCGCGCGGCGATGCGGCGGAGGCCATCCGCAATGCACGCTATGTGCTGCAGGATCATTTTTCCACGCCGTTTACCGAACACGCATTCCTTGAGCCGGAATGCGCAGTGGCTTTTCCCAAGGAAGACGGCGTGATGATCTACTCCTCCGACCAAAGCGTTTATGATACGCAACACGAAACCGCGCCCATGCTCGGCTTGCCCAACGAAAAGGTATGGGTGGAAAACAAGCTGGTGGGCGGCGGCTTTGGGGGCAAGGAGGACGTGACCGTGCAGCATCACGCGGCGCTTCTTGCCTATTTGGCCCAGCGCCCCGTAAAGGTAAAGCTCACGCGCGAGGAGAGCATCTTGATTCACCCCAAGCGGCACCCGATGGAGATGGATTTTACGCTTGGAGTGGATGAAAACGGCATCATCCAAGGCGTAAAGGCCACGGTCGTTGCCGATACGGGCGCTTATGCCTCGCTGGGCGGCCCCGTGCTGGAGCGCGCCTGCACGCATGCCGCAGGGCCGTATAACTACCAGAATTTCGAGATCGACGGCTATGCCTGGTATACCAATAACCCGCCTGCCGGCGCATTTCGCGGGTTCGGCGTAACGCAGACCTGTTTTGCGATTGAAACGCTTCTCAACCGGGCTGCGGACATGGTTGGCATCAGCCACTGGGAAATCCGCTACCGCAATGCCATCCGCCCGGGGCAAACGCTGCCCAACGGGCAGATCGTGGATGCCTCCACCGGCCTTGTGGAAACGCTCGAGGCTGTGCGCGAACAATATGAAGCGGCAAGCTATGCCGGCATCGCCTGCGCGATGAAAAACGCCGGCGTGGGCGTAGGGCTCCCGGACACCGGTCGGGTACGGCTGGTTTTAAAAGATGGAAAAGTGCACATCCATACGGGGGCATCCTGCATAGGCCAGGGGCTTGGGACTGTGCTCGTGCAGATCGTATGCGAAACCACGGGGCTGCCCCGCGAAGCCGTCGTCTACGCGCCGCCCAATACCGGCAACTCTCCCGATTCCGGCACGACTTCGGGTTCGCGCCAAACGCTCATCACAGGGGAAGCCGCGCGCCGCGCCTGCGAATTGCTCAACGCGGCGATGGCAAACAGCTCGCTTGCCGATTTAGAAGGTGAAATCTATTACGCTGAGTATCTTGCCAAAACAGACCCGCTTGGTTCGCCCAAGCCCAACCCGGTCAGCCATGTAGCTTACGGTTACGCGACCCAGGTGGCCATTTTGGGCGAGGATGGCAAGCTGCGCAAGATCATCGCGGCTCACGATGTAGGCCGCGCAGTAAACCCGCTTTCCGTGGAAGGGCAAATCGAAGGCGGCGTCGTAATGAGCATGGGCTATGCGCTCACTGAGCGCTACCCGCTAACGGATTGCAAGCCCACGGCAAAATTCGGCACACTGGGTTTGCTGCGCGCAAATCAGATCCCGGAAATCGAGCCCATCATTGTGGAAAAGGCTGGCTTGCAGGTTGCCTATGGCGCAATCGGCATCGGGGAAATCACTGCCATCCCCACCGCTCCCGCCATTGCGGACGCATACTACCGCCTAGATGGAAAAGCGCGCTCCCGACTGCCGCTTGCAGATACCCCTTATGGGAAACGCTGATTTTTGCATGAAAGCACGGCCGCTTTCCCTAATTCGAAGCCGACCCAAGGAGGCATAACCATGATGTTGAACCAATATATTGACCATACCCTGCTTAAAGCGGATGCAACCCGTGCGGACATCGACCGGCTTTGCGCAGAAGCAATCGAGTACCGCTTTGCGAGCGTTTGCGTCAACAGCGTGCACATCGCGCAGGTCGCCGCTGCGCTTGCAGGCACAGACGTTGCGCCATGCTGCGTCGTTGGTTTTCCACTGGGCGCCATGGAATCCGCAGCAAAAGCCGGAGAAGCTGCGCGCGCCTGCGCGCTCGGCGCCAAGGAGATCGACATGGTAATGGATATTGGCGCCGCCCGGGAAGGCGATTTTTCCCGCGTGGAAGCCGATATCCGAGCCGTAGTTTCCGCCATCGCAAAGCGTGCAAAGCTCAAGGTGATTCTCGAATGCTGCCTCCTTACGGATGAGCAGAAAGTTGCCGCATGCCTTGCTGCAAAACGTGCAGGGGCGGATTTTGTGAAAACCAGCACCGGCTTTTCTACAGGCGGCGCAACGGAACACGACGTTGCGCTCATGCGCGCAACCGTTGGGCAGGAAATGGGCGTAAAGGCTTCCGGTGGCATCCGCACGCGTGCAGACGCACTGCGGATGATCCAGGCGGGGGCAAACCGCATCGGTGCAAGTGCCGGCATTGCAATCGTCAGCGCACCCGGCGCTTAAAAGCCACCGCTATGCTGCACGGAGCGCTTTGCAGGTGGAGCGGACCACAAAGCAGGAAAGCACAAACGTGAGGATATCCGAAACCGGCATTGAATAAAGCACGCCATCGAGTCCGAAAAGTATGGGCAACAGCAAAGCGAATCCCACGCTGAATACCACTTCTCGAACCATGGAAAGCAGGGTTGATAGGAAAGCCTTTCCCAGCGATTGCAGGTAGATGAACGTTGCCTTGTTCACGCAAGCAAATACCATCATGCAGAGATAAACACGAAATGAGCGCACGGCGAATTCCGTATAATATGCGCTTTCGTTTTTTGCGCCGAAAATCGTGATGCGCTGCTGTGGAAACCCTTCTACAAGAACGAACGCTACAGCGCCTACCACTGCTTCTGCAATGAGCAAGTGAAAGAAGAGCCGCCGCGCCCTGTCTTTGTGGCCAGCCCCTATGTTATAGCCCACAATCGGGATGCAGCCTGCCGCCATGCCAATCACAATGGAAATCACGATCTGAAACACCTTCATTACAATGCCCAATACCGCCATCGGAATTTGCGCATATTGGCTCTGGCCAAACACCGCATCCTGTGCGCCATATTTGACCACCATATTCTGAATGGCGGCCATTGCTGCAACAAGCGAGATCTGCGCCAGGAAACTGCAACCACCAAGAGAAAGCACCTTGCTGAGCAATTTGTGATCCAGGCGGAAACTGCTCTTCTCCAGCCGAATGGCTTTGGTGTGAAAAAGGTACCAAGCGGAAAGGCCTGCGGTAAGTGCTTGGCCAAGCACGGTCGCTACCGCCGCGCCCATCATACCCCAGTGGAATAGAAAAATGAATATTGGGTCAAGGATCAAGTTTGTTACCGCACCTGCGAGGGTTGCAGCCATGGCAAATTTGGGGCTTCCATCCGAACGGATGATTGGGTTCATCGCTTGCCCAAACATATAAAAAGGAATGCCGATAGAAATATAGGTGAAGTATTCCCTCGAATAGCGGAATGTTGCTTCGTTCACTTTTCCGCCAAAGGCGGTCAACAGCTGTTCCTGGAAGACGAAATAAAGCGCCGTGAGCACAATGCTGCTGCCAAGTGAAACTACAACCGCATTTCCAATGCTTCGGTGTGCCTTTTCCGGCTCTTTTGCGCCAAGGCAAAGGCTCACGAATGCGCAGCAGCCATCCCCGATCATTACGGCGATGGCGAGCTTGATAACGGTTAGCGGAAATACCACGGTGTTCGCAGCGTTGCCATAAGAGCCGAGCTCGCTTGCATTGGCAATAAATATCTGATCCACGATATTACGCACGGCACGGCATATTTGCGCATGAGCGTTCCAATGGGTTCCGTTCCAAGGAACGCGTTGGAATTATGATTCTGTTCCATTTTCGATTAAACCTCTTTCGGCAAACAAAACAAAAGCGCACCGCCAAGCTGGATTTACGCCCACTTGGCAACACGCTTTGTATGTTTGCTTATTTTAGAATTTATAAAGGCAGTGGATTTTCGCAAGGCGTTTCCGCCAGACTTACGCTGCATTTTGATTTTAGCACTGCCAACGCAAAATTTCAAAGCGTATTTATTCGCATTTTATATTCTGTTTTTTACAGTAAGCACCATTTCGTGTTCGGGATGGAAGTGTTATTGTTTTTATGCAGTTGCCCATACTTGAAAAGTGCAGCTGCATGTGGTATATAGAACGCCTCCTTGCCTGTGCATCGCTTGTATTTTTTGCATTGCAGCGTTATAATCCAGAGTTAGAAAAACCATGCAGCAGGGGCTGCGGAAAGAAGAAACGCAATGACGAAGATTGACATTTTCTCTGGATTTCTGGGCGCTGGCAAAACCACGCTCATCAAAAAGCTGATCCGCGAAGCATACGCTGGCGAGAAGCTCGTTCTCATCGAAAACGAGTTTGGCGAGATCGCCGTGGACGGCGGCTTTTTGCAGGATTCCGGCGTAGAGATCACCGAAATGAACTCCGGCTGCATCTGCTGCAGCCTTGTGGGCGATTTTGCGGATGCGCTCAAGAAGGTGCTCGCGCAGTTCGCACCCGATCGCATCTTGATCGAGCCCTCCGGCGTTGGCAAGCTTAGCGACGTGATCCGCGCCGTGCAGGGCGTGGATTCCCACGACCTTGCGCTCAACAGTTTTACCGCTGTGGTGGATGCAAACAAGTGCAAAATGTACATGAAGAATTTCGGCGAATTCTTCAACGATCAAGTAGAGCATGCCGGCGCAATCGTGCTTTCGAGAACGGATTCTATCTCCGAAGAGAAGCTGGCCTCTACCGTAGCTTTACTGCGGGAGCATAACCCCTCAGCCGTGATCGTAACCACGCCATGGAGCCAGCTTGACGGCGCGCAGATTCTGGCCGCTATGGAGCGCAAGGACACGCTCGCTTCCGCGCTGGCACAGCTTGCGGCGGAATCCGAAGCGGAAGACGATGTATGCCCGGTTTGCGGCTGCCATGGCGCACACGAACATGAACATGAGCACGCACACGAGCATGAGCATGAGCACGAACATGAACACGGCCATGAACATGCGCACCATCATCACCATCATGGCCATGATGCGGACGAGGTGTTCGTGAGCTGGGGGATTGAAACCACGCATCAATTCAGCCGCGAAGAATTGCAAAGCGCGCTGGATGCGCTCGGGGATGCAGAAAAATATGGCACCGTGCTGCGCGCAAAAGGTATGGTAGCCTGTACTTGTGGAAGCTGGCTTCATTTCGACCTCGTGCCCGGCGAAACCGAGCTGCGTGAAGGCTCTGCCCCGATTACCGGTAGGCTTTGCGTGATCGGTTCGAAGCTCAACGAAGCGGCGCTTGCAACGCTTTTCCCAGCGCGCTGAGGCGGAGGGGATACGGCAATGGAAATCCCGGTGTATCTGTTTACCGGTTT
>ERZ1643251.4141-NODE-4141-length-12849-cov-7.823433_pt1 | contig 12849 bp, 10 predicted proteins | sample MGYA00579261_ERZ1643251 | MGnify/ENA primary metagenome ERZ1643251 (study PRJEB29033, sample SAMEA4952267) | chicken gut metagenome | biome: Broiler Chicken; feature: Gastrointestinal Tract; material: Caecum | place: Ireland | collected 2018 | study: Broiler... | reverse complement strand
TTTCACTAATTATTTATTTTTTAATTAGGGACATTTTCAAAAATTTTTCACATTTAAGCATATAATTTATTAACTAATCTTTGACAAAGATTAAAAAATATATTAAAATGTTTTATGTGGAGCCGTAGCCAAGTGGCTAAGGCGTGGGTCTGCAACACCCTGATCGCCGGTTCAAATCCGGCCGGCTCCTCCAATTATATTTTTTTAAATAATATATTAAATATCAATTTTTTTAATTGGTATTTTTTTTATTTTATATTTCATATTTAGTATTTACAACTTTAGTATTACTTATTATTTCATAAAATAAATATTTATGAAGTAAAAGTTTTAAAATTATTAATGCATAAAATAATATTATAAATATTGATAAACATATTCCGATAAATAAATATGTTGTTCCTAAATAATTATAAAATTTTTTTAATAAAAAGCTTATACAAATTGTTGGCCCTAAAAACTCTAAAAGTAATAAACTAAAACGCAAAATATATTGATACCAATTAATAGAATCTTTTTTTATACTTACAATCTTTAAATGAACAAATCTCATTCCTAAAGTTTGACTTTTTAAAATTAAGGGAAGTAAACCAAAATATAATAAAGAAAAAAGTAAATAGTTATTTTTACTTATTAAATTTGTTAAAAATAAAATTATAAAAATATCAATTAAAAAAGCAATGATTCTTCTAACAAAGGATACTTTTTGAGCTAATTGTAAAGACTTAGCATTAATTTTTTCTTTTGTTGGCAAAAATTTTATAAAATAGTTCCCTAAATAATAGCCAACAAAGCCTCCAAATGTATTTAATATTAAATCATCTATGTCAAACAATCGATAACTTCTAGGATAAATAAAATATAAGCCAGTTAATTGGGTCAATTCAAAAAATAAACTTAATAAAAAACTTAATAATATTGTTTTTTTTAAACTAAATGTAAAATAATAATGAAGATAAATTCCTAAAGGTATAAATAATATTATATTAAAAACTGGAACATAAAAACTAGAAGTAGTAAAAGATTTAAAATAAGTAGAAAAATCATTTATATCAAAACCACTTTCTTTAATAAAATCAATGACAAAAGCAAATGGTTCTAAACGTATTTGAGGTGTTTTTAAAGATAATACTTCTTCAATTGTTGGCAAAGGCATAATTACTAAAAAATAAGCAATAATTAAATATAATAAAAAAGAAAATAAAATTAAAGCTCGATACCAGTAAACTGATCCATACTTATGATATTGAGAAATAAGATATGGAATAAAAAGAATTAATAAAACTAAAGGAAAAATTAAAATTCCACTTTTAATTGCTACATCATAACTCATATAACCATCCTTTATAATAGATTAACATTTTTTTTAAATTTAAACATTTTGGTAATTAAGATTTATCTTACAAAAATGAAAGAAAAGGATGAGTTTAAATATTCTCATCCTGTAATGAATTTAAAATATTTTCATTCTTAATTTTTTTAACAGAATATAACATAGTTATTAATACTATTACGAATACGCCAACTATAGCAATAATAATTGCTTTCCATGGAATTAGCAAGCCATTAAAACTAAATGTGTAGCCAATACTTTCAGAAATTAAATATATTACAAAAAATGATACTGGCAGAGCATATAATAAAGATTTTAAACCAAAGAATAAACTTTCAAAGAAAATCATTTTATAAAATCCTTTAGGAGATAAACCAACACTTCTTAGCATTGCAAACTCTTTTCTTCTTAAATGAATACTAGTATAAATTGTATTAAATACACTTGTTATTCCAGTTAAAGTTACTAAAGATATAAAGCCATACATTAATATTTTTATAGCTAATATAGAATTTTTTTGGTTACGATATTCAATTTTTGGAGCATATATATTGCCATTTAAATTACTATCATATTTTTTAGATAATTCTTGATATAATTTTTCATATTCTGTACTTTTAATTGTTATATATTTTGCCATATTATCAAAATCAGTTATTTCTTTTTGATTGTTTTCATTTAAAATTTCTCTAGCAAATAAATTATTTTCTTTAGCTAATTTATTAGAAATAAACATCACTGGCATTGTTTCTTCATAAGAATAATTATCAAAAAGATTTGTTTCATTACTATTAATTAATTTAACTTTTAGATTTTTACAAATACTTTTATCAAATGTATTACATATTTCTAAATTAGAAATGTTATTTTTAAAAATTTCAGTTGTATTAGAAATTCTATTGTTATTACTATATTCTACATATGTTAAATTGTTTAAAATAAATACTGTATCATTATCAACATTAAAATCTTTAGTTATTTTTTCAAAATCTTGATCTTCAACTATGACAGCCATAAATTGTAAAATGTCTTCATTTTGTAATTTAGCATAATTGTAATATTTTTCAGGATAATTATCTTTAGTTAAAAACTTTGTATCAATAAAACTAATATAAGATGTATAAACAGAATTAACTAGAGGATTTTCTTTTATTTCGTCTATAATATCTTCTTTATCTGAAATAACTAAAATATCATAATTTGGTAATTTATTAATATCTGTTATTGATAAACCATAATTAATGTAAGTGCTAAAAGAGATGAAAAGAACAATACTTATAAAAATAGATAATAAAGTTATGCGATATTTTCTTTTGTTTCTTTTCATGTTTTTTAAGGCTATCTCACCTTCTATTCCAAATATTTTTTTAATCCATTTTGGCGTTTTAACTTTTTTTCTTGGAATTTTTATTTCATCATTTTCTCTAATCAATTCAATAGAACTTACTTTACTACTTCTTTTAGCTGGGATAAATGCTGAGAAATACACCACTAAAATCATAAAGATTATTGGAATAAAAACATAGTACCAATTAACTTTAAACACTAAAGTTAAATCCCATGCATCAGAAACTAAATAATTTAAAACTTGAATCAGTATATATATTCCTAAAAATGAGCCAATAACACCTAGTAAGATACCTATTATACCTACTAAAAAAGCTTCAAAAAAGACTGTATATTTTATTTGCTTTGGCGTTGCGCCTAAACTTGAATATAAGCCAAAAGATTTTTTTCTTTCCATTGTTGAAATAGCAAATGAATTATATATAACAATAATTGAACCGATACTTAGTAAAGTTAAAACAATAGTCAGCAATGAAGTTATTGTTCTAGTGACATTTGAATATTTGGAAACGCCATAATAATATAATAAACCATCGTGGGTAGTACAACTGGCATTTTTATTTAATTTATCACAAATACCTTTTGTTAATTCATATGTTTTTTTTATATTTTGATATTCGACAAATAAACTATAATTTAAAACATTTTTACTCTTAGTAGTAAATGCAGTATAACCTGGGGCAGAATAATCTTCCGTATTACTTCGATCGATTATTCCAACAATTTCATAAGTTTTTGTAAATTCAGGTTCTATATTTTCAGTTGTTAGTAAATTATAATTTTCATCATACGTTTTGACTAAGGAAATATTATTACTATAAACTTTTTCACCTTCAATTAATCTAGGGCCTATATTTAATGTTATTTTATCTCCAATTGAAAGGTTTAATTCACCATTTGTTATTAAGTGCTTAGGGATAACTATTTCATATTCATTAAGCGGATAACGTCCTTCTAATAATTTTTCATGTAAAAAGTAATCATCATTAGCATCTAAAACATATAAATAAGGTTTATAACTGTTAGTTGAATCAATGTTACTAAAACCTAATATTCCATAATAATATGAATTTTCTACCATTACATTTCTTTTAACTTGTTCTAATTCATTATTAGTTATTTCATTAAAATTAGCATGATATGAACCACTTGTTTTTACTTCATCATCTATCATCATTTGTAAAAATGAAGATATTAAAAGACCTATTCCAACCATTAAGGCTGTTGAAAGGGTAATTCCTATAATTGTTACAATTGTTCTTTTTTTATTCATTAAAAGGTGTTTAATTGTTAATCGATTTAAAATTTTCATTATTTCACCTTTTCATCGCTTTTAATTTTGCCATCTTCAATTGTAATTATTCGATCAGCGTGCATAGCTAAATTTTCATCATGGGTAATCATTATTATTGTTTGACCGTATTTTTTATTTGATAATTCTAATAATTCTATTATTTCTTGACTGCTTTTACTATCTAAATTTCCAGTAGGTTCATCCGCTAGTAAAAGTGATGGATGATAGATTAAGGCTCTACCAATACTAACTCTTTGTTGTTGTCCTCCTGATAATTCATTAGGCAAATGATTTACTCGATTTTCTAACCCTAAAGTATGAACTAATTCATTTAAATACTTTTGATCAGGTTCTTTGCCGTCTAATAAAACAGGTAAAGAAATATTTTCTAATACATTTAAAATAGGAATCAAATTATAAAACTGATAAATTAGCCCTACTTGTCTTCTTCGAAAAATAGCTAAATTGTTTTCGTTTAAACTAAAAACATCTGATCCTTCGACGTAAACATGCCCACTAGTTGGTTTATCAACACCGCCTAAAATATGTAAAAGTGTTGATTTACCGCTGCCACTTGGGCCAACAATTGCCACGAATTCTCCTTTTTTAACACTAAAAGAAACATTATCTAAAGCTTTGACTAATGTGTTTTTTTTCCCATACTCTTTACAAAGATTTTGAACTTTCAAAATTTCCATATAACTCTTCCTTTCTCGAAATCATTATACTAAACTAATATGACATTTAAGTGACTATTTGAGTGACAATTTAGTCACTTTTAAATTATATTTTTATAAAACTTAATTATAAAAAGTGTATATTTATTTAGTTCGCTTTCACATTTTATAGTTCCACTACTTCTTTCAAAAATCGTTTTACTTAAATTTAAACCGATTCCAATACTTTCTTTATCAGCACTACTTTTATAAAATCTTTCAAAAATATGTTTTAAATCTTGTTTATTAATTCCCTCGCCGTAGTCTTTTATTCTAACTTCTACAAACATGGGATTTTCTTCGACAGCAATTTCTATTTGACCATTACACTCAGAATGTTCACAAGCGTTTTTTAAAATATTTAAAAATGCTTCGGCTAACCAATTGAAATCACCAAGGACATTTATTTTATCGTTAATGTTTTTTTCTAAATTAATATTTTTAGCTACTAATAATAAATCAAGTTGTAAAATTACATAATCAAAAAGATTAGCTAGGTTAACTGGCTCTTTTTTTAAAACTATTGTTCCACTTTCAATTTGACTAACTTTTAATAAACTAATAATTAAGCCTTTCATGTGTAAAATTATTTTTTCTTGTTTTTTTAAAAATTCATTTCTTGTTTTATCATCAATATTAAATGAAGATAAATTATCATTAATAATTAACAAACTAGTTAAAGGCGTTTTTAGTTGATGCGAAATATCCGCCAAAGTTTTGGATAATTCTTTTTTATCATTAGTAGAAGATTCTAAAGCATTTTTTAAACGACTTGTCACTTTCATTAAATCATTTTGTAAAGCAGTTAAATCTCCTGTTTGAAAATCTTTTAGATCAATGTTAATATCATTACTTAAAAGTGTAAATAGATACTTATCAATTTTTAATATTTCTTTTTTTCGTCTTTTTTCACTTACATAAACAAAAATAAATATTATAATAAAGATAATAAAATAAAAACCAATATACGTTATATATAAAGTATTTCTTAAATCCTTTATTTCATTTAAATAATCTAAGCTTTCTAAAGAATCTAAATTATATTTATTTAAAATGGAAAAATCATTGTTTTCTTTAATATTTTTTATAGAATCAATTATTTCTAATTCTAATTCGGGATGATTATTAATTAAATTTAATAAAATTGTATTATTATTTAAAATTATTTCTTTTTTTACTCTATCATAATTAGCTTTTACTAAAAATAAACCAACGCAAAAAATAATTATGCCACCTAATATTAAATATCCTAATTTCTTTTTCATTTTTATTCTCCAATTTTGTAGCCGACTTTTCGAACAGTTATAATAATTTTAGGATTATTGGGATCATCTTCTATTTTTTCTCTTAATCTTTTAATATAAACTGTAAGAGTATTATCATTAACATATTCTTCATTAACATCCCAGATTAACGCTAGAATTTTTTCTCTAGTAAAAACAACGTTAGGATTTGTAGCTAAAATAAGTAATATTTTATATTCCATAGAAGTTAAAAAGATTTCTTTATTGTTTTTTAAAACTTTTGCACTACTAGGATCTATCTCTATGTTTTGAATTTTAATAATATTACTTAAGCTACCTTTTTTTCTTCTTAAAACGGCTTTCATTCGACTAATTAATTCTCTTGTTCTAAAAGGTTTAGTAATATAATCTTCGGCTCCCATATCTAATCCTTGAACTATTGAAACTTCTTCGTCATTGGCCGTTAAAAATATAACCGCTATATCATTGGGAATCATTTTTAGTAATTCAAACCCATTAATATCTGGTAAATTTAAATCAAGTAATACTAGATCACATCCTTCTTTGATCTTTTCTAAAGCTTCTTGGCCGGTTGACGCGGTTAAAACAACAAAGTTTTCTTGTTCTAAACAAAATTTTAAACCCATTAAAATTGAAGTATCATCTTCTACAATCAATATTTTAGCTAACATAATTGTCCTCATTTCTAAAACTGATTATAACATAAACTAAAAAAAAGGAAATGACAATTTTGTCACTTCACTTTCATTCGATATAAGTTACCTCTTATATTTATTAATAAGGAAATTGTTGATGCTGTACTAATATCAGAATTGGTTTCAAATATCCAATAATCATTTATTTCTTTAGGGGTAACATCATTAGGCTTAATTGTATATTTTTTATCATTGATTGTATATTCAATTTTTATAAAATCGTTAATAAAATTAGTTGAACCTTTTCGAACATTATAATACATTGAGTATGTATCTAGTTGGAACATACGATTTAAAATTAATAAAGTATTAGAAGAATTAGCAGTAACTTTATTTTTAACATTTTGACAAATATTATAATAACATCTTTGATAAGTATATTCATAAGAGTTATTAATTTGATAATTTGAAATTCTTATTTGCGACATACCTAATGATGTATCGGAAAGTTCTAATATTTTATTGTAATCTACTACGCGAACTATAGTATTTTTATCAATTATTTCATATTTTAAATTGACTGTTTTATATATTGGCGTAACACTACCTATTTCAAATGTAACAGAATCTAATATTTTTAAATTTATAGGTTGATTAATTAGACTACTATCGACTTCATAAACCAAAACATAGGTTTTAGAAGAATTAGCGTCTATTTTAGTAGTATTAATATATGGATATCCTAGTTCAGGAAAGTTTGCTGATTGATCAAGAATAGGTTTTAAAAATCTTCCCCCAACATTTAATAAAAAGTTTTCATAATCTAAAACGGTATTGCTATTTTTATTATTTTTAATATTAACTGCTAAGGCCATATAGTATTTATTTAAAGTGTTTCCACCAATATCTAAATTGGTCAAGATAGCTTTTTCAACACTGATAACTAAACCGTTATGGTTCATATTCTCTGTTTGCCGATATACTTTATTGTATACGCCAAAATTTAAATAAAGCAATGTTCCTAAAACTACAACTACAATACTTGCTAAAATACTAAACCCAATTTTATTTTCTAAAATATAATATTTAAATTCTCGAAAAAATCTTCTAATTGTTCTTTTATATTTATAGGCGTCTTTACCAAAAACTAATTCAAATTCTTCATTATCAATATCTGTTATCTCTAATTCTTTGGCATCTTCATCAAAGTTAAATTTTTTAACATCAAAACCAATTCCTCTTAAAAAACTGTAACCGACAAAAAAGAATTGAGGTAAATAAATTATTAAAGATATATCACGATAAATTCTAATTGTTTGAGCTTCTAGAGTTGTACTTTCTATTTGATTTAAAATACTATGGCAAAATGTTATTAAGGCAAATAGTAAAACATAGTAAAATAGTAAAAATAAATAAAATCTTGTATCTTTTTTCTTTTGCCGCATTAATAGATAAATTGCCAAAACTAATAATAAAACTAATAAGATTGCTAAATACATAAAATAATTGATGTATAACCCGGCTAAATTTGTTTGGTTAGTATAATAGTTGGCTTGAACATAAATGTTTAAAAAATTAGCAATAGCGCCTGTTCTGATAAGTAAATAAACAAGAGGAATACATAATAATAAATGGATTAATTTAAAATGTTTTATTAGAAAAGCATAAGGTTTTTTTAATACCATTTTTACTCCTCCTATTCTTTACTAAATAATATCACAAATCATAAATTATCACAATTAAAAAAGCAAATGATTTTGCTCATTTACTTTAAGTTGTTTTTACATTTGTCTTGGATTTACCAAAACTTGACCTTCAGCTAAATAAATAACTCCATTATTTTTTACCAATTGATTGCTAGGTATTTTAAACATATTAGCTACCATATCCAAAGTATCTCCTTCTTTAGTAATATAATAACTATAGCCGTTTTTAGGAATTAATATTTCTTGATTTGGATAAATATAATCTTCCATGCTTAAGCCATTTAAACCAGCTAACAATTCAGGGTTAATATTATATTTTCTTGCGATTCCGTATAATGAATCACCTTTTTCAATTGTATAATAATCAAAATAAGTTTGATTGTTTTTGGGAACAATCATATTTTTTTCGATTCTTTCAAAAATTGGTCCATACATTGATCATCACTCCTAATAATAAAATATGAATCTTTTTTATTGTTGACACAATCAATAAATAAAAATCATATTAGTATTATTAAAATTCCATTCAAAGTAATTCATTAAAAATATTTCACCATAGTCTAAAAAATAGGCATATAAGGAATCATTTTTTAAATAATAAATTGATTCTTCATCATATTTAATAATAGAAGTTGGATTTTCGTTTATTAGTTTCATTTTATTATCTTGAAATTGAAGATATAAACCATTTTCTACTACGTAATTGATTGGTAAAACACCCGTAAAAGTATTGTCTTGATATAATAATTTATTCATAGTAACATCTATGAAGCCATTTTGATAAGTGATCCCACCTTTACTTTCAGAACCAACTTGTTCAATTAAGCGCTTGGAAATATTTATTTTCCACTCTTTTTTTTCATGTTTATCAACTAAATAAAATTCATCATTATAGACTCCTAAAACGGCACTATCAAAATAAATTGATTCATCTAAATTCCAGCTACTTAATTTACCAGTTGTCATATCAATTATGTAAGCTTTGTTAAAATAATAATCTGCTTCATAATCTGGAACAAATAAATACTTATCTACTTGAACAGTTAATGATGGTGAATAAATGTCTTTATTAAAAATTGATATTTCTTCTGCTGTATCTTTATTTATTCGATAAAAACCATGATAATTCCAAATATAGAAATTTTTATAAATGGTGTTATTAACATTAATATTAAAATATGTTTCATTTATTTTTTGACCAAATTCTTCTTGATTATAATTTATTTTTTCTTTCATTTCTTCAGAAACTAAATGATAAGATATTTGGCCATCAGCAGTTAAACATAATGGTTCAAATTTAGCTTTATTACTATTTATTGCTATACAACTTTCATTATCTGTATTGAATTCATTTATATCATAAATTAGTTTTTTAGTTAAAAAATGTTTATCACTTAATATGGTAAAATATTTAACATCATTTTTACTAATAATAAAAGCATAATAATTTTTTTCTTTATTATATGTTTCTTCAATATTATAATCATTTCTTTGATAATTAATTTTATAATCTTTTTTTCTTATAAAATTAAAGATAATAAGAAAAGCAATCAAAATTATTATAAAAAGAGCAATTAATCTTCTTCTTTTTTTTATTTTATTTACAGAACGGTTCTTTTCCATACTTCTTCTTTTCTTCTAACATAAAATTAGATATAGCATCTTCTAATTCTACTAAGGAATTTTTAGATAAATTAGAAATTACAACTTTTTCTCTTAAAGTGTCGATTACAATTTTGCCCCAAATAAGGCCTTGATAAATTTGCATATCATTATACAAATCTGGTGTTATGCTACTAAAGGCATAACCAAATAAAACTCTTTTTTGACCAATAACTAATCTTTTATTAGTTATAGCAATTGCGGCAGTTTGAAAGAAATCAAACGGACTTTCATTTTTTTGGCCAACAAAAGCATATGTTATTTTTTCATCACCATTAACGTGTTCGTCAATAACTTTTGAATTTTGAAAAATACGCCATGCGATTGTTAAAGGATATCTTTTTTTAAAATTTTTAGCAAGTTCATAACAACTCATCATTAATCAACTCCTAAAAATATTATAATATTTATTATGTAAAAATACAAACAAAAAGAAACAGTTTATTCTGCTTCTTTTGTATTACCAGTCCAAGTCCAACCATCAAGATTTTGTTCTTTACTCCATATAACTTCTTCTTTTGTTGTTGGCCCATCGTTTTCTGTTGCTAAAATACGATTTACAGCATTGGTTTTTACACATTTGTTTCCAGATAAATCATATCCTAATGGGCAAGAATATGCTAGAAAGCTGGTACTAGACGGTATTATACATCTTGTTCCTCTTAATGTTGCCTCAGAATCAGAACAGTAATAGTAGCTATCCGTTCTAGCTTTTTTATAGCATTTTGTGTTTTGACCACTTCCTGTTTTAGTATAACCTTCTGGGCAAGTGTAAACAATTTCTTCATTTACTAAATCAGCATCAACAGTTCTTAAACATCTACCATCACTGGTTAAATCATAAATTGCACCGCAGTAAGGAACCTTGTTTGTTGTTTTAGTAGCATTTTCATATTTATAGCATGTTGTATCTACTCCGACGCCTTTTTTACTATAACCATCTGGACAAGTATATGAACCATTTGTATTCCGATAATAAGGTTCATCATAAGTATAACATTCACTTTCATCACTACTTAGGTGATAATCTGAACCACTACAATAGCGTTTTTCATAACTTTCATCATAATGACGACAATTACTACCGACTAGTTCATCTCCGTCATCACATATTTTATTATATACTTTAATGTATCTGTTATAACGAACTTTACCATTATCTAACCATTCATCAACTTCATATTTTTTAGTTTCACTTTCTAAATGATCAACATCATAATCTTCTCTATATGTCACTTTACCATCAAATAGCCAATCACTTAACTCCTCAGTTGGTGAATAAGTTGTATAGCAAGCATTAATTGAAGAATCTTTTTTACCAGTTATACAAGAAACACTATAATCTTTTGTTATATAGCAAGTCGAATTGTTAATCAATGTTCCATTTTTACAATAAGCTATTTCATCTTTATATGATGCATAAGTTGTAAATAAGCATTTTGTTCCTGAAGGTGTACCTCCATTAGGACAACTATAAGAATTACTAGTTTTATAATAAACAGTACCTTCTTTTACACATTTTGTTCCATTTAAAGTGTAACCACTGCTACATTTATATGATGAAGGATTAGTGTTTAAAATAGGATCAACATATTCATATTCATAACCACTTGCTTTGTATTTTGCTTTAGTATTTATTTCAGGTTTAACTTTATATTTAGCAGTAGCGTCAATAACATCTGTATTGTTAAAACTTACACAATATTTTCCAGCACCATAATAACCTTCTGGACAACTATATTGTTCATTAGTAGTTACAGTTCTTTTTAATTCATACAATAGTGTTTTTTCCGAACTGCTATCATTATCTTCTTCGTTATCAGATGTTTCGTCATAATTTACTGGATAAGTAGCCATCTGTGCCTCGCCACCACATGATAAATAAACTTCTAAATCATAATTATTTTCGTCAGTTTTTATTAAAGAAACATAACTATATTCTTTACTACAAACATTTTTCTTTTTATCTTTAAGTTCATTTATTAAACTTGATTCTTCCATATCGCCAAGAGTCATTACTACTTCTTCACCTACTAAAGCTGGGCGATTTTTATCAACCTTATAATATATATAAGCAACCTCTTTCATTTTTTCCATATTTTCAGTAAATGTTTTAGCATCGCCACTATTACGAATTTTAGTTATTATAAAAATTGCTACAAATGCAAATAGTAAAAAAATACCAAATCTAATTAAAACTGAAACATAATCTGCTCGAAAAGTTAAAAACTTTATACCTTTACTTTTAACATTAGAATCTTTTTTTGGATTTTCATTTTCTTTAACTTTTTTGTTATCTTTAGTGTTGGTAAAAAATTTTTTTCCATGTTTTATTTTTTCTTTTTTAACTTTTTTTACAGGTTCTTTTTCTTCATACATAAAGATCCCCCTCTTAACTTATAAACATTAATATTTATTTAAAGCTATAATATCGCATAAACATTGATATTGCAAGCATTTTATGTTATAATTAGCCCACGGGGCAGTTTATGGTTTCGACAGCAATTACTTATTAAGACGGCAAGTAGTAGGCATACTTTAAATGCGCAAATTAAAATTAAATGACGAAGACTATTCGTTTGCTTCTTTTGCTCCAGTAGCAGCCTAATTTAAGGTAATTAAGAATGCTTTTATTCACTTTCTCTTATAGGGTGTTTAAAGGTTCATATATATAAGATATATAAAATTATTTTCCTTAGATAATTTTACGAATAATAATAAGGATCGTATACTCGTTTGATGTGTTGGAGTCATAAAGTATATTAAATTTAATTTCAACTAAACTTGTAGATGTTTTAACAAAGGATTGTTTGGACAGGAGTTCGATTCTCCTCTGCTCCACCATAGGGAAATTAGTCGAACTAATCGACTTTAAATATATGAAAGGTTAA
>ERZ1643251.4140-NODE-4140-length-12850-cov-14.509027_pt1 | contig 12850 bp, 11 predicted proteins | sample MGYA00579261_ERZ1643251 | MGnify/ENA primary metagenome ERZ1643251 (study PRJEB29033, sample SAMEA4952267) | chicken gut metagenome | biome: Broiler Chicken; feature: Gastrointestinal Tract; material: Caecum | place: Ireland | collected 2018 | study: Broiler... | reverse complement strand
GTATAATAACCGCAGAGCGGTTATTATACCGTCATATGGCCAGGGCGATACGCGGGCGCGGCCCGCTTCCGCCCTGATGGCCGATTATACCACGCCGCTTCGCGGACATGGTATAATATAAAATCGTCATGCAATGCAGATTTGCAGGACATGAAAGGATTGTATATGGATTCTTTGACAGCCATCGGGCTTGATGTCGCCGCTGTAGCGGTTGTGGTATACTGTGCATACGCGGCAGCCAAGAAGGGCTTTTTACGTACGGTGGTGCAGATGATCGCTTATGTGGCGGTATTGGCTGCCGCTCTGTTTTTCAGCCGTTCGGCCGCGCCGGTCGTTTACGATCGTGTCGTTGAGCCGATTCTGATGCGTCAGGAGCTGCATGAGCCTACAGGGGATGCCGTGCTTGTATCTGCGTCATCCAATGAGGAACCGGCCTCGCTTGATGGGATTATCGGTGATACGATCGATGAATTTTTGGGCGGTGAATCTGCCGGAGATGTGACCGACGGATTGATTGGAGATCTGGCGGACGCAACGCTGCGCCCCATGATGATCAGTACGATTTCGGCAATTGGTTTTGTTTTGCTGTTTGCTGTGCTGTCGCTTGCCGCCAATATCCTGTTGTCGGCGCTCGGTATCATTAACCATTTGCCAGTGATCGGCACACTCAATGCGGCGCTTGGCTGTGTGGTTGGAATCCTGCAAGGGCTGCTGATCGTTTGGATTCTTGGCGTATTAATCAGCGGCGTACTGAATCTGAATTCTGACGGTTGGTGGATTTTTACGCAGGAGGCGGTAGGACGCACACATATATTTCACTACTTTTTGACGCCGGAGCTGCTTGCACGGTTCCAATAGATCTCAACGGTTTGACCAACAAATCGGTATGAAAAGCGGAGCAATGGGAAAAGCAGCGGCACGGCCGGCAATTAAAAATAGCCTAGGAATGCATTGGGAGAGGAAATTGGGAAATCCGCTGGTGCGGCGGTGTTTCCGGCGGGATGCTTAAAAAAATCGGCGTCCCTGCGAGGGGGAGTCTGAATGAAACTGAATGTGCCGAACGCGTTGACTTTGTTTCGAATTCTGCTGATTCCGGTATACTTATGGCGATATCTGACCGCACAAAGTCAGATGGATTATTTAACAGCGGCGGGAATTTTACTGCTTTCGGCGCTCAGCGATACGATGGATGGATATATCGCAAGGCGCTTTCATCAAATTACCCAGCTTGGAAAAATTCTTGATCCGGCGGCGGACAAGCTTACGCTGGCTGCAGTAATTGTTTCGCTGTGGCTGACACGGCCAAATTGGTGGCCGTTGTACACGCTGTTTATTCTCAAGGAGTTTTTGATGCTGCTGGGCGGCCTGCGCCTGCATCGCAAGCAGGTCAAAATTGAAGGGGCAAAATGGTTCGGAAAGCTCTCGACAATCATGTTTTATGTGATTATGATTATCATTGTGGCGATGCCGCAGCTTCAGGATCGCACAATCCTGACCATGCTGTTGGTGTTGCTAGTATTCATGCTTTTTTCACTTTTGAGATACGGAATGCTGTTTTGCCATATGTTGAAAAATTCAACAAAAAAATGATACCGTATTAGTAGATTATTTATCTGGTATTAATATGCTGTTCACAACGGGCATATACAATATAACCTGAATAATTATTTTAACAGCGCGGATGGATAGGGGAGCCTGGTTCATCCTGCGCGGGCAAATGCCCGCGCAACCGCTGCCCGCGCGCTTTTCGCTGTCCAAAGCGCCGGGGGTTCCCGGTCTGGCCGGCGGGGCAGTGGCGGAAAGGAGCAAAAACTGATGGATATGATGTGTTCAAGATGCAAGAAACGTCTTGCCGTTGTTTTTATGACGCGGCTTGAAGGAGATAAAACAATTTATGAGGGGCTGTGTCTGCGGTGCGCCAAGGAATTGGGGCTTAAACCGGTCAGCGATCTGATGGAGAAAATGGGAATCACAGACGACGAGCTGGACAATATGTCCGATCAGATGATGGATATGTTCGGCGGCGAAGGTGAAAATGGATTTGAAATGGGCGGTGCGCAGGCGCTTCCGTTTTTGCAGAATATCCTCGGCGCAGTCGGAAACGGTGAGATTATTCCGCAAAAGCCGAAGGAAGAAAAGGATTCGCCAAAGGAACCTACAGTCAGGCCGGCTGAGAGGCCCAAACAAAAGGAACGCGGCCGCCGGGGGGCGCCGGAGAAAAAGTATAAGCATCTCGACGCCTACTGCGACAATCTTTCACTCAAGGCGGAGCAGGGCAAGATCGACCGGATTATCGGCCGTGAGCGCGAAATTTATCGTGTGATTCAGATTTTGAACCGGCGAACAAAGAACAATCCCTGCCTGATTGGCGAGCCGGGCGTCGGAAAGACAGCCGTTGCAGAGGGGATTGCGCAGAAGCTCGCAAGCGGCGATGTGCCATACCGTCTCGCGGACAAAAAGCTGTATTTGCTTGACCTGACGGCTCTGATCGCCGGCACACAGTTTCGCGGGCAATTTGAAAGCCGGGTCAAGGGGCTTGTTGAGGATATCAAGGACGCGGGAAATGTCATCCTGTTCATCGACGAGGTTCACAATCTCGTCGGCGCGGGTGATTCAGAAGGTTCTATGAATGCCGCCAATATCCTTAAACCTGCGCTGTCACGCGGTGAGATCCAGGTGATCGGCGCGACAACCTTCAACGAATACCGCAAACATATTGAGAAAGACGCAGCGCTCGAGCGCCGTTTCCAGCCGGTCACGGTTGAAGAACCGTCGATCGAGGACACGGTCGATATTATCAAGGGTGTACGCAGCTATTATGAAAATCACCACCGCGTCAAGGTCAGCGATGATCTTTCGCGGATGGCGGTTGTGCTGTCGGAGCGGTACATTACGGATCGTTTTCTTCCGGACAAGGCGATCGACTTGCTGGATGAAGCATGTTCAGCAGCCGTCCTGCGCAATACGCAGTTGGCTGAATACGATAAATTGACAAAGCAGCTTGCAGATACAAATGAACAATTGGAGGAGTTGGAAGCCGCCACCGACGAGCCGGATTATGAGTCGATTGCCCGCCTGCGCGGTGAAACAATCGTTCTGAATGAAAAAATTAATGAGCTTGCGCCGACGGCGGTTGACCAGCCGGTTACGCTTGACGATCTTGCAGGTGTGATTGAGCTTTGGACAGGGATTCCCGCAGCGAAAATCCGTGAAACAGAGCTGCGCCGTGTGGCAAAGCTGGAGCCTGCGCTTCTTGAACGTATCATTGGACAGGATGAGGCTGTTTCGCTTGTTGCGGCCGCCGTGCGCCGTTCCCGTGTGCAAATTTCCGCGCGCCGCAGGCCCGCCTCGTTCATCTTTGTCGGACCGACCGGCGTTGGAAAAACAGAACTGGTCAAGGTTCTTTCAAAGGAATTGTTTGATTCGGCCGATCCGCTGATCCGTCTCGATATGTCTGAGTTTATGGAAAAACATACAGTCAGCCGGCTGGTTGGCTCTCCGCCGGGATATGTCGGTTATGACGAGGCGGGACAATTGACAGAAAAGGTCCGCCGCAAGCCATATTCGGTCGTCCTGTTCGACGAGATTGAGAAGGCGCATCCGGATGTTCTCAATATCCTGCTTCAAATCTTGGATGAAGGCCGTATCACTGACGCGCATGGCCGAGTCTGCTCATTTGAGAACACAGTGATTGTGATGACTTCGAACGCCGGCAGCGAACGCAAGGAAAGTGCGCTCGGTTTCAACCGTACTACTGGCGAAATCGCCAAGGATAAGGCGATGAAGGCGCTTTCAGAGTTTTTGCGGCCTGAATTTTTGGCGCGTGTCGACGAGGTTGTTGTGTTCCGGCCGCTCGGTGAAGCCGATTACCGCAAAATCGCGGCTTTGATGCTGGGCGAATTGAAGGCGCCTCTCGCAGAGAAGGGAATTACCTTCGGCTGGGACGACGAGGCTGCGGCATATATTGCCAGCAAAGCGGTCGGCGGCAAGAGCGGCGCGCGCGACCTGCGCACCATTATCCGCAAGGAGGTCGAGGATGCGATCAGTTTGCGGCTGGTGGAGGATCCGGATAATATCCCGGCTCTGATGAAAGTTACAACTGAAGATGGAAAGCTGAAAATGCTTTACAGTTAAGTCAAAGAAGCAAAAAAAGGCAGGGCGTTCGTGATAAGAACGCCCTGCCTTTTCTTTTTATTTGCTTAGATGCCGTCGTTGACAGCGGTCCAGGGATTGACAAACACATTATTAACCGACAGGGCAAAGTGCAGATGCGGTCCTGTCGAATATCCGGTCGAACCAACAGTGCCGATCTGATCGCCCTTTTTAACGGTATCGCCTGTTTTGACATTCAGGGAATCCATATGGTAGTACCAGCTTTTTAACCCGAATCCATGTTCGATTATGACTGTATTGCCGGTCAGTTGGAGATAGTCGGCGAACAAAACGCGCCCGTTGTTGGCCGCCGAGACGACAGTGCCGCGCGCCGCAGCGATATCGGTGCCGTTGTGCCGCGTGGGCGTCGGGTCGTCGTTTGTATAACGGATGCTTCCAAACTGTGTTGAGATGGGTCCAAAGGTTGGCTGTTGGAATGGGTTTTCCCAATATTTCTCCTCATCGCAAATCAGTTTAAGAGGCTCAATCTTTTCGTTCCACTCCGCATTGGCCTGAACACTCAGCGCCGTTTCAGCTGCAGTGGATTGAGGCATGGTCATATACTGCACATCAAAATCCTGCTCTTGCACCGTGAGAGAGTGTGTCAATGTCTGCCCGCCGGCCTGAACTGTAACAGTATAAACTCCGGGAGAAGCCGTATAACGGATTGGAAGCAGGGCGATCTTTTCCGCTCCATAGGAGGATGACGCGCTCGTAAAAAATCGCGGAGCGAATCCAAGATCGGTTTGCGCTGTCAGCTCTGTTCCCTCGGCATGAGCTACACTGATACGGAGCGTCTCTCCCTGTTTGATGGCCGAGGCCGCCGTCAACGTTGCAGGAAAATCACAATCCATATCAAACATGTATGTATCCCCTCTGGAAGTTGTCACAATGTATCGGAACTGCCCATCACAAGTAGGGATGAATTTTTCATCAGCATTTCCTTTAAAGATGGATTCGGCCTCATAAAAAACGCTGTATGTTGTCCCTGCCGGGGCTGCGGAAAGATCGGGAAGCTGGTCGTGTGATTTGACTGTAAACAGCGGTACGCTGCCAATTTCTACTTGGGCAGTCTGTTCCCCAAGCGATACAGAAAGCGGCTGCGCCGCACGGGATGATACAGAAGCGGTGCGAGAGGAACTGTCATCCGAAACGGTTGAAGCGGTTTGCTTTGGAGAAAGCAGGCGCGCGCCGCATGCTGAAAGTGTAAATGCGGCGCAGAGCGTCAATGCGGACAAACGGATGGGAAGGTTTTTCATTGTGTGATGCCTCCTTTTTGATCATGCAGCGCTTGGCAACAAAATGGGATGCAAAACAGGCCAAAGCCAAACGCACCAGGGGTATTTGCTGTATTCATTTTACCGTGACAGTTCCAAAAGGTCAATGGCGCTTCTTGTCGCGTTTTCCTTTCGCAATTAATATTACAATCTTCAATTCAGGTGTTTTTTGAAAAACTACTTGACAGATTGGGGCTTTATGCATATAATGAAGTAAATCAAAAACCGATGATTAAGAAGAGTAGGCATGGAAACACGCTTCACAGAGAGCCGCCGATGGTGGGAAAGCGGCAGGGGTGGCCATGTTGAATGGACTTATGAGGGCAGGACGAACGGTGAACCTAGTAGTGCCTGACGGGAACTCCACCCGTTATCAAGGGAGCATGTATGCTTGTACATGGAATGAGTGGACGCGTCATGCGTCAATTTGGGTGGTACCGCAGAAGCAAAGGCTTTTGTCCCAGTTTTTAAAACTGGAGACAGAGGCCTTTTTTGATGCATTTCGATCCACACTCTGGTCCCGCAGTCATCCGGATTTGATCAAATATAATTTTGGCAAAGCTGAAAGGGGTAATTTAATATGGCTAAGATTCCACACAGACTGTATCTCACTGAGGACCAGATGCCGAAGCAGTGGTATAACCTGCGCGCTGATATGAAGGAGCAGCCCGATCCGATTATCAATCCGACTACCATGCAGCCGGCTGTGGAGGAGGACCTTTATCCGGTATTTTGCAAAAAGCTGGCGCATCAGGAGATGGATGCCCAAACACGTTTCATCGATATACCGGAGCCGGTTCAGGAGATGTATAAAATTTATCGTCCATCGCCGCTGATTCGTGCCTATGAGCTTGAACGCGCGCTCGATACGCCCGCCAGGATCTATTATAAGTTTGAAGGCAACAACACATCCGGCAGTCACAAGTTAAATTCTGCTATTGCACAGGCATATTACGCAAAGGAACAGGGGCTTACAAGCCTGACGACCGAAACCGGCGCAGGTCAGTGGGGGACGGCGCTTTCGGAGGCATGCTGTTATTTCGATATACCTTTGACAGTTTATATGGTCAAGGTTTCCTATGAACAAAAACCGTTCCGAAAGTCTGTGATGCATACCTTTGACGCAAACGTGATTGCAAGCCCAAGCGAAACGACAGAGGTCGGACGCCGGATTCTTGCCGAAAATCCAAAAACAACGGGGAGCCTTGGCTGTGCGATCTCAGAAGCGGTGGAGAAAGCTGTAACAACCGAGGGTTGCCGCTATGTGCTTGGCTCAGTGCTCAATCAGGTGTTGCTGCATCAATCGATCATTGGCCTGGAATCGCAGACAGCAATGGAGATTCTTGGCGAATACCCTGATATTATCATTGGGTGCGCTGGCGGAGGCTCCAACCTTGGCGGGTTGATTGCTCCGTTTATGCGCGATAAGCTGACCGGAAAGGCGAACCCCAGAATTATTGCGGTGGAACCCGCTTCCTGTCCTTCCTTTACACGCGGCAAATATGCTTACGATTTCTGCGATACCGGAAAAATTACGCCGATGGCACGCATGTATACGCTCGGCTGCGGGTTTATCCCATCTGCTAATCACGCCGGCGGCCTCCGGTATCACGGGATGTCCCCCATTCTATCCAAGCTGTACCATGACGGATATATGGAGGCGGTTTCGGTCGAGCAGACAAGCGTATTTGAGGCGGCAACGTATTTTGCAAAGCACGAAACAATTCTGCCCGCGCCAGAATCAGCTCACGCTATCCGCGCGGCCATTGATGAAGCGCTTAAATGTAAAGAAAGCGGCGAAAGCAAAACGATCCTGTTTGGTCTGACCGGCACCGGATATTTTGATATGACCGCGTATGCGTCCTATCAGGAAGGACGTATGCAGGATTACATCCCGACCGACGAGGAATTGCAAAAAGGCTTCGACAGCCTTCCACATATCCCGGGCATTCAATGATTAAACAGCATCCTGTATCCAAAAAGCCCACTGTCCAGCGTTCATTTAGGACAGTGGGCTTTTGACATATTATTCTGCCGCTTATAAATAACAGATTTTCACTGATTGGCAGATTGCTTTGAGCGTCTGTATTTGCGGCTGTTTCTGTGTACAAAAGGCTTCATCCGTCCGGCATGATGTCGATGGCCGGCACACTGACCGGAGTCGTATACCCGCTTTCGAAGCGCCGTATGCTTTGCGGTGCGCTGAGGCTGCATCGGTTGATCAGACCTGCGGCCGAGGGGTTCCATTTTACTTTCGACAGGCCATGAGGGCTTCGTCTCCTCCGGTTCCAGCCACATGGGGGCGAAAAATGTATCGCCGTCGTCCGATCCCTCAGCGGCGTCAAAGAGCGTGTTTGCGTCATATGACTCATCCTCCAGCTCTGGCAAATCCGGTGAAACAAATAAATCCTTGCGGCGCAGACAGTAGCCAACGAATAGGAGAGCTGTCAAAGCGCCACAGATTGCCGCGGGTATAGGCGGCCGCGCCATGACCGAAAGTGGCGGTGGAAGAAACAGACAGACCGCACCCAATAACAGGGCAGCGATGTTGATCGCCAATGCCAGTATATCGAAGAAACGCAGGAATAGGAAAGCGGAGATTGTAAGGATGCATGAAGCAATCCAAAAAATTCCGAATGGAGGAAGCTGTCCGCTTCCAAGCAACCGGATCAGGATGTAGGCGTCGCGCGCCGCCCAGAAGGGAAGAAGAACATTCTGATAAGCCTTGAGCAGGCAGATTGGCCGTGAGGTTTCGCTGAGGCGAGCGTCAAGCACGGCGCTTAATGTCCAGGCGCGGGCATATGCAAGCTTGGTTTCAAACTTGTTGCGCCTGAGAAAAAGCAAAAAATAAGCACAGCAGCCGCCCAAAAGGCAGACAAATCCAAACAATCCCAACAGTTGAAGCATTGTATTGTCATTTCCTCTGATGTCGTATTTTGTCGAATTAAGTATAACATGATTTAGTATAGAAAACAAGACGATTAAGTCGGATATGAAGGAGCGAAAAAACTACTTTTTCCCAGAATATCGGGTGGATGAGACAGGCAATACTTTCTGTAGGAACGATCTGGCTTGTGAATCAATGTTGTGACAAAAATGAAGGGGGAGCGTCAGGTGGATATGCGTCCGGTTTGTATCGCACTGGGCTATTTATACGGTTCTTTTTTGACGGCGGATCTTGTTGTACGGGCCAAAACAGGGAAACACAGATGGGATAGCTTTGGAAATCCCGGGACGGCAAACGTCGCATCGCGCTTGGGAACCCGATACGGTATAATCGTATTATGCGGCGATATCCTGAAAACTGTGTTGGCATGCATCTGCGGCTTGCTTTTGCTTCCCGGCCCGGAGCGCCTGGGGGTTTTATATGCGGGCTTCGGCGCGGTGATTGGACACTGTTGGCCTGTTTGGAAAGGTTTTCGCGGCGGAAAAGGGATTGCCTGCGCGGGGACGGCGGCGGTGTTGTTTTCTCCGGCTATCGGTTTTGGCGCGCTGATTGGCGGCGCAGCGGCTGTACTAGTATCAGGATATTTGGCACTTGGTTCCGCGGCGATTGCAGCCCTCCTGCCGGCGCTGGCTCTTTTGTCTGGCAGGGGGACGCAGCCGACTGCTGTTTTGGCGGCGGCAGGCATTATTTTGCTGCTTCGCCACCGGAAAAACTTTGTGCAGATAGCGAACGGCGGAGAACTTTGCAGGAACTTTTTTTTATTGTTGAAAAACAAAAGTGATTGAACATCATAAAAATGACCCGTCAAAAAATACCTTTTTCAAGCCGCATAATTTTATTTTGGATACACACCCTATTGCGGGGTGATATGTATGGAAAAACTGCGTGAATATGCGGCGGTCTGTACAATCGGTTCGGTTGGATACAGCGCGATTGAAGTTCTCTGGCGTGGATTTACACATTGGACGATGGCGCTGGCAGGCGGAGTTGGTTTTCTGCTTTTGTATTTGGCGGATCTGCGCATGGCCGGCCGTTCTCTGGTTGAAAAATGCGCGGCGGGCTGCGCGCTTTTGACGTCGGTGGAATTTGTATTCGGCGTTGTTGTCAACAAGCTTTGCGGGTTGCGCGTGTGGGACTATTCCCGGCGGAAAGGAAACCTGCTGGGACAGATCTGTCCATTTTACTGTCTGCTTTGGTTTTTGCTTTGTATCCCGGTGATGCCATTCAGCGGCCTTGTGCGGGAACGGTTGTGCCCGCCGCGTGCCGGCAGCCGGATTGCCGCCTGAGGTTCGTATAATCCTTCGGCCAAACGCTGGGGCAGGACATTGCTTTGACACAGCCTGCAACCGTGAAAATGGCCGATCTTGCGCAAGTATAAAAAAGCAAAGCGGCGCCTTGAGAACGGCGCCGCTTTGCTTATTGCGGTTTTGAATTCATGACATTTCATCCTATAATTCCATTGGATGTTTCCACAGCGCGGCCAGGATCTGTTTTGCATCGTCCGTTAACGGTTGGAAAGGCTCTCTGCATACGCCGCAATCGATTCCCCGCAGGGTCCAGATAAACTTTACCGCGTTAAAGATACCGAATTGACACATCATCTCCACACGTTCGTTGATTTGCGTTTGCAGACGCATGGCTTCAGACATATTATGCTGTTGGAAGCAGTCGCGCAGTTTCAGGAACAGAGGCGCAAACAGATTAACAGTGGTGCCAATGGTCGTATCGGCACCCATGGCCAGCGCGCCTAAAAGCTGTTCGTCGAAACCATTGAATATGATTTTATCCGGGAAGGCTGTACGCATCCGTTCCATGGAATAAAGATTCTTGGAGGTGTGCTTGATACCGATGATACCGGGGTTATTCAATAGCCGCTGGGCATTGTTCATTCCGAATTCAATGCCGGTGAACTGCGGAATATTATAGATAATCACACCCAGGTCCGGCTCGGCTTCAATCACCCGTTCATAGTAACGAGTAATTTCATCCATGGTGAACTGATAATAATAAGGCGGGATCATGGAGACGGCGGCGGCTCCGGCCTGTTTGGCATGACGGGCCATGGACAATACATCAGAAGTGCGGATCGTGCCGATATGAGCGATGACCGGCGCCCGCCCTTCCGCCGATTCAATTACACATTCAAGAATCTTCTTGCGTTCCTCAATTGTCAGCAAAAGTCCTTCGCCAGAAGAACCGCAGCAATAAAATCCTTCTACGCCGTCGTCTAATTGCCGCCGGACGATTTCGCCGAGCGCACGGTAATTAACAGTCTCGTCGGGATTTGTCGGCGTGATGAGTGCGGAGAAAATTCCCCGCAGTTTCTCCCGGTTCACCATGCTGTCCAGCCTCCGTCAACGACCAGATTGGACCCGGTCATAAAGGAGGACGCCTCAGAAGCCAGAAAAATCAGCGAACCATTATATTCATTTTCCCGCGACATTCTGCCCATCGGCATCCTGGCGACAAAATTGGCTTGGAACACGGCGTCCTGCGTGTCCCTCCATACGCCGGCCGGCGTCAAAGTATTGACTCGGATTCCCTTTTTCCCCCAATAGGTGGCAAGATAACGGGTCAGGTTATAAATACCGGACTTAGCGGCGGAGTAAGCCACCGGCTTGACGAAGGGGACGCCGGTCAGCTCCTTCTTATAGGCGTAGATGTCCTGAATGGGGGAGAGCATTCCATAAATGGAACCGACATTGATGATGGAACCGCCTTTACCGGCGGTTGTCATCCGTTTCCCAACGCTCTGGCAGGCGAGAAACGTTCCCACCAGATTGGTATTGACAACCTCTCGAAACACCTCCTCGGGAAAATCCTCAAAAGGACCGGACACCTCCGGAGGGGCGCTGGGCTGCGTATCAATGCCTGCATTATTGACCAGAACATCCGGTGCGTCTCCCCAGACGGCCTGCATTTCATCCAACGCTTTTTCCATTGTCGATTTGTCATTGATGTCAACCTGGTAGAATTTTAAGTTGGCATAATCATATTTCGAAGCGGGGAAAATGGCTTCGATTCGCTCCGGCGCTACATTTCTGGCCCAGACAGCCACTTTGGCTTTGCGGTTGTAAAGCTCCTCGACAAAGTTTTTACCGATTTGCCCCATACCGCCAGTTACAATACAAATTTTATTTTCTACGCTGAACAGCTCATCATTCATTGTTAACGTTCCCTTTCCACATACAACTCTGAATCATATCATGTTTTAATCAGAGCTTGCCTTTTTCCTCCATAATACTTTTTAAAGAGGTATTGATGCACATCATATCATTGCCCATAATGATCATGTTGACGCCGCGGTCAAGCAGTGTGCGCACATTCTCCGCGACGGGCGGGATGGCCGGAGCCATCAGCCCCATGCCAAGCCTGCCTGTATATTTTGCGATGGCATCCATGGAAGCTTTGACGTTCGGCTCATTGACATCATAGAATTTGGGGATGCAAAGTGACATTGCGTAGTCGGCGGGACCATAATTGATGGCGTCTATGCCGGGGACGCTCATGATTTCCTCAATGTTGTCCATAAATTCGAAATCCTCGGCCATGGGGATGACCAATTCGGTTTCATTGCTGTGTTTGATATACTCCACGGCATTAAAGCCTGCGCCGGAGTAGCACGCGGACCGGACATTGGAATCGTAGCCGCGTCTCCACAATGGCTGATCTTTCTGCGGGAACTTCGCGCCGCGCACACAGATTTCGGCATCGGCCCGATTGCGTACATGCGGGATGATGACGCCTTCCGCGCCAAGCTCCAAAGCTTTGCGGATCTGGATTTCGTCTGGGCGGCTGACCCGGACCAGCGGGGAAATTGCCTTGAGCCGCGCGGCCATGATGCATTCTTTGAGGGTGCCGACTTCGAAGCCTGTATGCTCCGCGTCGATGAAGACAAAATCCAATCCAAACTGACCGGCCGCTTCGATGACTGCCGGAGAGCCGGTATAAATGGTCATGCCATAAACAGGTCCCTTTGCCATTTTTTCTTTCAAATGATTTTCAAACATAACTGAACGCTCCTTTATTCTAATGAGGGGATTATTTTGTTGGCAGATTGCCAAGATAGAATGACTTGATATCAGGATGCTTACGCAGATTTTCGGTCTTATCTTCGAAAATTACATGGCCTTCGGAGAGGATATAAGCATATTCGGAGATCCGCAAGGCCGCGCGGACGTTTTGTTCCACCAGCAGGATCGTTACGCCGGAACGGTGGATGTTCTGTGTATATGCATAAATTTCGTCTGCAATCTTCGGGGACAGGGCCGCCGACGGCTCGTCCAGAATCAGCAGCTTTGGGTTGGACATCAAACCGCGCCCGATGCTCAGCATTTGCTGCTCTCCGCCGGAGAGGACGCCGGAAGGGCTTTTGAAGCGTTCCTTCAGGCGGGGCATGGACTCGAGCACCATCTCGATATTATCCCGGATGACCTGCCGGGATTTAATGGAATATGCGCCCAAAAGCAAGTTT
>ERZ1643251.4138-NODE-4138-length-12852-cov-26.004142_pt1 | contig 12852 bp, 10 predicted proteins | sample MGYA00579261_ERZ1643251 | MGnify/ENA primary metagenome ERZ1643251 (study PRJEB29033, sample SAMEA4952267) | chicken gut metagenome | biome: Broiler Chicken; feature: Gastrointestinal Tract; material: Caecum | place: Ireland | collected 2018 | study: Broiler... | reverse complement strand
AGAGTAAAGACAGATTAGAAATAGAATTTAGAGATGTTGTAGGAGAATATTTAAGAGAACTAAGAAAAATGAAAGAAAGATAAATAATTATTGATAAAAAAATATTTTATTGGTATAAAATCTCTGAATATCACTTTGCTTTTAAGTTGAACTGGAGAATAGATTATAGAGAGATAAAATTGTGATGAATAATTTATCTAAAAAGAAAAGAATTATTACATAATTTAAAATTAATATAGATTGTTTTTGACGATATAATTTTTAATAATTAGCAATGGCTCCTTACAACTAAAAGATAGTAATAGCTAATAAAATGGAAACATTTATTGAGTAATTCTTAACTTGCTCAGAAAAGTTTACAAAAACTATTTACCTATTTTACATAAAATGTTAAAATATAATAGAAATTAGAATAAAATTTTATTAAAAAAGAATTTAGTGATTATGCGACAGGTAGTATCTTTAATATAGATGGCGGAAGGGATTTAACCTATTAAAAAGAACTATATTAAATATAGTTCTAAAAATTAAAAGGAATAAATTTACCATTATTAATATTAATAATAGAAGAATTAGTTGCTTTTGGAAAGTCATTGTAAAATTCTGGTGGCAAATTTAAAAGATTCATAAGCATACACTTATTAGCATTACCATGACCAAAAATAAATACATTTTTAATATTATTTTCGCTGGTATAATCTTTTATAAAATAGATTGCACTCCAAAGCCTATTACATACATCGAATGGAGATTCACCTAAAAATGTAGGTTTAAAATATGTTAAAGAATTTCTAATACATTCTTCATATATTTTAGGATAAACAGCTTTTTTTACATCTCTACTAATCATATGAAATGCACCAAAAAATTGCTCAATTAAAGAATTTAATACAACAATATTTTGGGCATTTTCTATAAAACCTAAATGTTTATTGGCAATTTCAAAGGTTTGTCTAGCTCGTTCATATGGAGAAACTAGTATTAAAACGTCATTATTAGAAATATGTTGTTCTTGCATATATTTTTTTAAAGTTATACCTAGTTGGTTGGCTTGTTCGATTCCGACACTTGTTAATTTGACCAATGCATCTTCTATTTTTAAATCTTCAGTCAATGGTTGACCTAAACTTTTATAATCAGCCTGTAGGGCATTTACTTCAGACTCACCATGACGAATTAATAAAATATTTAATTTTTCTATATAAGGATATGGTGTTTTAGCTTCTTTTAATATGTCTAAATTACTGTATCTATAATACATAATAATCAAAATCTCCTTCTAAAAATATTCTTATTAAATAATAACAATTTTTAGAAGTATAGTCAATAATAAAAAATAAAAGCAAATAATAAGGAGTGAAAAATGGAAAAAGAAGCAGATGTAAAACTTGCAGAAGAAAAGAGACTAAAAGATACAATAGAAATTGTGAAAGAACAAATTGAAACAATAACAAGTACTATAGAACATTTACATGAAAATACAACGGATCCATATACGCAAGCAAATTTGCAAAAAATGTATTTAGATAGAAAAAGAAATTTAGAAAGTTCAAAAGATAAGCCATATTTTGCACGAATTGATTTCAAAGAAACAAGTGCAAAAGAAGCAAGTAAAATTTATATTGGTAAAGCAAATGTTGATGATGATAGTAATAATTTAATTGTTGTAGACTGGAGAGCACCAATTGCCAGCTTATATTATGATGGTAGATTAGGAAAAGTAAGCTATGATGCACCTGCTGGCAATATACAAGGAGATTTATTACTTAAGAGATTATTTGAAATTGAACAAGGAAGATTGGAAGGTTTTTCAGATATTGATATTAGTGCTAGTGATGAACTATTAAAACCATATTTAACGTCAAACTCAGAAGTAAGGTTAAAAAATATTATTTCTACAATTCAAACTGAACAAAATGCAATAATTAGAGCACCTTTAAACAGACCATTAATAGTACAGGGAGTTGCAGGAAGTGGTAAAACAACAGTTGCTTTACATAGAATAGCTTATTTAGCTTATACATATGCTAAACAATTGCAGTCAAAAGATTTTATGATAATTGCACCAAATAAGTTTTTCCTAGATTATATATCTAATATATTGCCAGATTTGGGAGTTAATGATGTAAATCAATGTACTTTTGAAGAATTTGCGGAACAAATTATAGATGCTGGAATCAAAGTAGAAAGTTCTACGGATAAATTAGCTAATATGATAAACAATCATGGAGAAGACAAAAAAAATGAGGGTGAACAAGCGATTTCTACTTTTAAATCATCATTAGAATTTAAAGAAATATTGGATAAATATTTACAAAATATTGAAGAACATTATTTACCAGAAGGTGATTTAAAAGCAGGTGATATAACAATATTAAGACATGAAAAGTTAGTTGAAAATTTTAAAGAGTGCCTAAAAGGGAAAGCATTGGAAGAAAAGCTAAAAATGTTTAAAGCAAGATTAAAGATGTTTTTTGAAAATAATCAAGATTTGATTGAAGATATGATAAGAAAGCAAAGAACAAAAGAAATTGAAAGTTTAGATAAAAGTTTACCACAAGACGAATATAAGAAAAAAAGATTAGAAATATTTGAAAAATATGATGAACCATTAGAAATGTTAAAAAATAACGGAAAAAAATTAATAGATGATTATGTAAAAAGAGTAAAAAAACCTAATCCTTTAGTATATTACAGAGATTTTATTTCAAAACTACCACAATATGCTCAAGGGTTGGATATAGATGAGAAAATTATAAAAGGCGTACAGGATGGGGTTTTAAGCAAGAAGAATAAACAAGTAGAGTATGAAGATTTAGCCCCACTTATGTATATAGCTAGTAAAATAAGAGGCAATGAAAAACAAATAAAAAATAATCAAATATATCCTAAACATATAGTTGTAGATGAGGCTCAGGATTATAGTCCGTTTCAATTTTTTGTATTAAAGGATATATTAAAAAGCGATTCAATGACAATTTTAGGCGATATTTCACAAGGAATCTATTCATACAGAGGAACTAATGACTGGACAGAAATTAATGACAGGATATTTGATGGAAAAGCTAACATTTTAGATTTAAGTAAAAGTTATCGTACCACAATGGAGATCATGGAAAAAGGAAACGATGTTATTGATAAAATTAGGGACCGAATACATACAAAATTAGCTGAGCCAGTAATAAGAGAAGGAGATCCAGTTACAGTTACTAAACAAGAAGAAAAACAACTGGCTATAACAATTGCTAATAGAATTAATGAGTTGGTACAAGATAAACGAACTAATATAGCAGTAATAACTAAAACATTACAGGAAGCAAAAGATTTATATAAAAAGATAACCAAAAAAGGAATAGATGCTACTCTAATTTCAGATAAATCTAAAGAATATAATGGGGGAGTAAGTATTATTCCATCATATTTAGTAAAGGGGTTAGAATTTGATTCTGTTATATTACCGGATGCAGGAAAAGAGCAATATGGAAATAATGAATTAGATGCTAAATTATTATATGTAGCAATAACTAGAGCAATGCATACATTAGATATCTATTATACAAAGGAGAGAACAGAATTGCTAAATGAAAGGAAAAAAGAAAAAAGCCTAAAAGAAGATTCAGAATTAGAAGAAAGATAAAAGGGGGAAAATATTTATATGGAAAATGAGTATATTAAGGTCATGGAATTAATTAAAGAAAGTTGTGATAATCAAAAATTTGATACAGAAAAATTTGAATTTTATGAAACAAGAAGAGAAAAAAATAAATATAGTACTGGTATAATAAAATATAATAATAATAAATATTATTTTAAAATTGTAAAGAATAATTCATATGTTGAAGATGAAGAATACATAAAAGAAATGATAAAACCTAATTTCTCAATTATCGAGAAATTAGGAGAATTAAAAAACAATGATGAAGAAATTATAAATTTATATAAGTATATACCAGCACCTAAAATTAATGCTTTCAACTATTTAAGAAATTCAGAAATAAATTTTGAAACAAAAAAGAGAAAATTAGAAGAATTTTTTAATAATAAGATAAAACTAATAAAAAAAAATTATAATATCGAAAAAATGGATGGAACTAAAAGTGCAGATAGATGGTTTTGGGGAAGAATAACAGTAGATCCAAGAAAGAAAAAGTATTATGGAGATAACTTTGAAAAATTATATGATGATGTATTAAAATATTGTCCAGAAGCATATGAAAATCTAAAAGGATTTTTAGATAATATATATGACTATTTAAAAGAGCAAAACTTAACTGTAACTACTTACTCACATGGAGATTTTCATGATTTTAATTTTTCATTAGACGGAATCTTTTGGGATATAGATACATTCGATTTTAATCCTTTATTAGATGACTTTGCTACATTCTATTGGCATTTTTATGCAAGAGAGGATTATTTGGTTTATAAGTATTGCCCATGGCTTACTCTTTACATGAACGATAAATTAAAACCAGAAGAATTAAAAAAAGTAAGAAATCTAAAAAAAGAGATGATTCTGCTATGGTATGATGAGATAGAAAGAATATTTGATGAATATAAGATAAAAGAAAATATAAAAAATGAATTTATATTTAAGTTATTCTGCAGAGTTTTTTTAATAAATAATGTAATTGAATATGAACCAGAAGACAAAATTAAGAATTATAAATTTTTTAATTACTTTTTAAATAATAAAGAAAAAAATATAAAAGATTTATTGTTTTCTAGTAATATAATATTTGAAAGGTAATGAATTATTTTATGATGAAAAGAAATAACCTAAAATATATAGATGATTTTATGAAAAAAGAATATGAGGAGATTTCCCAAGAGGATTATTTCCTAAATAAAGAGCTTAGTGTGACTGAAGTTGAGGAAGGGATAGTTCTTCCAGTTTTAAATACAAATAAATATAATACTTCAAAAGGTGCAGGAGGAGTTATAGATAAAAAACTTAATTATATAGAGTCTTCAGCACAATTAGCATATAATATGAAAAATAGAGTATATGGTAAATATGATATAGAAAATGAAAAAATTGAATATGATAATGAAACAGTAATATATGGAAATTTTTTTTATAAACATTGGGGACATTTTATTATAGATATAGTATCAAGGTTATGGTATTTACTAGAAGATAATAGCGAAAATAAAGCTAAAATTGTTTTTACAACAATGATAAATGATGAGCATACTAAGATAGATGGAAATTATAAAGAATTTTTAAATTTGTTTGGTATCTCAGATGATAGGATACTATTAATTAATAAACCTACTAAATTTAAAAAAATTATTATACCAGAGTGCTCAATTTATCCAGGAAAGTATTACACAAAAGAATACATTAAAATTTTTGAAAAAGTAAGGGACAGTGTAAAAAGGAACCAGAATATACCAGAAAAAATATATTTATCACGTTCGAAGTTTAAAAAAGCTAAAGAAAAAGAAATTGGGGAAAAAGAGATAGAAAAATTCTTTAATAATAATGGTTACTATTCTATATCACCAGAACAACTGACATTAACAGAGCAAATACAATTTTTTAGAGATTCAAGAGAAATTGTATGTATTAGTGGTACTCTTCCACATAATATCATGTTTGCAAATGAAGGAAAAAACATTATTATTATAAATAAAACATACAAACTAAATAAACATCAGGAAATTATAAATCAAGCTAAAAAAGCCAATGTAACATATTTAGACTTACATATATCTTTATTTCCAGTTGCGTATGGAAAAGGTCCTTTTATAATGACAATTAATAAAAATTTACAAAGATTTGCAAAAGATAGAACTTATAATTTAAAAATAAGAATTACACAAAAGATCAAAAATATATATAAGAAAGTTTGGTATTTAATACAATATTTAAAAATATACAAGTTTAAAATTTACGATGACGGAAAAACAAATTGGAAAGAATTATTTAAGTTTTATATTTTGAAATAGATATAGGAAGTAGTGTAATGGAAAAAAGATTGGAGAAAGTACCAGAATCAAATTCATGGACAAATATAAGGAAAATAAAAGAGGGGTTTGATGAGTGTACGAAATATTGTTTTGTTAAAGATGGACAAAAATTTATTATAAAAATATTTCCTAAAAAAGGTTTAGAAAAAAAAGAAAGAGAATTCTGTATTTTACAAAGAATACAGGACATTGATTTTAATAAACCAAAACCAATAACTATGGGAAAAATAGACGAAGATAATTATTATTATATTTTAACATGGGTAGAAGGAAAAACTCTTACCGAATTCGCAGCAGGAAAAAGTGAAGAACAATTATATGAAATAGGAAAGAAAGTAGGAGAAATAATGCATAAAATACATGAAGAAAAGTTCGATAATAAGGATTTAAGGAATAAAATAGATAAAATTAGAAATAAAATTCCTTTATTTAGAAAACTAAATGTAGATTATGCAGAAACAGTAATAAATTTTTTAGAAAATAATATTGAAAAATTAGAACAGCAACCAAAATCAATAGTACATGGAGATTTAAATCAAGATAATATAATAATTGATGAAAGAGGAAATGTAGGAATAATAGATTTTGGAAATTCAGATATTGATTATTCATATCAAGATACTCATCAAATTCAAATGTATAATAGATTTTTGAGCAAAGGTCTAAGTGCAGGAGTAATTGATGGGTACTTACAGGGTAAAGATAATCAAACATTTTGGGAAAGCTATAAAATATATAGTGCATATTATTGTTTGAGCAAAATAATATGGGGATATAAATTTAAAGATGCAGCCTTAATAAAAGATATGTTAAGGAGAGCAAAACAAACAGTTGAGGATTTTGATTATTTTAGAAGTGATAAACCGATTTGGTACGAAGAATATAAAAGAAAAAACCTAAAAAAAGGAGAACATGAGGAAAGATAATAGTTGAATTGAAAACAATATAATGATATAATATTTGACTGAAAATCATTGATTAGGAGATGAATATGGATAATATTGAATTTCAAAAAGAAAAAGAAAATTTAAAAAATATTATAGAAGAATATGAAGAGGTTATGGAATATTATAATCAAAGAATTGATGCTATACCTAGAATATATATGAATAATCCAACTATGATAAAAAATTCTATCGAAATGTATTCTGAAAAATTAAGGCTTATGGAAAAAAGTGTAGATAAGCCTTATTTTGCAAGATTAGATTTTGCTAGAGATGGAGAAACGAAAACAGAACAATTATATATTGGTAAAGTTGGAGTTATGGACGAATACAATAATAACATTACTATTGATTGGAGAGCACCTGTTTCTTCAATGTATTATGATAGTAATATTGGTAGAGCATCTTATAAAGCACCAGAAGGAATATGTACAGGGGAACTATTATTAAAAAGACAGTATGATATTGAAAATAGAGAATTAAAAAGCTATCAAGATGTTGATACTGTTTCGAATGATGAATTATTAAAACCATATTTAGGTGCTAGTGCAGATAATAGATTAAAAAATATTGTTTCTACGATTCAGCAAGAACAAAATGCTATTATACGAGAGCCTTTGAGTGAAAATATAATTATACAAGGAGTTGCAGGAAGTGGCAAAACAACAGTCGCATTGCATAGAATAGCATATTTAGTATATAACTATCGCGACAGTATAAAGCCAAATCAATATCTAGTGATTGGACCAAATAAATTTTTTGTTAATTATATTTCTGGAGTATTACCAGATTTGGATGTTGAAAATGTAAAACAATTAACTTATGAAGAACTTTGTGCAGAGTTTTTAAATGAAAATATTAAGTTGATTGATGAGGATAAAAAATTAATTCAATCTATTGTAAATGAAAATCTATTAAAATATGAAAAATTTAAAGTTTCAATGAAATTTAAAGAAGCAATAGATAAATTCATAAAAGAAATGAAAGAAAACATAATTCCAGAAAAAGGTATTGAGATTAAGGGATATGAAGTAATAACTAGTAATGTAATAAAAAACATATACTTTTCAATTGAAGAATTGAGTAATTATGACAATATAAAGACAAGATTAAATAGAACTAATTTAATGTTATCAAAATATATAGAAGATAATTATGATGTAATAATGGCTAAGGTTAAAGAACAATATCAAAAAAATATTAATATAGTTTCTAAAGAAATTAATAAAAATGAATTAGAAAAAATAAGTTTCATAGAGAAAGAATTAAAAAATGGTTGCAAAAAATATGTAAAGAAATATTTTAGTAGCCTAATTCCTAGCATTTTAAATGTATATATAACATTTCTTAATAATATAAAAAAATATATAAGTTTTGATTTTTTTGATAACATAAAGGAAAAAGTACAGAAAAATATTTCAAATATAAAAAATAGAAATGTAGAGTTTGAAGACTTAAGTGCATTAATATATCTAAAAAGTAAAATATTAGGAATAGAACAATATGACCAGTATAGACAAGTTGCAATAGATGAAGCACAAGATTTTGGAGATTTCAGCTTTTATGCATTAAAATATTTGCTAAAAAACGCAACATTTAGTATATTTGGAGATTTAGCACAATCAATATACCAATATAGAGGAATAGAAAATTGGAATAGTGTAGTTGATAATACGTTTAATGATAAATGTGAAATGAAATATCTTTTAAAAAGTTATAGAACAACAACAGAGATAATGAATTCGGCTAATAACATAACAAATTACATAAATTTAAACACTGCAAAGCCAGTTATAAGACATGGAAAGAATGTTAATTATATTAAATATAATACTTCAGATGAACAAATTGATACAATAAAAAATATATTAAAACAATATAATGAAAAAGAATATAAAACAGTTGCTATAATATGTAAAAATGAAGAGGAAGCAACATCAATTAATAATAAATTAAAAAATGAAAGTTTAGTTATCAATAACATAACTGATTCCGATACACAATATAATGGAGGAATATGTACTATTACTAGTTATTTGGCAAAAGGTTTAGAATTTGATGGTGTAGTTGTTGCTGATGCTTCAGAAGGTGAATATAATTCTAGTAAAGCAATTGATATGAAATTGTTATATGTGGCAATGACTAGACCTTTACATGAACTAAATATACTCTACAATAATAATATTGTTAAACCATTACAACAAGAGGTGCAAGTATGAAAATATTAATTATTGGTGCGAGCGGACTATTAGGTAAAGCTGTTACAGAAGAATTGAAAAATTATGAAATATTCACTCCGACTTCTAAGGAACTAGATATTACTAAAAGAGAAAAAGTAGAAAAATATGTATTAGAGAAGTTACCAAATATTATTATTAATTGTGCAGCATATACAAATGTAGATAAGGCAGAGGTAGAAAAAGAGCATGCATACAATATTAATTGTGTTGGAACGTTAAATTTAGCTCAAATATGCAATAAATTTAATATTACTCTTATGCATATAAGTACGGACTATGTGTTTGATGGAAAAAAAGCTCAATATTATTCTCATAAAGAAGATGATGAGTTGTATTTAAATCCAATAACTATGTATGGAATTACAAAATTACAAGGAGAAAAAAATATAATAAATTTATGTAAAAAATATTATATATTAAGAACATCATGGTTATTCGGCGATGGAAAAAATTTTATAAGAACTATAATAAGGCTTAGTAAAGAAAATAGTGAAATAAATGTTGTAAATGATCAGTTTGGAAATCCAACTTATACAGTTGATTTAGCATCAATTATAAATCAAATAATAATAAAACAGATACCATATGGAATTTATAATGCAACAAATATAGGAAGTACAAGCTGGTATGAGTTAGCTAAAAAGGTTTTAACTTACACTAAGAGTAATTGCATAGTCAATCCAATTAGTACCCAAAATTCAGATAGAAAAGCTGTAAGACCTAAAAATTCTAGACTAGATGTAACGAAATTGTTAAAACAAGGAATAGAAATCCCAACTTATGATAATGCATTAGAAAGATTTTTAAAAATAGAATTAAAGGAAATGTAAATATGAAAAAAAGAAAAGGAATTATTTTGGCTGGAGGAAATGCTACGAGACTATATCCAATAACTCTTACTATATCTAAACAATTACTTCCTGTATTTGATAAGCCAATGATTTATTATCCTCTAGCAACATTAATGCAAGCAGAAATCAACGAAATATTAATTGTATCAACACCCAAACATATTGCAATGTTCCGTGAACTATTAGGAGATGGAAGTAAATTTGGTATGAGATTTGAATATGCAATTCAAGAAAAGCCAATAGGATTAGCTGACGCATTTTGTGTGGGAGAAAAATTTATAGGTAATGACGATGTGGCATTAATTTTAGGAGATAATTTAATATATGGTTCTAATTTGAAAGAATTATTAAAAAATGCTACAAAATTAGAAGAGGGGGCTACTATTTTTGGTTACCAAGTAGCCAACCCAACTTCATATGGTGTAGTGGAGATAGATAACAAATGTAATGCTATTTCAATTGAGGAAAAACCAGTTATTCCAAAATCAGATATGGCAGTAATAGGTTTATATTTTTACGATAATGATGTTATTAAAATTGCAAAAGGTATAACACCATCTGCACGAGGAGAATTAGAAATAACGGATATAAATAAAAAATATATGGAAAATGGTAAACTTAAAGTTGTACCACTTGAACGCGGATATGCATGGTTTGATATGGGAACGCCAGAAGGACTTTTAGATGCATCAGATTATGTCAAAGCAATTGAAACAAGGCAAGGGTTGCAAATTGCTTGCATTGAGGAAATTGCTTATAAAAATAAATGGATAGAGAGGTCAAAACTTTTGGAATTCGCAAAAGAATATTCTAAAACGAATTATGGTAATTATTTGTTGAAAATTGCAAATGAAACTAAAATAAATTATAGTTGGTGAAAAAAATGGAAAGATTTATAAAAAAAGAAACTAATATTGAAGGTTTATTAGTGATAGAGAATCATTCTTTTGAAGATCAGAGAGGCTTTTTTATGGAAACATATAACAAGAGAGAATTTGAAAAATTAGGGATTTTAAATGATTTTGTGCAAGATAATCATTCTAAATCTTCCAAAGGGGTATTAAGAGGATTACATTTTCAGAAAAATTATTCACAAGCTAAACTAGTAAGAGTAATAAAAGGAAAAGTATATGATGTGGCAGTTGACTTAAGGAAAGATTCTAAAACTTATGGAAAGTATTATGGAATTGAATTAACGGAAAGTAACAAATTACAATTCTTTATTCCTAAAGGTTTTGCACATGGATTTATGGTATTATCAGATACTGCAGAATTTGTATATAAGTGTGATGAATTTTACCATCCAGAAGATGAAAGTGGTATTATTTGGAATGATGAAAATATAAATATAAAATGGCCTTTAGAAGAGATAGGTGGAGAAAGTCAATTGATATTATCTTCAAAAGACAAAATGTGGAAAAAAATAAATGATATTAGTTAAATGAAGGAATGAAATAAGATGAGTAAAAATATTTTGATAACTGGTGGTGCAGGATTCATTGGTAGTAATTTCATTAATTACTTTATTAATAAATATCCTAAATATAATTTAATTGTTTTAGATAAATTGACATATGCAGCAAATATAAAAAATTTGGACAATCTTATACATAAGATTATCTTTATCAAAGGAGATATTTGTGATTTTGATTTGTTAAATACAATATTTAGCAAATATAAAATTGATTCTGTAATTAATTTTGCAGCAGAAACGCATGTTGATAATAGTATAAAAAATCCACTAATATTCACACAAACAAATGTAATAGGAACTAATTCTTTATTAGAAGTTTCAAGGCAATTTTGGAAAGATAATTATGAAAACAAGTTCTTACAAATTTCGACAGATGAAGTATATGGAACATTAAGTGAAGGAGAAAAACCTTTTACAGAAAACACTCCATTAAAACCAAATAGTCCATATTCAGCATCTAAAGCAAGTGCTGATTTGATGCTTATGTCATATTACAAAACATACAATATGAATATTAATATTACAAATTGTTCAAATAACTATGGGAAATATCAACATAGTGAAAAGTTAATACCACATATGATTAAATGTGCATACGAGAATAAAAAATTACCTGTATATGGAAATGGAATGAATATAAGAGATTGGATTTTCGTTGAAGATCATTGTGCGGCTATAGATTTAGTCTTTCATAATGGAAAAAGAGGAGAAAGATACAATGTTGGAGGGCATACAGAAAAAAGAAATTTAGATATTGTAAAATTAATTTTAAAGTATTTAGGAAAATCAGAAGAATTAATAAACTTTGTAGCTGACAGAAAAGGACATGATTATAGATATGCGATAGATTCTACTAAAATTGAAAATGAATTAGGGTGGAAAACAAAAATGCAATTTAATGAAGGAATTAGAGAAACTATTAATTGGTACTTAGAAAATTTAGATAGATTGAGTTAGATAGTTTTTTTGAATAAAATTTGTATGAAATTGTTATATTACAATATTTGCTGAATTTAGAAAAAATAATAAGAACTCAAACAGAATTAACAAATAACTAATTAAGAAAAAAGAAAGAATTAATGTATCTCCGGAAATTCAGATTTATATTTAAATTTAAGGAATATGGATAACAAAATTAATATGTGTATGAGTCTAAAATGTCCTTTTTTAGTAGTTTTGAAACTCTAAAATAGGACATTTTTAAAATTCTCAAATCAAGTTATTTCAAGTGTTATGTCGATTTTTAGGACAAATTTAACTAAAGTGGGTAGGTGTATGAGAGCGTAAGCTATCATATTCCTACCCAAGTTCTATTTAGTGAAAAATTTATGAAAAATTAATAATAGGGTCGGTTTTTCTTGTAAAAA
>ERZ1643251.4137-NODE-4137-length-12854-cov-5.259552_pt1 | contig 12854 bp, 13 predicted proteins | sample MGYA00579261_ERZ1643251 | MGnify/ENA primary metagenome ERZ1643251 (study PRJEB29033, sample SAMEA4952267) | chicken gut metagenome | biome: Broiler Chicken; feature: Gastrointestinal Tract; material: Caecum | place: Ireland | collected 2018 | study: Broiler... | reverse complement strand
CTTAAAGCTCCCAACCTGATTTCCGTTCTTTGATCTCGTCCCTTCCGCAAAAATCAGATAGTTTCTTCCTTTTTTTACCTCCTTCGCCACATCTACAATAACCTGCATCGCCTGACGCACATCCTCCCGGTCGATCAGAAAGGCTCTCATACAGGCAAAGACCTGTTTTAAAAACGGGATCTCTCCTACCTCCTTCTTCGCCACCACAGAGAACGGGCGGGGACACGCCTCGATAACCGCCAGAACGTCGTAGAGTCCCTGATGGTTCGGGAAAAAGATAAACCCGTCTTTCTCAGGAAGGTTCTCTATCCCATGGACGTCTATATGGACATTTCCGCCCCGGTTCGCGCGCAGGTCAATCCATGTAAGAAATTCATACATATTTTCTTCTGAATATTTATTCACATGTGCGGCCCTGTAACAGAGGCGTATCCATCCATACGGTACCATGAGGATATTGCGCAGCACCATCATCAAAATACGCTTCATGCCATATCCCCCTCTGTATCCATATATTCCCTGACCGCAGTCTCATACAGGTTGTTCCCTTCACTGTCAATGACAACAATAGCAGGAAAATCCTCTACTGTAAGCCTGCGGATCGCTTCTGTCCCGAGATCGTCATACGCGATCACCTCTGATGACGTGATACATTTAGAAAGCAGTGCGCCCGCCCCGCCCACTGCCGCAAAATAAACCGCTCCATTTCTCACAATGGCGTCGATCACCTCCGGTGACCTCTTTCCTTTTCCGATCATAGCGCCCATGCCCAGTTCTAAAAGGCGCGGCGTATATTTGTCCATCCGGCTTGCAGTGGTCGGCCCCGCAGAGCCGATAGGCCGCCCTTCCCTTGCAGGAGAAGGCCCCATATAATAAATCATCTGTCCCTTGATATCAACCGGCAGAGCGCCGCCGCACCGGAGAGTCTCATCCATTCTTTTATGAGCGGCATCCCTCGCCGTATAGATCGTCCCGCTGATATATACATAGTCCCCGGCTTTCAAAGATCTTGCCGTTTCTTTATCTATCGGCGCCGTGACATGCTTATCCATCGTCATTTCCTCGTCTTTCTGTAAAATTTTCTGCGTCCATTTGACCTAAATCACCCGTGTCACATGGCGGTTCACGTGGCAGCAGATGTTGACCGCCACAGGAAGACCCGCAATGTGCGTGGGGTAGGTGTTAATATTTACTGCCAGCGCAGTCGTCGTACCGCCCAGTCCGCCCGGCCCGACGCCAAGCCGGTTGATTTTCTGCAAAAGCTCCTCTTCCATATCCCTGATATGGGGGATCTCCGAGCGGCCTCCAAGCTCTCTCGCCAGAGCTTCTTTTGCCAGAGCGGCGCACTTTTCAAAGGTTCCCCCGATGCCGACACCCACAACCATGGGCGGGCAGGCATTGGGGCCCGCGTCCTTCACCGCCGTAAGAACCGCATTTTTAACTCCCTCAGTTCCTTCCGCCGGTTTCAGCATGAAGATGCGGCTCATATTCTCACTCCCGAACCCCTTCGGGGCAACCGTAATCTTCACCTTATCTCCCGGAACGATACGGGTGTGGATAACAGCGGGCGTATTATCCTTTGTGTTTTCGCGCAGCAGCGGATCTCCGACCACAGATTTTCTCAAGAAGCCTTCTGTGTAGCCTTTCCGCACACCTTCGTTTACCGCATCCTCAAGGCCCGCCCCTTCCAGATGGACATCCTGCCCTATCTCAAGGAATACGACTGCCATTCCCGTATCCTGACAGATCGGGATCATATCCTCAGCCGCAATCTTTAGATTCTCCTGAAGCTGCCCTAATATCTGTCTGCCCAGAGGCGATTTTTCTTTTTCCTCCGCACATTCCATGGCATCCTTCATGTCCCCGGACAGGAAATGGTTCGCCTCGATGCACATCTCTTTAATATTTTCTGTAAGTTCCTCTACATTAACTGTACGTATCATAATTCGATCTCGATCTTTCTGTTCGTCCTTGTATACTGATGATATTTCACCCCGGCGGCATCCATCATTTTCTTAGAAGCCAGAACACTGGTCGTATCCGCATATTTGTCACAGTCATAGATGACCTCCTTGATTCCCGCCTGAATAATCGCCTTGGCGCACTCGTTGCACGGGAAAAGCGAAACATAGAGCTTCGCCCCCGCGAGGCTGCCGCCGCTGTAATTGAGGATCGCGTTCAGTTCGCTGTGCGTGGAGTAGACATACTTTGTCTCCAGCGGATCTTCCCCGTCTCTGGCCCACGGAAACTCATCATCCGAGCACCCCATAGGGAACCCATTGTATCCCATGGATAAGATCTTATTGTCCTGACTTACGATACAGCAGCCAACCTGTGTGTTGGGGTCTTTGGAGCGCATCCCCGACAGCATTGCCACTCCCATAAAATATTCATCCCACGATAAATAATCTTTTCTCTTCTCTGTCACAGCTTCCGTCCCCCTTCACTATTTTGTACCGAAGATGCGGTCTCCCGCGTCGCCCAGTCCGGGCACAATATAACCGTGGTCATTGAGCCTTTCATCCAATGCCCCGATATAAATATCTACGTCCGGGTGCTCCTCCTGCATCCGCTTCACGCCCTCCGGGGCGGCAATGATACACAGGAAACGGATATTTTTCACACCTTTTTCCTTCAGCATGCGGATAGCCGCCACACTCGACCCGCCGGTGGCAAGCATAGGATCTACGGCAAACACCTGTCTCTCGCTGCAGTCCGCAGGAAGCTTACAGTAATACTCCACCGGATCCAGCGTCTCCGGGTCACGGTAAAGTCCGATGTGCCCTACTTTCGCCGCCGGGATGAGCGAGAGCATACCGTCCACCATCCCCACGCCCGCGCGCAGGATCGGCACGATCGCCAGCTTCTTGCCGGCAAGCTGTTTTCCTGTCATCTCCGCGATGGGCGTCTTGATCTTCACATCCTGAAGCTCCAGATCACGGGTCGCTTCATAGCACATAAGCTGCGCGATCTCCCCGATCATCTCGCGAAATTCTTTCGTTCCCACATTCTCCTGTCTGATATAGCTGATCTTGTGAGCGATCAGCGGGTGCTCCATAACGATTACTTTTCCTGTCATTGTTCTTCCTCCACCAGTGAATCTAATTTTTCCGCAAGTTTCTTAATCAGTCCGCGCAGAATCTCAAAACACTCTCCATATGCGGTCAGCGGCTTTCCGTAAGGATCGGGAATCTCCGTATCCGATCCCACAAACTCGCTCAGGGTAAAAATATTTTCCGTCTGCCCGTACTCTGCTATAAGCTTGTTCTTCTGGCTTTCATCGATCGTGAGGATCAGACTGTCCTCCTGAAGATTCTCGTTCTCGAACCCCCGTGAAACATGTCCTTCCAAGGTCATCTGTGCGCTCTTCATGATCGCTTCCGCCTTCTGGTTCGCAGGTTCAGGAAAGAGAACTACGATTCCTCTTGAATCAATCACGTACTCCTGCTTCAATTCGTAGTGCCGCAATATCTCCGCCGCCATGGGCGCCCGCGCGGTATCCGCCCCGCAGACAAAAGTGATCCGCCGGTATCTCTGCTGCTTCACCACCGCTGATGCCGCAATACGCAGATGCCCCGCCGCTTTTTCCAGACGGTTCATGATCGCCTTGCCCATGCCCTGCACTGCAAAGGATTCACTGTATATCGTATCTACATCCTCTTCATCGAACTCTCTGAGTACCCGGTACAGATTCCGGGCAATGGTTTTTTCATTCTCACGCGTTCCGATATTTTTGACATTGCCGTATTTATAGAAGGGAAGCGTCTCCTCCGTAGCTATGATCCCGACTCTGCGCCCTTCCCTGTGAGCCGCGTAAGCCAACTGCCGGATCGCCAGAATCTCTTCCCGCAGATCTCCCTCCGCGATAACAAGCTTCGCTCTGGGCGCATAATGCCGGTACTTCATCCCCGGCGCCTTGGGCGCTTTCTCGCTCTCATCGCCTAAAAGCGTCTCATCCACGCTCACCTCTCCGATGACTTCCTCAAGCATTTCCGCAGTAATCGCTCCGGGTCTTAAGATCATCGGCGGACTGACCGTCATATCCAATATCGTTGACTCCAGTCCGATATCCACCGCCCCGCCGTCAAGGATCATATCGATCTTTCCGCCAAGATCCTCCGTCACATGCTCCGCCGTAGTAGGACTGGGGCGCCCGGAGGTATTTGCACTGGGCGCTGACACGAATCCCCCCGCAGCCCGGATCAGTTCTCTTGCCACCGGGTCTTCGGGCATTCTTACCGCCACTGTATCAAGTCCCCCTGTCGTCCCATAGGGAACAACCTCACCTTTATCAAAGATCATGGTCAGGGGACCCGGCCAGAAATGCGACGCAAGGATATCCGTTTCTCCCGGGATATTTACCGCAATTTTCCTCAAATCCTCATAGTCCGCTATATGCACGATGAGTGGGTTATCCGATGGACGCCCCTTTGCCGCATAGGTTTTAAGCGCGGCCTCCTCCTTAAGAGCGTCGGCCCCCAGTCCGTACACTGTCTCTGTAGGGAACGCGACCAGACCGCCTTCTCTCAGCACCTTCCCCGCTTCCTGTATGACCGCATTGTCTATTCGATTTTTGTCTATTTTTCGTATCTTCGTCTCCATAGGACACATTATATCATCATTGGCAATAAAAAAAAACTCTTTTATCCGCCTGTCTTCCTACTCATTTATATATTGAAGAATTCCCTTTACAATAGCTCCTGCCAGTTCCCGCTGATACTCCTCGCTGACCAGCCTCTGGGCCTCTTCATAGTTGCTCAGGAAACCACATTCCGCGATGACCGTAGGCACTTCTGTTTTCTTCAATATATAATATGTATTATTTGCTTTTGCCTCTTTTGTATTCTCCGGGTCGATCTCCCGCAAAGCCTCCTGAATAATAGCCGCGGCGCGCGCCCCTTCCTTTGACTGGTTGTGGTAAAACAACTGCGCTCCATGCACACTCTCCTCATGGTAGCTATTCTGATGGATGCTCACAGCAAGAACCGGCTTTTCTTTGTTCATGATATCAACCCGCGCTTTCAGGTCGCTGACCTGATCCTCGCCGATACGTTCCTCCGTATCCCGCGTCATAACTACCTCCACTCCCTCTTCTTCAAGCAATTCCTTTATAGTCAAAGAAATCTGTAAATTTATATCTTTTTCTTTCGCTCCGTTCACCCCTTCTTTTCCTCCGTCCATGCCTCCGTGCCCGGGATCTAGGACGATCAGCCGTCCATTTTCCGCCGAATACGCACTCCCCAAGGTTTCCTCCCCCCGCGCAAATCCGCCCTTCAAGATCCTGCTGCCCGCCTGACATAGGACGATCAGTGCCAGCAGGGCGGCGATTGAAGCTGCGAATCCTAGTTTTTTGACCATAAAAAACACCCTCCTTTCGCATATATCAATATATATGCGAGAGAAGGATGTCTCTTTCTGGACTATCTGTGATTTACAGGATTCTGTCCTGCCTTATCAATTAACATACTGCAAAATCAGATCCCATACCCCGGATGCTTCCATACCAAGGCACCATTCCGCCACACCGGCAAGCTTGTTCTCTTTTATCACTTTCAGTTTCTCTTCAAGCGACTGGCTGTCCTCAAGCCATATCTTGTAAGTTCCGCCATCGCCCTCCCATTGAGCGTAATTCTGCTTTGCCTCTGAATCCCATTCCGCCTGCGCTCCGGCATCCGCTACTGCATTCGCCGCTTCTTCCATACCGTAAGCCGCACTTGTGAACTTATTCGGATAGGAAGCCGCTTCTGTCCCTTCCTCCTCCGCCAGCTCATCGGCTGTCTTGGGCGTTTCATGCCACAGACGGGTGTAGAACGGAATCCCCGCGACCAGCTTTTCCGCCGGAACAGACTCCAGCGCGTCCGCAATACCATTTTCCAAATAGCTGATAGATGCCACTGAACCCGCTTCATAGGAGCTGTCCGTGTGCTCGTCATATGCCATGATGAACACATAATCCGCCACAATGCCCTGCTCTTCAAGATCATAGTGCCGATTGTACGGCTGGGGCACATAGTTGTCAACCGAGAATACAAGTCCATTTTGTCTGCATTTGACGGACAACTCTCTTACAAACTGAATATAATGTTCTCCGCAGTCCGATGAGATAAGCTCGAAGTCAAGGTTAATGCCGTCCACTCCGGACTGCAAAGCCTCTGCAATCACTTGATTGATCACCTTTGTCCTTTTCGACGTGTAGCTGAGCACCTCATAGGTCTCCGCGTAGGAATTGATGCCGCCGTGGAAATCCCGGAGCACAGCCCACACCTCAAGATTGGACTGATGCGCATAGTTGACATAGCTTGAGTCTGCGATAGACGACACATTCCCTTCCGTATCGGAAAGGCTGAACCATGTGGGAGCGATCGTTGTCAGTCCCTTTGTGCCTGCAATCATCTCCAGCACATAGCTGTTGGCAGTCGTATTGGTCACATTATGCCATGCCATGTTGATCGTATAATCTTTCTTAATATTGCTGTATACCGGCTCTTCAAATTCGCGGGAGGTCGTCTCAGTACCGATATCTTTCAGGGCGCTTGTCTTAATATAACCCACAAATCCATCCTCTGTACCGACTTTCATCCAGTCACTTTCATCCTCAAGGACAGTGACTTTATCGGATTTCTTTACTTCTGTGAGGATCGGACTCTTCACCCCGCCCTGATACCGCACTTCTGTATCCCGCTTCACTGCTGCGGTTCTGGTCTCTCCCCAGTCGGAGGTGACGACAGCTCTCACCGGCTGCCCGTCATATACCTCATAGTCCATATTTGTATACGCCTGAATGAAAGGCAGCGCGATATATGCTGTTCTGCCCTCCGTTTTCAGGATCACATAGTCTTCGCTCTTTTTCTCCGTTATATCCGTATATTCCTTGCTGCCCACTGCAACAGAGACACTTCCGCCCGGCAGGGTGTATAACAGGACATTTTCATTGGCATCCCAGTAGAATCTGCTGTTGATTCTCTCACGCACAACAGAATACTCGATGTAATACTGCCCGTCATATATCTTTCCCGGAGCCGGGTCCGCCGATTCGGCGCCTTCCGCGAGAGCGTCGCTCTTTCTTACCACTTCGTTATTTACAACCACGGCGATGTCATTGTCCGTATCTACTTCATAATATTGTCCCAAATCGGCCTTCTCATCTGATGAACCGTACTTCTTCCAGATCACGAACCCGCCAATCGCCACGATAACCAATACTATAAGAATCAAAACGCGGATCACCACGTTGCGCTGCCTTCGCCTCGCCCTGCTGCTCTTTCTGCCCGGTCTTCTTCTATTGCCGGGACTGCTGCCCGCCGGTCTCTGGGCGCCTCTGTCCGGACGCCGCCTGAGGGCGCCGCCTGCTGCGGTCCTCCTCTGGGGTGCGCCTTTTCTTTCTCTTTCGTCCATGCCGTACCTCCTCACAGGAATCTATACATAAGCCATGGCAGGCTTCGCTCTGCCATGGTTTGCGAACATTATACCATGTCCTTCGGACATGCTACTTCCCGCAGGATGCACACGGTTTGCAAAGGATTGCCGCCCTTTGGTCGGCTGCAAATCGGCGCAGGTATAATGTCTGCCGACATTATACCACACTTTTTCCATTGTTCATTAATATTTTTCCTGTTTAGGCATATTTTAGACAGCTTTTACACTGCAGGCTTTTTTCTTTTCACAAAAATACAATACACAGCTATAACTCTCGTCCGGCAGGTAAAGGGGTGATCCCTGCCCGGTCATGTTCATTGATATCCGTAAACCTGAGCGCTTCTATGCTCCCGTCGCGGCTTATGACATAATCCCGCATATACGTTCCTTCCTCTTTTATCATATGGGCTGTCACGATCTGGAGCGCACTTGCATGATATCCGTCAAGCGATATATCAATTCCTCTTTTCTCATATTTCTCCAACTCTGTAAACATATCCCTGTAGCCTCTTTCGTCTATTTTCATCTGACGTATACTCCTTTCCTCCGCAGACCATGATAAATAGTGCAGTCCGTCTTCATTTCCATATGGAAGTATATGTGACATACTCTCGGAATCCGGACGGAACAAAAGACAGCGGGACCTGCGGCGGTCTTTCTTTTATGCTGGTTCTCTCCTTTCACGTTTTATTTACTTATCAGGTGATACCATCTTTTGTAAGTGCCATTATAGAAACAGAATTTCGTAATTTCAATGTGTTTTTTGTTGAAAACCCCTGTGGATTCGTTGATAAAGTTTTCCACATAATTTCTTCTTTACATCTCTATGCTTTTTGTTTATACTGATGATGAGAATATGTATCCAAATCTATTGATGGTGCATATTATCTTATATAGTATAAGGATGTGATTGTATGAAAATTGAGAAACTCAATGAAAATCAGATTCGTTGTACGCTGACACATGCCGATCTGGCAGCGCGCCATTTAAAACTGAGCGAGCTTGCCTACGGCACCGAGAAAGCAAAAGCTTTATTTCGCGACATGATGCAGCAGGCATCCTTTGATTTTGGATTTGAGGCGGAAAATATCCCGCTGATGATAGAGGCCATTCCCTCCTCCGCAGATTCGATTGTTCTCATCATTACGAAGGTTGAAGATCCCGAAGAACTGGATACAAGGTTTTCTAAGTTCACCCCTTCCGGCGATGCAGAACCGATCAATATGGAGGCTCTGGAGAAGCTTCAGGGTGCAGAGGAATTCCTGAACCTTTTAAATAAGGTAAAGGAGGCTGCTGCGGGAACCCGGATCTCCGAACCGGAGGCCGCTCCCTCCGTATTTTCTGTACGCCTCTACTCCTTTGATTCTCTGGACAGCGTGATCCGGGCAAGCCGGCTTCTCGCCCCGGTATACAGAGGAGCCAACACATTATATAAGGATGAGGGCAACGGAATGTTTATACTGGCGATCACGCCCAGCGAACACTCCGGCAGCGAATTTAACAAGATATGCAATATGCTTTCTGAATACGGCTCTCCCGAAAAGGCAGATTCATCAATTCTTGCTTTCCTCGAGGAGCACTGTAAGATCATCGTATCAGCGGATGCTGTACAGAAGTTATCCACACTGTAATGTTCAGTGGGATCAAACAAAAAGGGCATCGGAAAATCATCTGGCCTGATGATTTTCCGGTGCCCTGATTTTGTCTAAAGATGCTTCCTTTAATTTCCTGCTGCCGCCATTGCCGCATTGATCTTCTCTACAAGAAGCTCTCCGTCAATGCCGTGTACCATTGCCGCCTCCTCGATCGTCTCCATCTGAGAAGCCGGGCAGCCAAGGCAGTGCATCCCGATCTCCATCAGGATCGGCGCGCTGTCCGGGAAGATAGAAAGAAGTTCCCCAATTTTTGTATCTTTAGAAATCTTTGCCATTTCTATTTCCTCCTTATATATAATGTTTTTTCCAACGGTTATTATTATAATCCCTGCCGCCTGAATTATCAACCTCGTTTTCCCCTGACGCCGTTAACAGTGCAGCGGAATTAGCGTTCTGAATTTTCTGACAGGTTTATTATGTTTTTTCGTTTTTTTGAATACTTAAAAGTCAAGAAATAATCCTCTTTTTTTCGACAAATTTACATTTTCATAATAACTTACCAAAACGTCCGTTCTTTTTTTACCCCTGAATAATCCACCGAAAATGTAGGTTTTAATGTGGATAATGTGGATAACTTTAGGTAAATCCTGACTTTTTCCACGTTTTTCATTACTTTGGGTGTGGATAAGTTGAAAACTCTATCCACACTGATTTCGCCTTTTTTTTACAAATTAAAACATTTTTGTGCATTTTGCTCATTTATATATTTTTTTACGTCGAAAACGGGGAGAGGCACCTCTTATCCTGAAGTACATCTCCCCGTTCTTTTTTCTTCTGCTCTTTTCAGAGTACACGTCTTACTGCGACGATTGTCGTATAGGTGGCGCTGCATATTCCAATACCGTCCGCCTCGTTCATGGCGTTGACAATATTGCCATCTCCCATATACAGGCCCACATGTCCATCATAGAGGATCAGGTCGCCCGGAAGCGCCTCCTCATAGCTCACGGCATACCCCGCGCCGCGCATCTCACTGCTTGTTCGCGGAAGGCTGATGCCGAAATGTGCGTATACCGACTGGACGAAGCCGGAGCAGTCCGCGCCGTTTGTCAGGCTCGTGCCGCCCCATACATAGGGGTTGCCGATAAACTGGCAGGCAAAGTCTATGACTGCCTGTCCGGCTGACGCGGAGCCTGAAGCGACGGTCTGTACCGCCTGCGCCTCGGCCTGTGCCTGCGCTTCCGCCAGCGCCTCTTGCTCTCTCCGCTTCTCCTCCTCAATGCGGGCCTCCTCTTCTTCCTTTGTCTCCCCGTAGGAATAAGAGGAATCAGCCGTCACATAGGTGCCGGACACCCATCCGTCGATCTCCCCGACCTTCACCGGATACCATCCGTCCACCGCCTCTCCTGTCACCTCATATGTCTCGTCTCTTCCGATCTGTGTCAGTATATTTGCGGAAGTCCCCTGACCGTCCCTGACATTCAGGGCATATGCGGTAACTGTGACCGTATTATTTTCATACTCGAGCGCCTGTTCCTCCGCCGCCGTACCTGTGATAAGCGCGTCGGCAGGGACATAACCCTCGGCCGAACCCGACCGGATCTTCGTCCAGCCATCCAGATATTCCAGCACTTGGGCCGCTGAATCCGCATAGAGCTTTCCAACCCAGTCGCTGTTCTCATCCGGGGCACTTCTGATATAGGTATAATCTTCTGTATCAGAAAATGCCATATTCAAATACTCGCCCTCTTCTGTTGGCACCAGATAGAGATTGATATTGTCCTTTACCTCTGTCTCATAACAATTCTCCAGTACCGACTCGATCCCTTCCGCCTGTATGAACAACTGCTCATCTGCCTGTTCCGCAGCCGAAACGCCAAGCGCTCTCCCCGGGATCAGGATCAATCCTGCCATAGCAGAAAAGATCACTCTTTGCCTGATGTGTGTCTTTTCCATATAAAACCTCCTTTATATCATGCCTTTATCTTTTGTAGGAAGTTCTAAATGTTACACATTTGTTAAATTTATTACGCTGACATTATATCAACAGAATTATTCCATGTCAACCGAATTTCTTTATCTTTTCGTTGACACTGCTCGACATATATTACGCGTTCAACTTATAATATCCTTCCCTTTTTATATATTCGTTAATTATTTTGTAACAAATTGGCGAAATTATTCTTCTATTATTATTGATAAAAAATATCAGTTTAAACAGATATTTTTTTAGGATAACAGTTGACAAATTGATTTTCATGTATTATAGTCTAGTTGCAGTAATCGTTACTATTATTATTTTTTAATAACGGTTCTCATTTAGATATGAAAGGGGGATTCCCATTGGCAGCTTTAAAGTATAGTCGGCAACGAGAATCCATCAAGAATTACCTTATGACAACCAGAGAGCACCCCACCGCCGACGAGGTTTATATGGAAGTGAAGCAGGAGTTTCCTAACATCAGCCTTGGCACGGTATACCGCAACTTGAATCTTCTCACAGACATCGGGGATGCAGTAAAAATATCTACTCCGAATGGAGGAGACAGATTTGATGGAAGGCTCGAACCGCACAATCATTTTCTCTGCACAAAGTGCGGACGGTTACTGGACTTGGATCTGGACATGCACAGCATAGACGAAGTCAACCGCCTTGCGGCTGAAAGCTTTGACGGAATTATCACTTCCAGTTCCACACTCTTTTATGGAGAATGCAGTGACTGCATTAAAAAGTCTTAATAATAAATTTTTTAAGAAAAGGAGACAAAAACATGAAAAAATGGGTATGTACAGTATGTGGATATGTTCACGAGGGAGACGCTGCACCGGCTGAATGTCCGGTATGTAAGGCACCGGCTGATAAGTTCAAAGAGCAGACAGGCGAGAAGACATGGGCTGCAGAGCACGTTGTAGGCGTTGCAAAGGGAGTCAGCGAAGATATCCTTGCAGATCTGAGAATGAACTTTGAAGGCGAGTGCTCTGAGGTTGGTATGTACCTTGCAATGGCAAGAGTAGCTCACAGAGAGGGATATCCGGAGATCGGCCTGTACTGGGAGAAAGCAGCTTACGAAGAGGCTGAGCACGCTGCTAAATTCGCAGAGCTTCTTGGCGAAGTTGTAACAGACAGCACAAAGAAGAACCTTGAGATGCGCGTAGACGCTGAGAATGGCGCTACAGCAGGTAAGTTTGACCTCGCAAAACGTGCTAAGGCTGCAAACCTCGACGCAATCCATGACACAGTTCACGAGATGGCAAGAGACGAGGCTCGTCACGGAAAAGCATTCGAGGGTCTTCTCAAGAGATACTTTGGCTAATCCGTCAGCCTACATATTATAAGCAGAAATGTTCTGGCTGCCGCAGGGATCTCATAAGATCACAACGGCAGCCATTTTTAAAATCTCATATGAATGGAGGATAAGATCATGTCTAAATACGCAGGAACAAAAACAGAGAAAAACCTGATGGAAGCTTTCTCAGGCGAATCACAGGCCCGCAACAAATATACTTACTACGCTTCCGCTGCAAGAAAAGCAGGCTTCGTACAGATGGCTAATATCTTCGAGGAGACAGCTAATCAGGAGAAAGAACACGCAAAAATGTGGTTCAAGGAGTTCCACGGCATCGGAAATGTAGAAGAGAACCTCGCGGATGCTGCTGCGGGAGAGAACTACGAGTGGACAGATATGTACAAGAGAATGGCTGAGGAAGCTGAAGAAGAAGGCTTCGCAGAGCTGGCCGCAAAATTCCGCGGCGTTGCTCAGGTAGAGGCAGCTCATGACAAACGCTATCAGAGACTTCTCGACCACTACAAGGCTGGCAAGACATTCAAGGACGAGGCTCCTC
>ERZ1643251.4136-NODE-4136-length-12854-cov-25.783186_pt1 | contig 12854 bp, 11 predicted proteins | sample MGYA00579261_ERZ1643251 | MGnify/ENA primary metagenome ERZ1643251 (study PRJEB29033, sample SAMEA4952267) | chicken gut metagenome | biome: Broiler Chicken; feature: Gastrointestinal Tract; material: Caecum | place: Ireland | collected 2018 | study: Broiler... | reverse complement strand
CATTTTTCATAATGTAATCAAAATAGTCTTTAAAATTCCCTTGCCCTTCTTTCGGCCCAACAATTGAATATGAGCCTATTATCTTTGGCTGACGCCTAAATTTTACTGTATCATATTTCATCTACTCACCCCATTTTTGATAAATTTTACTAATTGTAAATTTTATAAATCCTGCTTTAAAAATGACTGTGTAAAAATGCATTTTAGTTAAAGATTTTATCTATACAAACAGATATATAATGTAATATATAAGCCCTACAAGCGCACTAGATAACACGCCAAAGACTATGACAGGTCCTGCTATCGTAAACATCTTAACACATATGCCATAGACAATGCCCTCGCTTTTAAATTCCACAGAAGGACTTGTAATCGAGTTCGAAAACCCCGTAATTGGCACAATCGTTCCTCCACCTGCAAACCTGCCGATTTTGTCGTAGACGCCAATGCCTGTGAGTAATGCTGCGATAAAAATTAAAATAATAAGCGTATAAGCCCAAGCAGAGCCCTCTGATATGTTTGGAAAAAGATATAAAATTAAATCGTTTATACCCTGCCCAAGTAGGCATATAAGTCCACCAACCCAAAAGGAATTAAAAAGAGTTGGCCATGGCCTTGTCTTAGGTATTTTTGCATTTACATACTTGTTATAAGCCTTATTTCGTTCTTTTATATCCATAATAACCTCATAATAAATTTTGTCCAACTGTAACTATCTTAAACAAAAAAGTATAATCTCCTGTTTTTTACACAAACTAAGGCTAAATTTGGAGGGAATATGAAAAATAAGATGATTTTAGGCGCACTTTCGCTACTTCTTTGCGTTACTATGGCAGGTTGTTCTAGTTCTACAAGCACTATGACAAAGACTAATATTTCTAGCCAGCTTGATAAAACAAACAACTCCATCGCCACAGTAAAAAGTGTAAGTGCAAGCGATGTTGAAATAGACAATGAAAAGCTAGATAGTATAGATAGTGAACAAAAATGTGAGCAATTCAAAAACAATATGGCACGCGCACAGGCCACTATAAACGCTGAAAATTATTATAAAGATGAAATCCTTTATAAAACGGCGTTAATAAAAAAATATCTTCAAAAAGAAGATTTAAAGCTAAAAAAAGGAGAACTAAACGCTCTTAAAGATTTAAATGCAAATCTATCTAATTATAACGACAATGTCGCAAGGTCAAGCAACGAATTTAATGCAACCTATCGCAACTATAACACAATGAAAAGGAGTGCTTCGCGCAATATAGATAGAGTTAATGCTAAATTAAATAAGATAACTTGCAATTCCAACACGCGTTGTTCCTATTATATCAACATTTTAAATACACTTCAAAGTATGGAAGATATCTTAGGCATAGAGGACTATGACTATTACAATAACCTTAAAGAAAACTTCACAGAACTTGAAAATGACATAGATTATAGCACAGAAAACAATGAGGATGAGAAAACCGAGGAAGTACCAAACATTACAAATGTAAATAATGATAACAATAGCGAGCAAAACGACACAAAGACAAATAAGTGGAAATTAAAAAAGAATATAGATACTTATAGAAATGAGGAAAATGACGAACTTTCAATTTCCCCTGACAACATAATAACAAGAAGAAACACTGACACATATGGTCCGTTCAGAAGGAATATCGACACTTACTGCCCTTATGGCTATGGAACATACGGCATGAACGGAATGTATGGCATGAATGGCTACGGAATGAATGGTATGCTTAATAGAGGTATTTATAACAATCCGTACTACAACATCTATAATTCTAACAACTATAACCGACTAGCAGAACCTGTAAACACAGAAATGGATGAGGACGAAGAAAAAATACTAAATGAAGATAGAATGAAAGAAGGAATAGAAAATTCCCTCAAAGACGATAAAACCTTGAAACCAAAAGACAAAATGAAAACAGATGAAAACATAACTAATGAGTTAAACGCAGAATTTGACGACAATCAACCAATTGAAAATAAAAACATAAATGAAATTAAAGACGATAAAACAGAAGTAAGTAATGTTGTAGATGATATAAAAGAAAATATGGACAACACAAAAGAGATAGCCCAAAACCTTGTTGAAGATACAAAATCTAACTTGAACACAAACGACAGCGAAACAAAAATAAAAAGTGTTTCAGTTTTGAAAGTAGAAGAAATTGACGACAATGATGAGCGCGTAAAAGCTCAATAGATAAAAAACTCTATCAAATAAGATAGAGCTTTTATTTACTAAAATTGAACTTTTGGAGCAACTCTTTCAGTTTCTGCAATTTCAAAAAGTTCTCTCTTTTCAAACTTGAACCATTTTGCAATCATGTTAGTTGGAAAAGATTCTCTTTTAATATTATAAGTTTTAACGCAACCATTATAATATTTTCTTGAAACTGAAATTTCTTCTTCCAAAGTTTTAAGAGTTTGCTGTAAGTCCAAAAAGTTTTGATTAGCTTGAAGTTGTGGATAGTTCTCAGTAACAGCAAACAGTGACTTTAAAGTGTCAGTGAGCATATTTTCATATTTAGCTCTTTCTTGCGGTGAGCCTGCATTCATACAAGAATAGCGAGCCTGCATAACACCTTCTAGTGTTGCCTCCTCGTGCTTTGCATAACCCTTAACCGTTTCAACAAGATTTGGAATTAGGTCATATCTCTTTTTCATGTAAACATCCATTGTTGAGTATGACTCATCTACATTGTTTCTAAGGCGAATAAACGCGTTATATTGCGTCCAAATCCAAATTGCAAGGATTATTCCGACAAGAACTATAATGCCAAGAACAACAAGCAAAACAATAAGACCTGTGCTCATTTTTCCCTCCTAGACTTATTATATCATACTTATGTGTAAAAATAAAACTATTTTACATTGTTTTTTTCTTTTTATTAGCTTTTTTAAGTATTAAAGTGATAACACTTATAAGCATAACTCCAAGAGTAATACAAAATAGGATGAAAATAACTAAATTTGCGCCTTCAAATATTCCCGCATTTTCCTTTTGAAATTGTACTATAACTGTCATATCGCTTGTTATGTTATTTAGAGTAATTGAACCATCAACAGGTTCGACTTCCTCTCCATTCACATATATGGACTTAATGTTGTACCCCTCTTCTGCTTCTACACTTATAGTCTTATTTTCACCATAGCTTACTCTCTCAATGTTTTGACCAGAAACCGTTCCACCAACACCGTAATTTATAGTGATTAAGAAAGTTTTGAGTTGTGTCCCGATTTCAATATTGTGGTCATCTAAGACTCCTTCAAGAGTATATGTTTCCTTTATTTCCTGCCTTACTCCATCTATTTCCACATAGGTTATATTGTATGCATCATCTGCAAGCACAGAAAAGGTAAAAGAATTATTGCGTTTTGCCGTGGTGTTTTCCTCAATCTCATCGCCATTTTCGCCTATTATAGTAATCCCCTCAGCAACATTAAAAGCTATGTCAAACTCTTCTATTTCTAAAACATTGGCTGTCAAAACAACATCATCAGTAACATTGTCTATCGTAAATGAATTATTTTCATCAAGAGTAACACTTTCGTTATTCACTAACACTTCTGAAATATAGTAGCTTGTGGTTGGAACAATTTGTATCTCATAACTTAAATCGCTATAAAGAATATAGCCACTATCAACTTTCATATTATCAATAAAGATTTCAAATTCGCCCTCTTCAAAAGTTAAACTATATTCCTCCTCACTTCCAACAAGCACAATCACATTGACAATATCGGACGAGAGAACATAATTAAAATTATCGTAAATATAAAATTGAAAGCTGTAACTTCCAGCAAGCAAATTTTCAAACTTAAAGGTCGTTTCATAGATATTGTCGCCTAAATTTTTTGTTGAATTTTCTACATCTATTGTTTGCCCAAAAATATTGTCAAAATTGCTAGAATATGCAAAACGATAACCTATATTTTTTATATTGTTGGCATAATAAGTCAAAGTCAAGGTGGCAGAACCCGAGCTCTTAAACACTAGTCTTGATGGATATGAATTCATAAATCTCATATCAAGAGAGATATATTCATCAGCATAATTTTTAAGAATTTCATCAAAGCCCGTGATGGAATATGCATAAATAGTTTTCGCGTGAAAATAAGATGTATCTAAAAGCTGTAAATTTGCACCTAAGCTCAAAGTGTTTAAAGATAACTCGTCAAGCGCACCCTCACCAATGCTTCTTGCACTACTTAAATCTAAATCTGTTAACTTTGTACAACCTTTAAGCGCATTTTTACCTATGTTGTAAGCATTGCTTAAATCTATGCTTGTAAGGTTAAGACAATTAGCAAACGCATAGTCACCTACCGAAACTATACCCTCACCATCCACGCTCTTCAAAGAGCTAAGACCATAAAAAGCATGATTGCCTATAAGTATGTTTTGCGAAGCAAAGGTTATATTTTCCACCTTAGAATTGGCAAAAGCACCCTCAGCAACATTAGTAATTGCAACGCCGTTTATTTCTGCTGGAACATTTAGCGTAGTCAAAACGCCGTTATACTCACTCAAAGTGCCCGATAGAGAATTTCCACTAACTACATAACTGCTATATAAGTCCTCGTTATTGAAATAATATGTCATAGAACTAACTTTACTTTTTGCGACAATTTCACCATCGTTATTAAATAGGAAAGCGACCGCAGTGACTTTTGTTGTGGAACTTATCTCAATCGGAGCCTCGTACTTTAAATCATCTAGTGACGGACTTGTTTCATCAAGCGTATAGTAAATTTGATAGTTGTCGGAGCCAACATAATTTAACTTTAAACTGATTGGCTTTGTCGGCATGCTTTCAGTTTCACTAAATGTTACTTCGCCAATTGTTTCCACTCCAATATCAGCAATGTTTACACATCCATAACCATAATATATATCCTTACCTTCTATGCCTAAGTCTATGGCATTTTCAAAAAGTAAACTTTCAATCTCATCGTTAGACAATGAGGAAATTGAAGGATTAGAGAGTAAGTTCGCTATTGCTGCCGTAACATGCGGGGCTGCCATGGATGTTCCATCCAAATACATATAGTCGTTTGGATAATAGGCACTGTAAACATGAGTGCCAGGTGCGCTTATATCAACGGTGGAGCCATAGTTGGAATAGCCTGCAATACTTAAACCATTTTCTGCATATAAGTTCTCTTCAAGGGCAGAAACCACTATAACTTCATCTGTCATATTAGCTGGTGCATTAGATGAGGTGTTATAGTGGCTATTTCCTGCTGAAACAACTGCCATGATATCTGCCTCATGCGCCTTTTTCATAACTGTTTCCAAAGATGAACTATGAACAGGAGAACCATCCTCGCTCTCTACGCCTAAACTCATATTCATCACACGAATATTTAAATTTTCGCTTTCTTTCAAACTTATGATATATTCAATAGCCGTCACAATCATAGTTATTGAACCTTTACCATTTGATTTAAGCACTTTGCAAGGTATTAGAATAACATTATCTAGTGTTTGGTCGGCAACAATTCCAGAAGTATGAGAACCATGCCCCTCATCATCATCGAAATTATCGTCCATAACCACCGAACCATTAGCGTTAGTTTTGGTAAAGTTTTTGCCATAAACACTAGAATAACGCCCTTTAAAAAGCTCATGAGCTGTGTTGATACCACTGTCTAATATCGGTACATAAACTCTTTCCAATTCACTCTCATCATAGATATATGTTAAATAAGAAAGGTATTCGTCAATACCAGTGTAATAAGCGCCCCAAGATAAATACTCTTTGGAAGAGTTTTTGGAAATCTCCTGATTTTGCGCATCACCGACTATCACGCTGTCATAATCGACAAAATCAACATAGGAAAGATTTTTGTAATATTCATACGCTTCCGAAGTGGCCTCAGGTGAAGAATATTGATATATATGCCAACCTAACCCCTCAGCATAGGCATCTGTCTTATAAGTAGGTAAATTACCTTCATAGTATACAATAATTCGATTTGTAAAAGAAGGTTCACTTAAAATATAATTATCGTCTTTTTCTTCAACAATATAATCGGTATTAGACAACGCAACTAAATCATCTTCCACCGATAAAACAGATACTTCATCTGACATAGATAATAGAGATGATGACACATACATTTCACCGTTCTCTTCAATCACTGCATCCTTATTTACTGCTTTACTTTCACCCTCATTTATATCGCCATACTCGGAATAAAGCTCCATAACTTCGGCATAAAACTCTTCAAAAGTTCCGCCATCATATTCGCTTTTAGCATTTGCAAAATTTAATAAATTGGCGCAAAACAAAACTAAAATTCCCGCCAAAATATAACATATTATTCTGAACAAATTTAAATTTTTACTCATGTTTATAGTATAACATTTAATATGAAAAAAAATCAAATAATTTGAAAAGTTAGCTTAAATTATTTAGAGTTTATCTCAAACACTAACCGCTTTGTAATAACTTCGCTTAACAAGCTTTAATCAATGAATCAATGCGTTTTAAAAGAATTTTTTATAAATTTGGCAAAAATTGTTGACATTTTAGATTGTAATTAATATAATAAGAAAGCAAGTGTGTTATGCGGGCGTGGCGGAATGGCAGACGCGCATGTTTAAGGGGCATGTTCGAAAGAGTGTGGGTTCGACCCCCACCGCCCGCACCAAAAAAAATAATTCGTTCTTCGAATTATTTTTTTGTTCTCTTATTTTTTATTTTTTCTCTTTTCACTCTTATTTCATATTACTTAATAAACAAGCCAAACAATTGCTAAAGCATTGTAAGAAAAATAAAAAAGAGAAGAATTATACAAAACTTCTTCTCCTTTTAATTTGGTGCATTAATAGGAGTGTTTATTTTACGGCAAAATATAATTCCGACTTTTATCCATTATGGCAAAAGGCAAACACTTCATTTACAAAATGCACGCTAGATAAAGCACAAGTCTTTATCAAAATAATTTTATCATTTTGAAGAACTTGTGTCAATAAATATATTGCACAATCGAAAAAAAATTATACAATAAAAATTTTCAACAAAAAAGCAGTCAGAGTATAAACACTGAAAATAATCTATTTAGTTAAAGAATAATTACTTCTTACCCTTTTTCTTTGCGTTTTTGTTGGCTTCTTCAACTAGGTTATAGTATTCGTCAAACACCTTAACCGCCGTTTTCTCATCATTTTCTGGAATTAAAACGGTAGGACGCTTTGTTTCGTCAGCCAAAAAGACAATAGCTTGGTCATCCTCTACGCCTTCTATCTTATCAATAGGTTTTAAAATAACATAAATTTTTTCGTTATATGGAATAACAGCGACCTGCTCAAAGCGAATTTGTCTGCCTTGTTCATTTTGCAAGATGAGTGCATCGGTATTATTTTCGTCAAGAATGACATCCAAAATATCAAAATCACTTAACTCCTGTTCAACTTCTTTGGAAATCTCTTCCACTTTCTGTATTTTTTTCTTATCCATACTCTCCCCTTTTATTTTCTTTCATCAAGATAATTCTGCAAAATTATTTGAGCAGCAACCTTATCTAAAAGAGTCTTACGCTTTTCCCAAGCTATGCGAGCCTCCTTTAAATACTCCTCTGCTTCAAACGATGTATAGCGCTCATCCTGATAAAAGATTTCAATTTGTGATTTGTCAAAAAGTTTTTGTCCAAAATCTCGAACGCGTTTTGACATTTCACTTTCGGTGCCGTCAGCGTTAAGAGGCAAGCCGATAACAATATGTCTAACCTCCTTGCTTTTTGCAAGGCCCGTCAAAAACGCGATATCCTCCTCTTCCCCTCTACACTTATAGATACTATCCGCAGTTGCTATCGTGCCTGAGAGGTCTGAGAAAGCGATACCAATTCTCGAATTGCCATAGTCAAGCCCCATATATCTATCATATTGCATACTTCACCACTATCATTTTAAAATAAAACAAATTAATAGTCAAACGATTTTAAAAGATATTTATAAACTATATTAATTTATTTGCAATCATAAAGCGTTTTACCCTCGCCAACATTCACAATGAGAGGAACTTTATAAGCTTTGACATTTTCCATACAATCTTTTACTATTCTCACAACCTTTGATAGTTCATCTTTTTTAACATCAATTACAAGTTCGTCATGGACCTGCAAAATAATATGGCTTTCAAAATTTTTAAGTTCCCTAAAAGTTGCAATCATGGCAAGTTTAATAATATCAGACGCTGTACCCTGCAATGGCATGTTCATAGCAACGCGTTCTCCAAATTTTCTAACATTGAAATTGGAAGATTTAAGTTCAGGTATCATTCTTATTCGCCCAAAATCAGTTCTTGCATAACCATGTTCTTTTGCAAGCGCAATATTTTTATTCATGAAATTTTGAATATTAGGATAACGCTCAAAATATGAAGCAATGTATTCCTTTGCCTTGTTTCTGGATGTTTTAATATTTTGAGATAGTCCAAAATCACTTATGCCATAAATAATACCAAAATTCACAGCCTTAGCATCTCTACGCATAGCACTTGTGACCTTATCAATAGGAACATTAAAAATCTCACTGGCAGTTTTAGTGTGAATGTCCACCTCATGCTGGTATGCCTCAATCATAGATTTTTCATCAGCCATATTTGCAAGTAGCCTTAATTCAATTTGGTTGTAATCAGCAGACACAATAAGCCCGTCATCAAACTTTGACACAAAAATCTTTCTCAGATTTCTTCCTTCTTCATCACGCGTTGGAATATTTTGCATGTTTGGCTCTGAGCTAGATAACCTGCCCGTATTTGTAAGCGTTTGATTAAAGATGGTATGAATGACATTTCCTCTTGTTTTTATCAATTCTTTATAAACATTTATATATGTGCTTTTAAGTTTGTATAACTTTCGATAACGAATAATATCATTGACGATTTCATGTTCAAACCGTAGCTCATCAAGTATTGCAAAACTTGTAGAGCGTTTCTTGTTGTTGTATGGCACAATTTTGAGCTTGTCAAACAAAATTTCAGCAACTTGCTTTGGAGAATTTATATTGAATTTTTCGCCTGCCTCACTAAAAATTCTAGCTTCAATTTCACTGATTTCTTCACTGATCTTATTATCAATTTCATCAAGAGCCACTTCGTCAACTTTGAAGCCCTCTTCTTCCATGTCAGCTAAAACTTCGACAAGAGGAATTTCTATTTTATAATATACATAGTCTACATTTTTCTCTTCAATCTCTTTTTCAAAATCCTCTTTTAATTTGAAGTATTCAATAACATTTTGCTTCTCGTCTTTAACAAATGAGGAAAAACAAACATAGCGCGCAATTTCTAAATCAAAGAAATTTTTAAGAAAAATACCATATTTTTTTAAAATTTTTATATCTTTTTTTGCATTTTTTGTGATTTTTAAGATATTTTCATTCTCAAAAATATTTTTAAGCTTTTTTAATACATCCCCCTCATCAATATTTACAGAGAATAAATCTAAATCTTTTTTTAGAAAATACGCATTCTTTTTTGAAGCAAATTTCAAATCTTCTAAATCATATAAATCATAAGCGAACTCGTCCTCAATTTCCGCAACAAGACTATCTACCACTTTTAAATCATCTATCAAAATTTCTTTAATAGGCACAATTTTCTCTTTTTGCTCACCAAAAATATCATCACGCTTTAAAAATGAATTAAAATTCCAATATTCAAAAAACTCTCTAACGCTTTCATTAAATGGAAATGAATATGTAAATTCATCAAAGTCAATTTTAATATCACAATCTGTTTTGATTGTTGCAAGAGTTTTAGATAGATACGCATTTTCTTTGTCGTTTATAAGTTTTTCTTTAAGCTTGCCTGTTATCTCGTCAATATGCTGATAAACCCCATCAAGAGTGTTGTATTTATTTAATAACGATAATGCCGTTTTTTCGCCAACACCGCTAACACCAGGAATATTATCTGACGCATCACCCATAAGCGCCTTTAAGTCTATAATACCCTTTGGCTCAAAGCCATATTTATTCTGGATTGCCTTTTCATCCATCACATCAATTTCAGTGACGCCTTTTTTTGTTAACCACACAACGGTATTCTTGTTTACAAGTTGCAATAAATCCCTGTCCCCAGATAAGAGGATGTTTTCTTTGCTAGACGAAGTTGAAAGTGTACCTATTATATCATCCGCTTCTATTCCTTCATATTCAAGAACTTTAATATTCATGAGATTTAACATATTTTTTATCACAGGAAACTGCTTGATTAAGTCAGGAGGAGTTTCCTTTCTCGTTCCCTTATACGCCTCATAAATCTGATTGCGGAATGTAATTCTTGCATGGTCAAAAGCAACCGCGATAAAATCTGGCTTTTGCTCAACAATAAGCTTAATTAAAATATTTGCAAAACCAAACACCGCTCCCGATGGCTCAGCTTTAATATTAGAAAGATATGGCATTGCATAATAAGCTCGATTTGCCAAACTATTTCCATCAACGATTAAAAACTTTTCCATAAAAACTCCTCACAGTTTAAAATAGTATATCATATTTACAGCGCACTGACCAAATCTTAAAAGAATAAAATAATACCAAAATACAAAATTCCAACACTGTTAGCTTTTTATCTTTTTCTTATTATTTTTAGCAATATCTCATACAAGTTTTAGTCAAAACTATATAAAGCGTGCTTGCTCGTCAGCTGACAGCACATTCCAATAACGATTTAAAATTAAGAAACACAAATTTTAATTTTGCTAACGCAAAAAACATATCGCATTATCAATCTTTGCACAAACATCAATCTCATTTAAATACTTCATGCATGATGAACTAAGATAACACAAATCAATTGAACCAGCTATAAATAAAATCTGGACAAGCTAAAACAATAATGTAAATTATGATAGCCAAAATAAGAAGAATAAAGAATACAACTTTTAAAGGACTGCCAGCAAAATTTACTAACGCAAAAGTAAATATAATTGCAATACCGCCGAAATTAACTATGAAATCAAAAACACCTTGAAATCCACCCATATCAGGCGCCCAAGCTGTTTTTTGAATAATAACATTTACAATTAAAAAGCCTATATAGATTATTGCACATATAGACAAAACTGTGTAAATAATTTTTTTCATCTATACTCCTTTATATTAGTTTATCATAATTTTTAATTTATTTGCAAGCAATATTTGTTTGTATAATCAAAAGCAATGTACAAAGAACGACAAAGCCACATTTAAGCGTTATTGAATTTTGCATTAACATTGCCTTTTCAACCTTAGTTTTAAGCAAATAAATATTTTAATTTATGCATATTTATACATTTCGAATATATAAATCTTAAAACAACAAGCCATATCAAAATATTTAAGTAAAAATAAAAAACTGATTTTTAAGGCTTTAATTTTGAAAATATTTTTTAAATAACATTAATATTTTAAATTTTTAATAAAAAACAAAATAAAAAAGATAGTTAGCATTTTATCACTAACTATCTTTTTTCGACATATTAAAATGTATATTTATGCATTAAACTTTTTAAATATTACATTCTAAAAATCTATTTATCGCATTTATTTAAGTTCTTTATCATCGTTAGAAGGATTGTTTTCATCTTGATTTTCTATTGCCTTTTCAACAGCATCTTTGTCCATATACTCATTATTATCTTCGCTAGCTACACCTTCCTCAGAGGTTTCTTCAATATCTTCAAGATTATCATCGGTTTTATCAACACTAGCTTCCTTTGTGACAAATCCTAGCACAACTAACAATCCCGCAATAGACATAATTACATCTTCAACGATTTCGTTTTCGATTTGAAAATTGAATATTCGTCCAAGACAATTTATAAAAATTATGAGCGCACCAGATAGCGACACCCAAAAGCTATATGACTTCATTCTTTCAAACAGCTTCTTCATCTTCATCCTCCTCACATTTTAAGTAATGCTTAATATCACTCACCTCTTCCTTTACCTCATCAAGCACATTTAAACTTGTGGTAAGTTTTTCAATGGTTTCTTGATACTTCTGCTCACGCTTTGAAGAGTCTTTTAGTTGATAAAGGAATAACCAAACAAACAACACAGCAAACACACCATTACTCACAACAATGCTTATTATCTCTTTCCATAATTCCATAGGTCACCACATCTTTCTTTTAAACTTAAAATTTTATCAATCATAACATCTTCCCCTTTTAAGTAAAAAAGTTTGTAATTATAAAAATTAAGATATTTTCTATAAATCAATTTCACGATATTACATCAAACACAATCATCGGTTTTGAGATATGGCTGTTTTCTTCGTCAGTTTTAAAGATAAATTGAAAATTTTTCCCGTTAACAGAAGCTAACGCGCGTTGTTCCTTAGCACTACCATCAAAAGAATATGTTTTTGTTTCTATGTCAGAGATTATTTCAACTTCGCAAGGATAGCTCGTGTTTAAAATAATTTCCTTTATCTTCTTATTTTTACCTTTATAACCTAAGTCTGTAACAAACGAACTCCAACTTTTATTGTTTACAGAGGTGAAGATTTTTCCATTATGCACAAGCTCGCCTAATTTGTTTATATTGCTACCATTAAAGCACGCCACAACTTTACTATAATAAGGTGTGTCAATAGCAATAATTTTTTTAATATCTACTCCGCGTAACACATCCACTTTTTTAGTTTCTATATCAACTTCAAATAGCACATTGTTTATATAGGTAGAACTTTCACAACCAACACTAGCATCGTCATTGAAATTGCATTTGGTTGCCAGATAGTACTTTCCGTCCATACAACATGCCGAACAATTGGTATTATCTAAGTTTTTAAAAAAGTGGTCATATTCTTCACAAATTTTGCTTACAGATGTTCCGTTGA
>ERZ1643251.4133-NODE-4133-length-12861-cov-111.528737_pt1 | contig 12861 bp, 15 predicted proteins | sample MGYA00579261_ERZ1643251 | MGnify/ENA primary metagenome ERZ1643251 (study PRJEB29033, sample SAMEA4952267) | chicken gut metagenome | biome: Broiler Chicken; feature: Gastrointestinal Tract; material: Caecum | place: Ireland | collected 2018 | study: Broiler... | reverse complement strand
TCACACAAAATTTTAACTCTTTCTAAAATTACTTTAATTCAACGGTTGCGCCTGCTTCTTTAAGCTTAGCTTCCATTTCTTTTGCTTGTTCAGCTGGAACATTTTCTTTGAGAACAGAAGGAGCATTGTCAACCAAAGCTTTTGCTTCTGAAAGGCCAAGGCCTGTAATTTCTCTTGCAACTTTAATAACAGCAATTTTGTTTGCGCCTGCTTCTTTAAGGCAAACATTGAATTCTGTTTTTTCTTCTGCTGCTGGTGCGCCAGCTGCTGGTGCTGCGCCTGCAACTGCAATTGTTGCAGCAGCGCTAACGCCAAATTCCTCTTCAAGTTTTTTAACAAGGTCGTTAAGTTCAACAACTGTTAAACCTTTGATGTCTTCAATAAATTTGTTTAAATCTGCCATTTTTATTATTCTCCTATTTTTTAAATTTTTTCCTCTCAACTACGCCTGTTTCTTTGCAATTTCATTAATTGCAACAGCCAAAGAACGCATTGGGTTTTGGAAAATGAACAAAAGTTTTCCAATAAGTTCTTCTCTTGATGGAATTTTAGCAAGAGTTTTAACTTCATCGGAAGAAATTAATTTACCGTTTAGAAGGCCACACTTGATTGAAAGCGTGTTTGTTTTTTCGCCAACTTGGCTAACAATTTTTGCTGCGCCAACTTCGTCTTCATAGCCAAACGCAATTGCGCTTGTTCCTTGAAGATGTTCTTCTAGGCCAGAAATTCCAAGTTCGCTGGCAGCGCGAAGAACTAAACGGTTTTTGTAAACCTTATAGTCGGAATTGTTCTTTCTAAATTCTGTTCTCATTTCTGTGTCCTGCGCAACATTTAGGCCGCGGTAGTCAACAAAAACAACACATTTTGCCCTAGAAAGCTTGTCTTTAATTTCCGCCACAAGTTCTTTTTTAGCTTCTAAATTAGCACTCACGATTCTCTCCTTTTAATAAATTTTGTGTGAGCAATAAAACAAAACCTCCAATGCCCGAATAAAGCACAAGAGGTTTGACTTTTCTCATGTTCTTTTCCTCGGCAAGCACCAATTTTGGTTTATGGAAAGTTCCACTTGCTGTCTTCGGACAAAAGTTTTTATTAAATTGCGAAAGTAATATATCATCTAAAAATAAATTTGTCAACAGTTTAAAGAAAATTTTCTCAAAATTTAATCTTTTAGGCGAAAAAGTTAGCATGGCAAACTTCGCCTTCCAAACCGCTGAAAGAGGGATTGGGTTTTAACAAAGCAATTAAACCAATCGAAGCGCCGTTTTCTTATGGCTTAAAGAATTTTAAAACGCAAAATAGAAAGCTTAAACGATGAATTGTTTGACAAGAACTAAAAAGCCATGTAAAATTAAAACAACAAAGGAAGTTGGTGTATGAAATTTTTTGATAAACTTTTTAGGGCAATTGGCTTTGATGAGAGAGAATTTGAACAGGAAGAGGAAAATTTAGGCGAGGGCAAAAATTTAAAGAAAAAGAGAGAGAACGTTGTTCTTCCAAACGCAAAGTTTAATTTAAAAGAAAAGCGAAAAGAACCGCTTTTTAAAACGCCTCAAACCCAGGAGGAAATTGAAGACCTTGTTCTTCTTTTTAAAGAGGGGGAGGAGCTTTCAATTAATCTTGAAAAATTTGACGAAGAGGACAAGACAAGGGTTTTGGATTTTCTTTTTGGAGCGGCCTTTGCCGTTGGTGGAAGCCTTAAAAAAACGGGCGAAAATTCCTATTTATTGGTGTGTGATGAAGATTGAAAAGAAAATTAAACTTTTAATTTGGGCGGCTGTTTTTTTAACTTGCCTAATTTTAGATTTAATTTCAAAGCATTTTATAATTGGAATAGACAGCGAATTTATCCCGGGCTTCATTTCATTTGTATACCAACAAAACTTTGGCGCTGCATGGAGCATATTTTCTGGAAGCACGGGCTTTTTAATTTTTGTTACGGTTTTGGCAATTGCGCTAATTTTGATTTACACACTCTTTTCAAAAACAACAAGCACGCTTTTTCATGTTTCACTTGGCCTAATTGTTGGCGGCGCGCTTGGAAATCTCTTCGATAGAATTGTTTTCGGGTATGTAAGAGATTTTATCCATTTGGATTTTATGGATTTTCCCGTTTTTAACTTGGCAGATTCGTTTTTAACAGTTGGAGTTGTTTGCCTAATTATCCACTATTTAGTTGAAGCAATAAAAGAGGCAAAGAGCAAAAAGAAGGAGAATTAATTGGAAATTTTGGCTGAGAATGAGGAGGTTGGGAAAAGGCTTGATGTCTTTCTTTTGGGGCGCTTTCCAAACCTTTCCAGAAGCAACATTCAAAACAACTTAAAACTCGAAAATTCATATCTCTTGCGAAAGGGGAAGAAAATTTATAAAGCGGGCGAAATTTTAAAGAGGGGAGATGTTGTCTTTTTTAACCCGCTTGAACCAAAAGAAGTTTCAACAAAGCCCCAAGATGTTCCCTTTGAAATTGTCTATGAAGATGACGATCTTGCCGTTGTTAACAAACCCCAAGGCGTTGTCGTTCACCCTTGCTTGTCTTGTCCGGAGGGAACGCTTGTCAACGGCCTCCTCTTAAAAATTAAAAATCTAAGCTCAATAAACGGGGAAATTAGGCCAGGAATTGTCCACAGGCTGGACAAGCAAACTTGTGGCCTAATGTTAATTGCAAAAAACGATTTCACCCATGCAAACCTTTCAAAGCAAATTTCAGAAAAAACTTGCAAGCGAAACTACCTTGCTCTAATTGAAGGCGCGTTTAAACAGCCCGAAGGCTCCGTTGAAACACTGATTGGAAGGGACAGGAAGGACAGAAAAAAAATGGCGGCCTTTCCTCTTTCGGACACAACAAAGGGCTTAAAGCGCGCAAAAACAAATTACAGAACGGTTGAATATTTCAGCGGCTACAGCCTTGTTGAATTTAGCCTTGAAACCGGAAGAACCCACCAAATTAGAGTTCACAGCAAATTTTTAAACCACCCAATTGTTGGGGATTTAACCTATGGCGGGCCAAAAAAATTTGGCCTTTCTGGCCAGTTCCTTTGTGCATATAAAATCTCCTTTATCCATCCAAGAACAAAGGAGAACCTAGAGTTTAAAATTCAGCTTCCAGAAAACTTTTTAAAAATTTTAAATAATTTAAAAAAATAGAACAAAAAACAACATTTTTTAACAAATTCTCTCATTTTTTAATAGATAAATTAATATAAATTTTAAAGTGGGTATTGACAAATTAACTTTGTCATTTTAAAATTTTGTTAAAGGAGAGAATATGAAAGTTTATGTTTGCAACGGAAAGTTTGGCGTTATAGGAGAAAACAACAGGGTTGTTGTTCAACCAATCTATTCATCAACGGGCGAAATGGTTCAAAAAGATGAGTTTTTTAAGGCGGAAACCCAGGCGGCTGGCAGTCAAAACAGAGAAGCCGAAATGGAAAGCATATAAAAATTTTTGAAAAGTCAAATAAAATTTTTTAAGAAATAAAATTTGAAAAACTTTAAGGATTTATTGCAAAATAAATCCTTTTATTATATAATTTAAACATGCTTTATTATTTGTTTACCTATAACCTTCCGGCAACAGAAATGTTAATGCTTGTTTTGGCATATTTAATTGCAATCGTTTTTGCGCTCATGTGCCACGAGCTTGCCCACGGCTTTGTTGCCTATAAGTGTGGGGATAAAACTGCAAAGCTTGAGGGAAGGCTTTCTTTAAACCCGGCGAAACATTTGGACCTTTGGGGAAGCCTTTCGTTTTTATTCGTTGGCTTTGGCTGGGCAAAACCGGTCCCGGTCAATCCTCTTAACTTTAGAAACTATAAGCGCGACATGGCGCTGGTTTCAATTTCCGGGGTTATAACGAACATTTTGCTTGCATTTTTGGCCGTTCCTCTCTTCATGCTTTGTTCAAGGCTTGACCCTTCCAATTTGTTCTTTGTGTTTTTAACCTATCTTACAATGTTTTTGGTTGTGATCAACATTTCGCTTGCGGTCTTTAACTTGCTTCCAATTTATCCTCTCGATGGGTTCAACTTTATCAACACGTTTTTAAAATATGGAAACAAGTTCTCTCAGTTTATGTACAAATACGGCTCAATAATTTTGCTTGTGCTGATTATAACAGGCCTTTTTGGTTTTGCCTTTAACTATGTTGCAAACGGAATTTTAGATTTATTTTTGATGTTTTGGGGGCTAATGTTTTAGTATGGAAGAAGTTTTGGTTCAAATGGAAATCCCACAGGAAGATGGTTATCACGTTCGTCTAGAAAATTTTGAAGGACCTCTGGACCTTCTTTTGCACTTAATTAAAGAGGCAAAGATGGATATTGCCGAGGTTCGACTATCTGAAATTACAGAGCAATATTTAGAGTATCTAAGCGAGATAGATTCGCTTGACATGGAAAAAGCAAGCGAGTTTATTGAAATGGCGGCAACACTTTTGGAAATTAAAAGCAGAAAGCTTCTTCCAAGGCTTGACGAAGAAGTTCCAGAAGAGGAGAATCCGGAAAAGAAACTTCTGCGCCAAATTGAGGAATACAAAATTTTCAAAGAGGCAAGCGAAAAACTTAGAGAAAAAGAGGAAATCAACAGGCTTTATAAGGAGCCAGAGCCAAGCGCAAATAAGTTTAAGATTGTTTTAAAGGACATGGCGCTTGAAAACTTGCTTGACGCCTTCATGCACTTCATGCACAAGACGCAAGTTGAAAAAAAAGTTGATGAGCCGAAAAACATTGTTAAAGATAGGTTCACCGTTGCAGAAAAAATTGCGGCAATTAAGGACGCAGTTATGGTAAAAGAAAAAGTTAAATTTAAAGAGCTTTTAGATAAGGATATTACAAAAAGCGAGATTATTAACGTTTTTCTTGCAATTTTAGAACTTTTAAAGCTTCAAACAATTTCAATTTCCCAACACGAGCTTTTTGACGAAATTGAAATAACAAAATATAAACCAGCCCAAGAAGCTGAAAATCAGGTTGAAAATTAACAAAAAAATGATATAGTTATAACAGGTGAGATATGAGCGATTTATTTATTGAAAACAATTTGGAAGACATATTACTTAGCATTTTGTTTGTTGCCGGCGAAGGCGTTGACATGAATTTTATTGCAGAAAAGTTGGAAGTTGACCCAAAAAAAGTTAAAAAGGCGGCGGACAAGCTTTCCCAGCGTTTTAGCGGCAGCTGTGGAATTCATTTGATTAAATACAACAGCAAAATCCAACTCTCTTCAAATCCAGATAATGCAGACTATGTTTCAACAGTTTTAAATCCAATCAGAGAGCGCGCGCTAACAAGGGCAACTCTTGAAACCCTTGCAATAATTGCATATAAGCAGCCAATAACAAGGCTTGAGATTGAGGAGGTTAGAGGGGTTAACAGTGACTACACTGTTCAAACGCTTTTAGACCACAACCTAATTGAAGTTGTTGGCCGAAAGGACGCCGTTGGAAAGCCCCTTCTCTTTGGAACAACGGAGGAGTTTTTAAAGAGATTCAATCTTGAAGATTTAAGCCAGCTTCCAAACCACGACCAGCTTATGGAAAGAATTAAAACAATCTATGATGATTCTGAAACTTCAACAGAATTGTTTAACAACTTTGAAATTAAAGAAACTGAGGAAAAATTTGAAAAGAGGGATATGAACAGAGAAGAGCTTAGCCTTGAAGAAATTGACTCAAAAATTAAAAAAGCTCTTGAAAACGTAAACTTCAAAGTTCCAGAAAAAGAGGAGATTCCCGCCTTTCTTCAAGGGGAAAATGTTGACATTGTAAGTTAAAAAAACAAGCCGCTTGGCTTGTTTTTATTATTAGTTATTTTTTATTGCCTTTCAAGGTAAATTAATCCGGTTAGCGAAGGGCCAGTGTGGCTGCAAATAACCGGGCCAACAGGGCCAGTTATTATGTTTGTTATGCCAAAACGTTCTTCAAACATCTTTCTAAGCTCATTCATGTTGGTTGGGTCTCCGGCATATGCAAGGAAGATTGGAATTGGCGAGTTTGGGTCATATTTTTTTGCAAATCTGTCAAAAAGGCTTTTGATTGCCTTTTTGCTTCCAATTGCCTTTTCAATTATTTGAAGCTTTCCCTCTTGGTCAAACTTTAAAACAGGCCTAAGTTGAACCATTTTTGCAATTGCCGCCTGGGCGCCGCTTATTCTTCCTCCGCGCTTAAGAGCTTCCAAGTCTCCAAGGAAGAAGGTTACGCAAAGGCGCTTAATTTCCTTCTCCAAAATGTCTTTCGTCTCAAGCGCTGTTTTCCCTTCATTTCTTAATAACATTGCATAAGTTAAAACTGCATTTTGCCCCTGTGTTGCAGATTTGCTATCAAGAATGTAAACCTTGTTTGGCGAAGTTTTGTTGATTTCTTCGGCAACTTGATTTGCAACATCGCAAGTTACGCTTAACCCAGAAGAAAGGCAAACGTGAAGAATGTCCATTTTTGTTCTCTCAAGGATTTCCATGAAATATTCTTTAATTTGAAAATGGTTGAGGCCGGTTGTTGAATAAATTTTCCCCTTCTTCATTTCATCATAGAAAAATTTATATTCTTCAACACTGTCGAAATTGTCCTCAAAAATTTCCCCGTCGCATATAAAAGCCATTTTTATGTATTCAATTCTGTTTTTCTTTAAATTCGACTTTAATTCGTCGCAGCATGTGTCCGTTGACAAAACAAATTTATCCATACTAATCTCCTTAAAAATTTACCTTAATATATATACCATAAAAAAAACAATTTTCAAAAGAAATAATTGTTTAAAAGTTTGAGAATTGCAAATACTAATTGTAATTCAAGGAGGAATTATGGTTGAATTTGAAAAATCTCAAACAAAAAGAAATTTGGCAAGGGCGTTTGCCGGAGAGTGTCAAGACGGCGCTCGCTATCAGTTTCTTGCCCAGCAGGCAAAGGCGGACGGCGAAAACTATATGATGGACCTTTTAAAAATGCTCGCCAAAAACGAAATGGCTCATGCAAAGGTTTTTTATGATTTTATTTTAAAATATGGAAAGTGTGAAAAGAACATAGACATCGAAGCCGGCTTTCCTGTAACGCCATATGCCTTGGAGCCAGGGTTAAAACTTGCGGCGGACGCAGAATTTTCTCAGTTCGACAACGTCTACCCAGCCTTTGCAAGAATTGCAAGAGACGAGGGCTATGACGACGTTGCAGACCAGTTTTTAAGAATTGCAACGGTTGAAGACTGCCACAACAAGCAGTTGAGAGAACTCTATTCAAAGCTTAAGCACAACAAGCTCCACAAAGAGCCTTCGCCAACAAAGTGGAAGTGTTCAAAGTGTGGATATGAAGAGACGGCAAAGCAGCCGCAAAAGACCTGTCCGCTGTGCAACTATGCAGTTGGCTACTACATGATTAAACTCTCAGACAATTAAAAAGAGCAAACAAAAACCCAAAGCGAAGCGAAAAAGCTTCGCTTTTTTAATAAAAAATTATAAAAACGCCTCAAAAAACTTGACAGGGGGGGCAGTACAATAAGCATGTAAAACCACGAAAGTTTTTTGGTTGAGCAGTCCTCTGGCGGTCGTTCAAGTTAACCTTTCTAAATTGCGTTAGCATTAAAGAAGGGTTGATAGCTTCCAAAGAGAACAAAAAAACTTTTATACAGAACAAAACCTTGTTTACGGAAAAGCGTTAACAAGAAATAAATAAAATAGTGTAAAATACAAAAGATAGTTAAAAGGGGAAAAAAGTTATGAGTTTAAAGGTAAAGCTAATTTCAACAATCTCAGCGTTTGTATTAATTTTAACAATAGTAATAGTTGCTGTTTGGGCGGCAACCCAAGCAAACGTTTCGCTAGGAGGAACAATCAACTTCCAGGCAACAAACGTCTATGCAAAAGTTTCGGCAACAGTTTCGGGAATGGACGAAAATCCAACAACCCTTCCAACCCTAACCTTCTCCGAGGGCAAAGACGCCTCAGAAGAGCCGGAGATAGAGCAGTGGAACAACCTAAACTTAGTTTTCAACACCTCTGGAACTCCAATTGAAATTGAGGTAACAGTTGAAAACCTAAGCGACGAGCGAAGCCTTGGGGTTTCAATCCAAAACCAAATAGCTTCAATAGAAAATATAGACATATCCATAACCAGCGAGGGAGAAGCCTCAACCTCAGCAACTCTTTCTCCATCAACCGGCTCTGGGACAAGCACGGTTACCTTTCTTGTAACTGTCTCTCTCCAAAACCCAAATGTTTCTGTAACAGATGCAATCTATGACATTTTAATAACCTTAACAGATGAATCCCAAATGAGGGAAATTAATGTTCATTCTAACTACCCGGAAAACATAACCCTCAGCGGCGGGGGAATGTATGCCGTTGGCGACACGGTTACAATAACCGCAAGCCCAGACGATTCACATGGAGTGCTATATATAGCTTCAGACCCCAACTTTAAAAATATTATAGATGTCAGTCAAAACGCCCCTTTTTCAGGCGATCTTCAACCATATTCCTACACCTTCACCCTTGAAGAAGACTCTTTAACAGATTACTATTTCGTTGCCGCCGGTTTCGCCGAGAGTGCTCTAGGCGATACAATTACGTGCTATGTCGAAGGTCATGGCGAATTTATGCCAGACAGCGACCAACCAGCTCTGCAACAAACGGGGAATTTCTATTACATTTTAAAAGACGCTAAAGTTGCCCTCTATTTTGGGTTATATGACGGTGGCAGTGAGGAGGAAAACTTAGCGATAACCTCTGTAACTGTCCTGGAGGAGGTTGTGATTGACGATGTTGCATATCCGGTTGTTGGAATTATTAGTGGGGATACTGAATTTTACCGAGCCTGCCCAAATGTAACAGAAATTATTTTGCCGTCTTCAATAAGGGTTGTTTGGAACAACATATTCTGTGGCCTAAACATTGAAAACCTTCAGTTTGCGGGCAACGAGCAATTAAGATATGACGAGGAAAACAAGGTTTTTCTAAATGACGAAAATGTTATTGTTGCCGCCTTTGCAAATTCAACCGTTCCAGAAGAGGCAACGGGAACAGTTGAAGATGCATTTAGAATGTTTGGCGGAACAGAGCTTGTTTTTGGGCCTTCGTTTAAATCGCTTGGAGAGGAAACTTTTTATGACACCAAAAACCTAACAACAATAACCTTTGAAGGGGCGCTTGAAGAAATTGAAGAACGTGCCTTTGCTAACTGCACTAATTTAACAACAATTATTTTGGGCGCTGGAAGCACGGCAAACCAAACCTTTGAAGAGGTTGGGCTTAGCGGAACGTGGACGAAGAACGGAAGCATTGTAACAAGCTTTTCCGGCGAGGGAAATTATGTTAAGCCAATAAAATCCTATAGCGGGGTTAATTATATGAATGACGCAGGCGGGTCAAGGGAATATAACCTTGAATTTAACATCTTTTCTGATATGACCGCCCAATTTAAAATGTCCCAGTGTAACTTCAAAACCGGAGAAGTAACCCAAATTATTTCCCGCGGCGAAGTTGAAATGCTCAATGGAAACGCGCGAATTACCAAACCAACATATCTTTACGCGGAAGGCGATTTGGGGATGGAAGGCCCAATTGTTTGGCAAGAGGGGGATTCTGAAAGTTTGGAAAATACGGCATATTTGTTTGCTTTGATGTATACACAAGGGATGATGATTATGGACAAGGTAATATATTTTGGGGAGCTTTCTTGCTTTGTTGATGGCTACGAGCCTCATGGAACAGACGACATTATTGGTGCGTCGTTTGAACCTGCTTTAGAGCTTACGGGGGAGGAAACGCTTTCAGAAATTTTTGAGGGGAGCGACAAGCCAAGCCTTGGAATATTCTTTGATAGATATGAGAATTATGAAGAATATGGAGACGAAGTTGACTGCAATTTTCAACCTAAAAACCTAAAAATTATTTCATTTGACGGAAAGCCATATGACGGAGCAACAAAGGTTACCCTTGGGCTTCACACGGTTGAGGTTTCCTTCCAGCTTGAAGAGGGCGGCGAAACTTTAACAACAACAGCTTTGTTTAATGCTTCAAACTTGCCAAATGTATTTTAATTTTAATTAAATTGTTTGTTTTTTATTTAGTTTTGGGGTATCATATTTCTATATCCTTAAAAACAAAGAGGGAACATGGGAAAGTTTCAAACCATAAGTTCAAAGGGGATTAAGCACTACACCGTCTTTGAAAAGAAAAGTTTTAGAAATGTTTTAAGCCTTGAAAGAGAGCTTCCAATGTATAATTTCATTGGGGAGGGGCGCTATGTTCTTTCGGAAACATATTTAGATTCTCCAAACAATCTTCTTGCAAGCGCGGGGATAATTTTGTGTAAAGTTGTTGTTGGAAACAAAGCATATTTTAGGGTTGAGAGAGAAGACTATCTCTTTGGAAAGAATTTGACGGATGAAAAGAAGGTTTATGTCCACCCAATCAAGGCCTCCGACACGGTTGAAGACCATTCCTTTTTCATCAAAGACGGAATAACTTCCCTTTTTACAACAAAGTTCCACATAGATTTTGACAACATATTAAAGAACGTTGTTCCAAAAATTGAAGTTACAACAAAGGTTGATGTCTTTAAAATTTTAAGCGGAACAGGCTTTAAAGGGTCGATGCACTTTGAGGAAGTTAAAATTAAAAACAACTTCACAAAAAGGAAGGCAGAGATATATATGATGACTGTTGAACAAACTTCTTCAATGTTGTCAACAGATGAGTTCGACAATTTCATACAAAAACTTGAAAAATATTGCAAAGAAGTAACTCCAACAACAGATTCTAGCTATCAAATTGCTGAAAGATTGACAAAATAAATAGTTTTTTGTGATATAATTTTGCATACAATAAAGAAGGTGGGAAATATGATCAAAATAGTTGTTGATTCAACTTGTGCTCCAAACGAGCAATATGTTAAGGAAAAGGGAATTTTTGTCAACCCTTTAAGAATTTTGTTTTCAGACAAAGAGTATACGGAAAGTGACAGTTTATATGATGAAATATATGATAAGATGGCCGAAAGCAGCGAAATTCCAAAAACAAGCCAGCCGTCCCTTGAAAGTTTCATAGATATTTACAACGAAATTATTGATGGCGGAGACGAGGCTCTTGTTCTAACGCTTTCAGAAAATCTTAGCGGAACATACAGCTGCGCTTGCCTTGCAAAGGAAAGCTGCAAGGACCCAAGCAAGGTTACAATTTTTGACACCCAGTCCATTGGCCAAACATCAATTGGCTACGTCTATGAAGCAATCAGCATGATTGAAAATGGAAAGACCAGGGAGGAGATTGTTTCCTATCTTTCTAAGCTTAGAAAGAACAGCGCAATAACGTTCATTCCAGAAACAATGGAAAATTTAAAGAAAAACGGAAGAATTGGAAGCCTTAAAGCAGTTGTTGCCGAGTTTTTAAAAATTAAGCCGATAATTCTGTTTAAAGAGGGTGTTTTAAGCGATAAAAAGGCAATTGGTCTAGCTAAGGCAATTGTTGACATGATTAAGCAAGTTCCGCAAAAAGTTAAACATCTTTTTGTTATCAAGGCTGGAAAACCGGATTATTTTGCAAAGTTTAAGGAAAAAGTTTTGGAATTTTTTAAGGGAATTCCAATCATGGAGGGAACAGTTTCGCCTGTTGTTGGGGCGCATGTTGGGCCGTCAATTGGCCTTGCTTGGGTTGCAGAGTAAAAAACGCGAAGTCGCGTTTTTTTGTTTAATTGAGCCTGTGGCAGCCAGAAAACCTCTTGCATATACTGGATAAAACCAGGGAAACAGGCTTTTCAAAAAAATTTAAAAAATTTGAAAAAAGTTGTAAAAAACTGTTGACAAGGTTTTTTAAATGTGGTATATTTACCTCGCTACGCTGTTAAGCAGCTGCTTATTTGCGTAGCAAACTCCCTTTATTTTTAAGGGAAAGAACCTTGAAAACTGAATAGAATATGGAAAGAAAAGGTAGATGTGTTAAACATTAAGGTTTTAATTTACCTTGTCAATTTCAAAGATACTTATTCCATTTTACGCAAAGTATAAAAAAGCAAAAGATAGTTTTTGAGCTACAAATCAAACAAAACGATATCAACTTCCAAAAGAAGTTAATATACAAAAAACGTTAGAGTTTGATCCTGGCTCAGGACGAACGCTGGCGGCGTGCTTAAAACATGCAAGTCGAACGGAGTTTAATTGTGGCTTGCCACGGTTAAACTTAGTGGCGGACGGGTGAGTAACACGTGAGCAACCTGCCTATCACAGGGGGATAACACTTAGAAATAGGTGCTAATACCGCATATGACCACAGACCGGCATCGGTTAGAGGTGAAAGGAGTTAAATCTGGTGATAGAGGGGCTTGCGCATCATTAGCTTGTTGGTGAGGGTAACGGCCCACCAAGGCGACGATGATTAGCCGATCTGAGAGGATGACCGGCCACACTGGAACTGAGATACGGTCCAGACTCCTACGGGAGGCAGCAGTTAGGAATATTGGGCAATGGAGGAAACTCTGACCCAGCAACGCCGCGTGAAGGATGAAGGTTTTCGGATTGTAAACTTCTGATCTGTGGAAAGAAAAAAATGACGGTACCACAGGAGAAAGCTCCGGCTAACTACGTGCCAGCAGCCGCGGTAATACGTAGGGAGCAAGCGTTGTCCGGAATGACTGGGCGTAAAGGGAGCGTAGGTGGCGATTTAAGTGAAATGTGAAAGCCCGGGGCTCAACTCCGGAACGTCATTTCAAACTGGATTGCTTGAGTGCAGGAGGGGTAAGCGGAATTCCTAGTGTAGCGGTTAAATGCGTAGATATTAGGAGGAACACCAGAGGCGAAGGCGGCTTACTGGACTGTAACTGACACTGAGGCTCGAAAGCGTGGGGAGCAAACAGGATTAGATACCCTGGTAGTCCACGCC
>ERZ1643251.4129-NODE-4129-length-12865-cov-9.310148_pt1 | contig 12865 bp, 14 predicted proteins | sample MGYA00579261_ERZ1643251 | MGnify/ENA primary metagenome ERZ1643251 (study PRJEB29033, sample SAMEA4952267) | chicken gut metagenome | biome: Broiler Chicken; feature: Gastrointestinal Tract; material: Caecum | place: Ireland | collected 2018 | study: Broiler... | reverse complement strand
ATTTTCGCAAGTGCTTTTATAATTTTTTTCAAAATATTCGATTTTTCCTATTAAACAAAAAAAATGCCCCTCTTTGGGGCAATTTATTATTCTGCTGATTCTTCTGTTTCAGGAGCTTCATAAGCTTCTAAGATAGCTTTTTGAATTTTCTCTCTTGTTTCAGCATTGATTGGATGTGCTATGTCTTTAAATTCTCCGTTTGGAGTTTTTCTGCTTGGCATAGCGATGAATAATCCGTTTTGACTTTCGATAACTTTGATATCATGGATAACAAATTCATTATCGAATGTTACAGAAGCAACAGCTTTCATTCTGTTCTCTGAATTTACTTTTCTTAAACGTACGTCTGTTATTTGCATTGTGTGCACCTCCACTGTTTTATAAAAATTTGTACATATGTATCATTTGTATGTACTAATATTATTATTCGTCAAAAAAAAATATTTTCCCTCTTTATTTGAACTTTTTTTTTAATTTATTTTAAGCATTGTATAATTAGAAAAAAATATCACAAAAATCTTGAAATTTGCATTATATAAGTATATAATTTAAAGTACAATTTTTATGAGGAGTGTTTTCAATGCCAAATATTGATAATATAAAAAAATATAGAAAGATTCATATGATAGGAATTGGCGGAATTAGTATGAGCGGAATTGCAGAAATCCTTTTAAATTGGGGGTTCGAAGTTTCAGGAAGTAATAACGTAGATTCTGAAATATTACATATATTAAAAAATGCAGGAGCTAAAATTTTTATAGGTCATGATGCTAATAATATAGGTGATGCTGATTGTGTAGTATATACTGCTGCTATTAGTAAAGACAATGTAGAATTAGTTCGTGCAAAAAAACTTGGAATTCCTGTAATAGAAAGGTCTAGTTTTCTTGGTGAACTTACTAGATGCTATAAAAATACAATTGCAATTTCAGGAACTCATGGAAAAACAACAACAACTTCACTTGTTTCTTTGTGTTTTCTAGAAGCAAAAAAAGATCCTAGTATTCAAGTTGGAGCTATAATAAAAGAACTTAATGGAAATTATAGAGTTGGAAATAGTGAAAATTTTGTAATAGAAGCTTGCGAATATGTAGAAAGTTTCTTAAAATTTAGTCCAAGATCAGAAATAATATTAAATATTGATAATGACCACTTAGATTATTACAAAACTCTTGAAAATGTAAAAAAAGCATTTATTAAATATGTAAAACTTCTTCCAAAAGGAGGTCATTTAATAATAAATGCAGATGATAAAAACTGTTTAGATTTACCAAAATATTCAAAGGCTGAAACAATAAAATATGGAATAACTAATACTGATGTTGACTTTTTAGCAAAAAATATATCTTTTGATGCAGAAGGATTTCCAGAATTTGATGTTTATAAATATAATGAATTTTATGCACATATTAAGCTTAATATACCTGGAAAACATAATGTTTCAAATGCTTTAGCTTGTATTGCTTTATGTGATGCTTATGGTATATCAAAAACTCATATAAAAAATGCATTATTAAAATTCCATGGTGCAGATAGAAGATTTGAATATAAAGGTACTGTTAATGGTGCAAAAATATATGATGATTATGGACATCATCCTACCGAAGTTTCTGCAACAGCAAAAGCACTTTCTAATAAAGAATTTAATCAATCTTGGGTAGTGTTTCAACCACATACATATAGCAGAACATTTACACTTTTAAATGATTTTGCACATGCATTATTATCTTTTGATCATATAATAATTACAGATATTTATGCAGCAAGAGAAAAAAATACTTATAACATATCTTCAAAAGATTTAGCAAATGCAATAGAAAAATTAGGTAAAAAAGCTGTTTATATACCTACTCTTGAAGATTGTGCTACATATTTAAAAGAAAATGTAAAAGAAAATGATATCGTTTTAACACTTGGAGCTGGTACAGTAACTAATATTGGTCCAATGATTGTCACGGGGACGGACCTTAATGACAAAAATTAACAAATATTTCTTTAATATCTTGATTAAAAAAATTATTTGTGCTAAAATAAAATTTGTTGTGTCAAGGCACAATTTTATAAATTAACCGTTCTTAATTAAGGAGGTAAAAAACATGGAAAAGCGGAATGCAATTATAGTTACTATTATAGCTGTCATTATTACTATAATAATGGAAGTTGTAACAGGATTTATTATCGACTATACTTTGTTGATGAGAATTGTAACCACATTTGCTTATTTCTGTTTCTTTTTATTTTTGGTTGTTGACATGTATTATTTTTTTACAGGTAATGTAACTTACAATGGTTTTAATGAAGTAGCTTTTATAATAATTACTTTTCTACTTAGTTATGCTTGCGATTATTACTATAGTAATTATGCATTAGTAAACCATATCACAAATATATTATGTGCTTTAGTTATAGTTTTCTTGGTTTATTTGTGTATACGTTATCCGTCTTCTGATTGATAATAACATTAACCAAAATTAAATAGAAAATTAGACCCTTTATCTGATTTTATAAAGGGTCTTTTTTTATTTTAGTCTTTTAATTGTTTTTTAAAATTTGTCAGTAAGGACCGTCCCTGTGACAAATCTCATAGCAAACCACTTGTCGGAATATATGTATCATCTGGTGCAGACACAAATTCATCTTCTGGTTTATCAGTTTTTTGGATTTCTAATACTTTTAATATTGGTATTTCTTGTTCATGATATTTTCCTTTTTGTATTTCTCCAGTTAAAGTTACCCATTGACCATCTTCAAATTCGCTTGCTTTTTTATACTCACATAAAAAACCTACTACTAGTTTTTGAGTTTTTTCTTCATTTATGAGCATATCTCTAGCAATAACAAATTGTTCTTCTTTAAAATCTATTAATCTATATACATATCCTGTTACCTTAATTTTCATGCCAATATATGATTCAATGTCTTGATGTACTGCTTGTAAAGTATTAGTGTACTGTTTTGCTTCTATTTCTGTTACATCTTTTGCTTTTATATTATCATTTACCACAAATTTGCCACTTGAGAAAAATATTCTATACATACTTATTCCAAATACAATTAGCATAAATGCAGATAATATTACTATTATAATTTTTAACAACAATCCACCATTTACTTTAAAATTATATATAAACATATAAGAACCTCCTTATTACATTTATATTTAAATGTATGCTGAGGTTCTTTATTTATGACATTACTACATCAAACTTTTGGTGATGCCTTCTTCTATTATACTTGAAAAAATACTTTTTAATATAATTAAAACTATTGGTCCAATTAACATTCCCATTATTCCGATTACTTTAAATCCTGTGTACATTGCTATCAATGTAAAAATCGGATGAATTCCTATATTTCCACTTACTATTTTAGGTTCTAGAATTTGTCTTACTACAGACATTATTATCCATAATACTATAATTCCTATTCCCAAATTTAAATCTCCATTTAATGCTGAAATTACTGCCCAAGGAAGCATTATAGTTCCAGATCCTAGTATTGGTAAAGCATCCACAAATCCTATTGCTAATGCCATCAATAGTGGATAAGTTATATTCATTCCTATAAATTTTAAAACATATAATCCTATTACAGAAATTGCAAAAGAAACTAATACTAGTATTGCCTCTGCTTTTAAATATCCACCTAAACTTTTAGTAATTTCTCTTATATGTGTTCCAATTTTTTGAACCCATTTTGATGGCATATGATGTTCCATTAAATCTAACATATATATTTTGTCTGTGCATATAAAATAGACTGATAAAATTGTAATTACCACATATATTCCAATTGTGGGAATTGATGTAATAACATTTATTATTTTGGTTAATACATCTGCAAGCCAAGTTGATACTTTTACTAAAATTTCTCTTGAAGCATTTTGTGCTAAATCAATTACATTATTTGAAATACTCATTTTTGTAATTTTTAGCTTACCTATAGTTTCTTGTATTTGTGTATATGCCTTATCTATATAAATGTTTAAAGTTTGTAATAAGTTTGTAGATTCTGAAACTAATGAAATAACTCCCCATACTACAAGTCCTATTATTAAAGCAAATACCAGTACAAATATTATAATTGAACTCATTTTTCTACTTATTTTGGTTTTTTTCATTAAAAATTTTATTCCTGGTTCTATTATTAATGCTATTATAAAACCTACCAAAAATGGCATATAAAAAACGGCTATTTTACTTCCTATGTACACACCTGCAATTATTAAAATTATGTTTAATATTTTTCTAAAAACTTTAAAAATATAATTTATATCTTCTGTCATTTGTCCTCTTTTCTTGCTACCAATTTTATAATTCATATATAGATATTTCTGAAGAAATATCTATATATGTTCAGTGGTTAGCAGTTATTTTTAGCTTGTCCTCCACATTCACAAATATCTTCTACTGTATTACAGAAATTGTTTTCTCCTGTTTTTTCATTGTAATGAGCTAAATCACCTAGTGTTAGTATTCCTATAACTTTATTGTTATCAATAACAGGTATTCTTCTTATTTGATTTTGAGCCATTTTATTTTCTGCATCAGAAATGTCTTCGTTTTCGTTACAAGTACATACATTTGTTGTCATGATTTCACTTGCTTTTGTACTTTTTACATCCTTGTCGTTTGCAATACTACGAAGTATTATATCTCTGTCTGTAATTATTCCTACTAAGCAATTTTTGTCATCACATACTGGAACACAACCTATATGATTTTGTCCCATAAGTTTTGCAATTTCATAAACTTTTGTATCTGGCTTAACACAGCATACTTCACCACACATACAATCTTTAACTTTCATAACAGACTCCTTTTTAATTTTATTGAATTTCACGAATTTTTTATTCGTTTCATTCTCTATATATTTTAGTCAAAATAAAAAAGATTATTCTTATTTTTTTGAATAATCTTTTTTTACTTTTATCTTCCATTTTCTGTTGGTGTTGATGGTTATTTTTTGTTTAATTTTAGAACTTCTCTTGCTATTGGTACATTTTCTATTGATGCTAAATCTCTTATTCCGAAATTTTTATATTGAGTAATATTTCCAATCTTTCCACCATAATATTGTAAACCTTCTACCCAGTCATATAATGTTTTCATATATAAAGGACTATTTATATCAACAGGTGGTTTTCCACTTTCTACTTTTGTCACTGAATAAGGTAACAATGTTAAACCATTTGACAATGTTGCAAATGTTCTATGATTTCCATCTTTTATATATAATGCTCCATCATATTCGTCAACATCTATTTCTCCTAGAAATGGTTCATATCCAATTTGTTTTATACTATTAACTATATCTTTGAACACTTTTGATTTGTTAAAAGTTGTTTGTCTTAAATCTTGAATCGGTAAAAATTGTGCCGGACTTGTCCATGTTTTTGGATAATATTTTTGTGTTCTAAAGTGTTCTTCTCCATCTATAATAATCTTAGCAAGTTCTTGTGGATTTGCATATGATGTATCTACAATCAATCTGTAATTTTCCGGATTTGCTAAGTCTACACCATATCTTTCTTTATATCTTTCTATTTCTCCTAATTTTCTTTGTTCAGTTTTTTCAATTGCTTCGCTTAGTGATGAATACTGGTCTTCTTCCCCTCTTGTTTCATCATTAAAAACTCTTTTTCCAGCAATCTTTTTATTAACTGTTAATCGTACTGCAAATGAACTTGGTTTGTTATGCCATGCTAGACGAGAATCAATTATATATACATCATCAGGTCTTTCTTCTGAATTTATTTTTATTCCCAATGCTTTTATTTCTCCATCTATCATTCCATCTATTTCGCCTCTTTTTTCGGCAAATGCTTTATCAGCTTGTATGTCTGCAATACTAGGAATTTCTCTATCTGGATACATTTTTTGATATTCTCTTGTTGCTACTTTTCTAAAAATTTCTCCAGTTGAAATTATATGTACTTTAAATCCATTTTTACTATAATTTTCGTTTAAATATTTTACAACAGTTGATTTTCCACTAGCTGGTTCTCCAGATATTGTTATTATTTTATTTCTAATTTGTTCCATACTTATTTTCTCCTTTTGCAGAAAAATTAATATAACAATATATTACCATATTTTCCAAAATTTTTCAACATTATATTTTATAAAAAAAAAGCAATTAAGGCTCAATGACCTTAACTGCTTTTACGAGTTAGCCTAATCTTCTAGATGCAAACGCCAACTCAGTGGCTTCTGCTACGGCTAATCTCCGCGAATGGGATGTGCCAAGAAGTTCTTCAATACTGTGAATCCCTTTCCCCCTAAGATAGGTATCAAGATTACTTTTCTTAATAATCTCGATATTTTTAGTGGGAATTGACCAGCCAGAGCTTTTCCCCCAAAAAAGACTTTGGGATTTCTCTTCGAGAACACATACAACCTGTACATTAAAGTACTGGTTGAAAGCCTTTTCTATACCAGCTTCACAGCTAATATAGAAGTCCATCTTCGGAAATTTCTCCCTAATGCCACATACTCTGTTCTGAGCTCCTTCATAGGTTTCATCACCAAAAGGCTGATCAGAAACTCCAGAATTTGTGGACATACAGTTGAACTCCACTTCAGGCTCTTCTAAGTTGAAGAACCGAAGTACTGCCATCTTCACTCCTGCAATCTTTTCAGGAGATGTTGTTGCAATTGCAACCTTAAGCATACTGGTTGACCTCCTCTTCAAAAAAACTTTGAATATACTTATATTATAACATTTTATGACATTTTTTTCAATAGTGCCTGTATTCTATGACCCATCATAAATTTCTCCCCAATCACGTGTAAGTTCTTTATATGGAATGAATTCTGGGTCTTCTCTATGTAATTCTTCCTCATCAAAATCGCGCAAAATTGCTTTATCAACATCAAGAAGATACTTTTGATTATCTATATTTAAAGCTAAACATCTTATATATCTTGTCTCTCTATCGTCTTTTCCTTTTAACTTTTTCCATATTTTCTTTCTTGCTTCTGGTCCCAATTTGATATCTACTATTTCTTTCATATATTCATATAAACCTTGTGAATCAATTCCATATTTTTGTGTTAATATTTCTAAGGCATTTCTAATGAATGTTACATCTTCATTTCCTCCCATTTGAAGATTTAATTGATTTTCTCCATCAGAAGAAGCATTGTCTTTCTCACTTTGTACATCACTTTCTATTTTCTTAATAGCATCATTACTTCTATCATTATTAAATCTATCAAGTGCATCCTTAAATTTTCCTTTTTTATCATCTAATATTACTATACCTTGTGCAGTTAACCCTGCTTTTAACCTAGTAAGATCTTTGATATTATTAAAATCGTCCATATCTAAAGTTACACTATAATCACTACATGTTAATGCAACAAAGTAATGTGTATGTCCTTTATCCCATAAAATACAAACATTATAATCTTCATTATATTTAGTTAACTCTGTTAAAGCTTTTGCAAAATATCTAGATAACTCATAACAAACTCTTCTTCTGTGTGTACTTCTATTTTTTTCCCAATTTTCATCTACTTCTCTACCATACCAATCTGGCAAATCATATGCTTCATCATCCAATTTTTGTATGTAAGAGATTAAATTATCATCATATACATATTCTTTACTTATTTCTTCAAAAATTGCTAATATTTTTTCTTCAGCACTTAACTGAATATTTCTTGCTATTTTTTCAACATATTCTTGAAGTTCATTTGATATTTTCCATTCAGCTTTATCATATATTATATCATCATCTAAACTTTCTTCATTACCTTCTTTAACAGCAGGATTTAAAACAATTTTATGTTTTCTTCTAAAATGCACACTAACTAGGTTATTTAATTCTAATAGTTTTGCTTTATCTACACTCATTTTTATTACTCCTTATATTCTTACTTTTTTATTAATTTATCCTCCATAATAAGGATATTCATTTTCTTCTGGATTAAATACAAATACTTTTTTATCAATATCTTCTCTGTTAACTTTATTTAATGTTTGTTCTAAACTATCTAATAAATAACTATTAGAGTTATAATTAAATAGTAAGCATCTTACATATCTTTTTTCGCTTGCACCTTTTACTTCTTTCCATATCTTCTCTATTTCTATACCTTGTTTTTCAATCTTTGATCTCATATATTCAAAAAAGCCTTGTGCATCAATATTGTATTTTCTAAATATATCTATAATATCATTTAAATATTTTATAATATCTTTTCCATCAAAATTATCTTGTATTTCTTTAACTTCTGTTAATTCATCTGGTCTTCCTTCATTAAATTTGTCTAATACTTTTTTAAATTTATTAGATTCATCTCTTAATATTTTTATTCCCTTAATTGTTAATCCTAATTTTAATCTTGTAAGGTCCTTTATACTATTAAAATCATCTAAGTCTAGTGTAATGCTATAATCTTTACCTGTTAATCCTACGAAATAGTGTAAATTTTCTTTATCACCAACCATAACGGCTTCTAAATTATCATTTTCTCCTAATAATTCATTTATCGCTTTTGCATAAAATCTAGCAAATTCATAGCAAATACGTCTATTGTGTTTTTTTCTATTTTCTATCCATTTTTGACCTACTATTCTACCATACCAATCAACAGCTATATATTTTATATTATTTATATCACTAGTATCTCTTTTAAAGAAATACAATACATTGACATCATATATGTAATTCAAACATATAAATTTATAAATACTTAATAATTTTTCTTCAAAACTAAGTGAATTATCTTTTATTAATGTGTTTACCAAATTTTTAATTGGTTCTTCCATTTCCCATTTTACTTGGTCATATTCAATCCAATCTTCATTAAGTTCTCTTGGTGGTTCTAAAATTATTTTATAATCTCCTTCGAAGTTTTCACAAATTTCTTTATAAAATTTTTTTATGTATTCATCTTTCATTTCAAATTCCTCCAAAACACCCTATTAATTTTTTCTTTTAAATAAATCATTAGAATTATAAATTTTATATTTAACAATTAAATTTTCATCATCTTCTTTTATTTTTCCTCTATTTAATAAGTCATAAAATACATCTGAAGAAATAAGTTTTTGATATACATTTTCTAAACTTTCTTGTTTTACTCCGACATTTTTCAAAATTTGATATGCATCTGATTTGCTTATCTTAAAAAAAATAGCTTCATCTTCTAACATTTTTTTGATTTTTAAATTATTATCAAATTGAGCATTTTTATCTTTCAATAATTTTATCATAGCTTCATTCATAACAACTATAACATTAAATTCATTCACCATTTTTTCTCCTTTTCTTACCAATTAATTAATATATATATTATAACACAAAAAAATTGAAATGTCACAAAATTAACATAAATTTCTTATTTTATTTTCAATTTTTTATATTGGATTATATATTGTTTTTATTCAAAAAAGATAATATGTTCTTTGTAACCACTTTTCTTTCAAAACATATAATAGATATTATTAATGAAAGGAATGTGAGAATATGAATAGTTTATATGAAGAATACATGAGAAGTGTACTTGGATTTGATACTCAAAATACATATAATATGTATTCAAGCGATAGTATTGATCAAATGAATGCCATGAACAATATTCAGCAACAAGAATTAGAGAACTGCTATCCTGATATATATAGAATAGTATATCCAATGGTGCAAAAGGCATGTATGAATAATACAAGAATGGTAAATAAAGAATTAATTGATGAATTAACAGATGAAATATATTTTACGGTTGAAGATAATGAACTTACTGAAAATAGAAATTCTAATTCAAAAAACTCAGAAAACAGACAATTAGAAAATAGACAACGAGTCATAAGAAATCCAGGATTAAACAATTTAATTCGAATTTTATTATTAAGAGAATTTCTTGGAAGACCAGGAAGACCTGGTCATAGACCTCCTATGGGTCCTCCTCGACCACCTATGAGACCACCTATGGGACCTCCTCCTAGACCAAGATCTAATATGTATAATAATTTATTTGAATAATTCTATGTTTACAAGCCCACTAAAATATGATAAAATCGAAAAAAAGCCAATTAATGTATTTTTTGGCAAGAAAGGATTTTATTATGAATAAAGAATTAGTTTTAATACTTGATTTTGGTGGGCAGTATAATCAATTAATAGCTCGTAGAGTAAGAGAATGTAATGTATACTCTGAAGTTGTTCCTTATAATATTTCATTAGAAAAAATTAAGGAAAAAGCTCCAAAAGGAATTATTTTTACAGGTGGTCCTGCAAGTGTATTCGGAGAAAATGCTCCAAAATGTGCAAATGGTATATTTGAATTAGGAATACCTGTACTTGGAATTTGTTATGGCATGCAATTAATGGCTTATACATTAGGTGGAAAAGTAGCTCATGCTAATACAAGAGAATATGGAGAGACAAATGTTTCAATTGATAATACATCAGATTTATTTAATGGTTTTTCTACTCAAAATGTTTTCCTAATGAGCCATACTGATTATGTTGAATCTTTGCCTGAAGGTTTTAAAAATATTGCTTCAACACCTGTTTGTCCAAATGCTGCTATGGTAGAACCTCAAAAAAAATTATATGGAATTCAATTCCATCCCGAGGTAAATAATTCAGTAAATGGTACTCAAGTAATACGAAACTTTTTATATAATATTTGTGGTTGTTCAGGCGACTGGGTAATGTCATCATTTGTAGAAGATTCTATCAAAACTTTAAAAGAAAAAATCGGAGATAAAAAAGCATTATGTGCTTTATCTGGTGGTGTAGATTCTTCTGTTGCTGCAGTTCTTTTAAGTAAAGCTATTGGAAAAAATCTTACTTGTATTTTTGTTGATCATGGCTTGCTTAGAAAAAATGAAGGAGACGAAGTTGAAAAAATCTTTACTGAAAATTATGATTTAAATTTTATTAGAGTTGATGCAAAAGATAGATTTTTACAAAAACTAGCTGGTGTTACAGACCCTGAAAGAAAAAGGAAATTAATTGGCGAAGAATTTATTAGAGTTTTTGAAGCAGAAGCAAAGAAAATTGGTACAGTAGATTTCTTGGTACAGGGAACTATTTATCCAGATGTTATAGAAAGCGGACTTGGAAAAAGTGCTGTTATAAAGAGTCATCACAATGTTGGTGGACTTCCAGATTATGTTGATTTTAAAGAAATTGTAGAGCCTTTAAGGAATTTATTTAAAGATGAAGTTAGAAAAACTGGTCTAGAACTTGGAATTCCAGAAGAATTAGTTTATAGACAACCATTTCCTGGTCCAGGATTAGCTATTAGAATTATAGGTGATATTACAGAAGATAAATTGAATATATTAAAAGATGCTGATAGTATATTTAGAGAAGAAATTGCAAAAGCTGGATTGCATAAGAGTATAAATCAATATTTTGCTGTTCTTACTAATTTAAAGTCTGTTGGTGTTATGGGTGATGAACGTACATATGATTATACTATAGCTCTTCGAGCTGTTGAAACAACTGACTTTATGACTGGTGTTTGGAGTAAAATTCCATATTCAGTGCTTGAGAAAGTTTCTAGTAGAATTGTTAATGAAGTAAAACATGTTAATAGAGTTGTTTATGATATAACTTCTAAACCACCAGCAACTATTGAGTGGGAATAAAACAAATAGAGACCTGTATTTAATCTACAGGTTTCTATTATTTATTTATAATTATAACAGGAACTTCCATTTCCTCTTTGGTTAATCCACAATGTGTAGATTTTTTTATTTTTTTTCCTTCAGTTAAATAAGTTTCTAATTTTATTATACTATCTGATATTGACAAAGCAATATAGTTTCCAATAAAATCGTCTATCTTAGGATGCTTTTTTCCAAATCCTAACATATTCTTTTCCAAAAATTCTTCTTTTGTCATTAGCCAAAAATCATTTTCGAAATTTTTATTGAAATTTTTAACAAATTCCTCTTTCATATCTTCCTTTACCCAAAATGTTACTACTCTTGATTCTAATGAAGGTGGTAAAATTAGGCATTTTTGAATTTCTGGGTAATCTAATATAGAGTATGCTTTATTTATGTCTTTATGACCATGGTCTGCAGATATTATAACAACTGTATCTTCTGTAAGATTTTTACACATATCTTCTATTTTTCTTTCTATATTTTCTATGAATTCTTTTACCTCTTCAGAATCTGTTCCAAATTTATGTAATAATCCGTCTGGATTATCACAATATGCTAATATAAATTTTTCATCCGGATTTTTACATAATGTTTCTATATTCATAATTATCTCATCAATTGAATCTGCTCTAATACTTCTTTTAGCTCTTTTGTCTGAATAAGATGGTGTTATTTCATAAGCTTTTATATTAGGTAATGCCTCTTCAATTTGTTCAAATACACTTTTATATTTTACAGTAGTATCAAATACATTTATTCTTGCATTTTTTAAATCTCTAGATGTATATGATTCTCTATGTGATAACATGTCTATATCTCTTCCATATTCCTTAAAATATTGTGACCATGCAATCCAACCCGTCTCATATGGTGGTTTTCCGGAATAATATGCTGTTAATGCTGCTGTTGTTGTTGATGGATATACTGAAGTTATACAATCTATTTCTTTTTTTCTAAAATATCCTGTTGGAGATACTTTTTCTAAAATATGTTCTCCCATTCCATCAAGTATTATAAAAACAACATTTTTGTATTTATTATTTAATATATTATCCATACTTTCTAATGATTTATGTTTTGTTTCTACATTATAATTTTTTAATATTGATGTTATTAAATTTAATATACAATGCTCGTAATTTGGTAATATTATACTTTTTTCCATTTTTGGTTCTCCTTTCTATTAAATTATACATATTTTTATTAAATTTTGCAAGTTTTAACAACATAT
>ERZ1643251.4128-NODE-4128-length-12867-cov-6.856619_pt1 | contig 12867 bp, 10 predicted proteins | sample MGYA00579261_ERZ1643251 | MGnify/ENA primary metagenome ERZ1643251 (study PRJEB29033, sample SAMEA4952267) | chicken gut metagenome | biome: Broiler Chicken; feature: Gastrointestinal Tract; material: Caecum | place: Ireland | collected 2018 | study: Broiler... | reverse complement strand
CACGGGGAAGCTTCGCATTGACAAGCAGGTCTGTCCGGTGGGCGGGAAGCTGATCATCAGCGAGCCCAAGACCAAGGCGGCCAACCGCACCATCATCCTCCCGCCCGCCATGCTGGAGGTGCTGGCGGAGTACAAAAAGGGGATCTTCTCTGACCTGATGTTCCCGTCGAGGATCAAGCCGGAGCAGCCCATCGACCCCGGCTATGTGCGCAAGCGTCTCCAGGTGATTCTGGATCGGGCGGGGTGCAAGCGAGTTAGATTTCACGATCTGCGCCATACTTTTGCAACCATGTCCCTGGAGAATGGGATGGATGTCAAGACCCTCTCCACCATCATCGGCCATGTCTCCTCGGCCACCACCCTGAACACCTACACCCACATCACCGACGAGATGCGGCGGAAGGCGGCGGTGAGCATCGACCAGGGGATCGCGGGCGTGGAGGCGGCAACGGCCGGTGAGGAAGAAAAGGCCGTCAGATCGGAGCCGGAGTTCACCCCCGTCCAGCCCGCCCGCCGCAGGCCGGGTACCGGATACCTCAAGCAGATCAAAGAAAACCTCTGGGAGGGGCGATACTCTCCCATCTGGCCGGACGGCAAAAAGCACTCCCGAAACGTCTATGGGCACACGGAGGCAGAGTGCGAGGAGAAGTTAAAAAATCTGATCCTCCAGATGAAGGCGGAGATCGCCGCCCTCCGCTCCGGAGAGACTACCGAATATCCGGACGGCGTCAGCCCCAAGAAGAAGGCCATCGCCGCTTATCTGCGGGAGCATCCAGGCGCGACCAGCAAGGGCATGATCGCCAGAGAGCTGGACATGGATCGCTCCACGGTACAGCGGTACTACAATGAGAGTCGGGCGGAGTTCGAAAGAGAGGATGACCGGGCATCCTAAAACCAGAGGAACCAGCAGAGGCAGCCCTCAGATTTTGCGGGGCTGTAAACAAAGAGGCGGAATTATCTTTTTTGTATTATTTCTAATTCTTTATAGCCGTTTTGGCTCCATTCCACTTACTCTTTAGCATTCTTCGGATGGACTGTTTCCGTGTTCTCCGAGCGGCACTGTGGCTGAAAATGTGGTCAAAGCAAAGTAACAAGAGAACCCCTATATGGCCCTCATCCATGTTTCATAAAATGATTTTAGTACAGTGTTAACAAAGATAAAAACCCCCTGAATAGGACGGCCTAACCTGTAATTAGCACAGGTCAGGCCGTCCTACTCATTTGAGTGACTTGAGATGGATGACAATCACTTATTTTGAATATTTGAAAGTCAGCCTTTTCATGCTATACTTGAACTATAAATTTGAAGATTTTTACTGCAATCAAATTGCGAAGATATACATCATTGGCCACTTGTAGCAAAGGAGGTCCCGGTAATGAATACTGTTTTACCGAAGAAAAGCATGACGGAGGAGGACATTAAACTCCAATATATTACGCCCGCTGTGACCTCCAAGTGGAGCATCGGAAAGATTACCATGGAAACGCAGATCACCGACGGCAAGATCAACCTGAAGGGAAACTTTGTCTTCCGTGAAAAGCCGAAACGGGCTGATTATCTGCTATACCTGAGCGTTAACAACCCCATCGCCGTAATTGAGGCGAAAGATAACAATCACAGTATTTCTCACGGTTTGCAACAGGCGATGGAGTACGCCAAAATGCTGGATGTACCCTTTGCATATAGCTCCAACGGGGACGGCTTTGCCGAGCACGATTTTTTGACCGGGCAGGAGCGCGAGTTCGGCTTGGATGAGTTTCCCACGGAGCAGGAACTGGCCGCCCGGTATAGGCGGGAATCTGGATTGACACCCCAGCAAGAGACCATACTGGAACAGCCGTATTATACCAGCCAGAACACCTATCCTCCCCGATACTACCAGCGCATTGCCATTAACCGCACAGTGGATGCCATTGCGCGGGGGCAGCAGCGTATTCTTCTGGTGATGGCCACCGGTACAGGCAAGACCTATACCGCCTTTCAAATTGTGTATCGAATGCTGCAAAGCGGCATGAAGCGGAAGATTCTCTATCTGGCCGATCGGAACATTCTGGTGGATCAGTCTATCCAGCAGGATTTTGCCCCGCTGGAAAAGGTCACCCACAAGATCAATGTGGCGAAGGACGATAAAAGCACCATCACCTCCCATGAGGTGTACTTCTCCCTGTATCAGCAGCTGGTGGGCGATGACGACCAGGAGCATTTCAGCGAGCTGTTTACCCCGGACTTCTTTGACCTGATCATCGTGGACGAGTGTCACAGAGGTTCCGCCAAGGAGGAAAGCCGTTGGCGCAGGATTCTGGAGTATTTCCAATCCGCCACCCAGATCGGCATGACGGCCACGCCTAAGGAGACCAAATATATCTCCAACCTCAGCTACTTTGGAGAGCCGATCTATACATACAGCCTGAAAGAAGGCATCGAGGACGGGTTTCTTGCACCCTTTAAAGTCATCAATATTATGACAGACATCGGAGAGGGCTGGCGTCCCCGGAAGGGGCAGCGGGATATCAACGGCGAGGAAATTCCTGACCGGATTTACACCAACAGCGATTACGACTACAACATCATCATTGAGGATCGTATCCAGCAGGTGGCGCAGGAGATCACCAAATACCTGAAAAGCACCGACCGCATGGCAAAAACCATTGTGTTCTGCGCCACGGAGGATGCCGCGCTACGGATGCGGGATGCTCTGGCGAAGCTCAACGCCGATATGATGAAGGAAAATTCCGACTATGTGGTACGCATTACTGGTGGGGACGACTATGGCAAAGGGAAGCTGAAATATTTTATTTCGGTTTCGTCGCCGTATCCGGTCATCGCCACCACCTCCAAGCTGCTGTCCACCGGAGCGGACTGCAAGATGACCAAGCTGATCGTGCTGGATGAGATGATCGGTTCCATGACCGAGTTCAAGCAGATTATTGGCCGTGGCACCCGTCTTCGGGAAAAAGAGGGCAAGACCCACTTTGTGGTCATGGATTTCCGCAATGTGACCCGTCTGTTTGCTGACCCAGATTGGGACGGCCCCATCGAAATGAATGAGGGCTTTACACCGGGAACAAAGCAGACCGATCCCAAGGACCAGCCAGATGACGATGGAAAAGATGGACGGGACACGCCGCCAGAGCCAAGACACAAGCCCATTGTGGATAGAAACGGCTGCAAGGTTCAGATCATCCATAAAACTGTGTCTGTGTACGACGCCAACGGGAAACTGCTGCGGCAGGAGAGTATCGTGGACTACACCAAAGAAAATATCCGGGGCGAATATGCCTCACTGGATAACTTCATCCGGCAGTGGTCGGCGCAGGAGAAAAAAGAGCAGATTCGTGACCTGCTCCACGACCGTGGCATTGACCTCGAACTGCTGAAGGCAGACCAGAACATGACCGATGTGGACGACTTTGACTTCATCTGCCATGTGGCCTTTGACAAAAAGCCGCTGACCCGGAAAGAGCGGGCCAATAATGTGAAAAAGCGGGACTTTTTCAGTAAGTACAGCGGCGTTGCCCGGGATGTGCTGGAGGCTTTGCTGGACAAGTACATGAACACGGGCATTTATGAGATAGAGAAAACAGAAATTTTGAAGCTTGACCCGTTCCTGAAGATGGGGAAGCCTTCGAAGATCGCCGGATATTTTGGCGGCAAACAAGGCTACCTGAAAGCAGTGCAGGAACTGGAACAAGCCATTTATGCGGACGAGGTAGGATAAATGGGAAAGATGACATCATGGCATGTTGGTGTGGCTGCGGAGGCATTTGTTGCTGCACAGTTTGCAAGATTTCGATATGATGTATCAGTCCAATATGGAGCCAATCAGCCGGAGTACGATTTGATTGTTGTTTCCGGAGACAAAATGCTGAAAATCTCAGTGAAGGGCAGCCAGGACGGCGGATGGGGTTTAACCCAGAGCTATAAAAAAGGCTGCGATTATCATGAAGCGATCCAAAAATGGCTGGATAGTCACCACAAAAAGACGATCTTCTGTTTGGTGCAGTTTCAAGGAACAGGGGATGATGAGATGCCACGGATGTATCTGGCTTCTCCTGATGAGATCGCTGAAGTCATGAATGCTTCTGCTGGTGGGCGAGGCGAAACAGTGCTTCGGGAATATCATTTGTGGGGGCCTCGTGCGGCTGGTAGTGGCACCATAGACCGTATTCCTGAGGAATGGAAATTCACAGAAGAACGGGCGCAATATATGTTTGAAACTTATGGACAGTAAAGAAGGAATACCACGATGAGCAATTTATCTGGATTTGTAAAGCGACTGCGGGACATCATGCGCAATGATGCGGGCATTAACGGCGATGCCCAGCGCATTGAGCAGATCGCCTGGATGCTGTTTTTGAAGGTGTACGATGCAAAGGAACAAGACTGGGAGTGGGACGACGAGGACTATCAATCCATTATCCCAGAGGAATGCCGCTGGCAGAACTGGGCCCACGATGATAAATCCGGTACTGCCCTTACCGGTGACAAGTTGCTGGATTTTGTCAATAACAAGCTGTTCCCAACCCTGAAAAATCTGCCGGTGGATGCTTCTACCCCCATCAAAAAGGCTGTCGTACAGACTACCTTTGCCGACGCCAACAACTACATGAAGGACGGCGTGCTGCTGCGTCAGGTGCTCAATGTGATCGACGAACTGGACTTCAGCGATTATGAGGAGAGCCACGCCTTTGGTGAGATTTACGAGACCATTCTGAAGGAACTGCAAAGCGCCGGATCTGCCGGTGAGTTCTACACCCCCCGAGCTGTCACCGACTTCATGGCCCAGGTCATCAAGCCCCAGATCGGCGAGACCATGGCGGACTTTGCCTGCGGCACTGGTGGCTTTATCGTCAGTTGGCTGAAAGAGCTGCACAAGCAGATCAAGACCACCGAGGACGAGGAAGCGTACAGCAATTCCATCTACGGTATCGAGAAAAAGCAGTTCCCCTATATGCTGTGCGTTACCAACCTGTTGCTCCACGGACTGGATGTGCCCCAGGTGTACCACGCCAACACCCTGCTCCATGATGTACTGGACTACACCGAGAGCGACAAGGTGGATGTGATTCTGATGAATCCCGCTTACGGCGGAAGCGAAAAGGCGGATGTGAAGAACCACTTCCCCACCGACCTGGCCAGCAGTGAAACCGCCGACCTTTTCATGTCGGTCATCATGTATCGGCTGAAACAAAATGGCCGGGCGGCGGTGATCCTGCCCGACGGCTTCTTGTTCGGCACCGACAATGCCAAGGTGCACATCAAGAAGAAACTGCTGCGGGAATTCAACCTGCATACCATTATCCGTCTGCCGGGCAGTGTGTTCTCGCCCTATACCTCCATCACCACCAACATTCTGTTTTTTGACAACACCCACCCCACCGAGGAGACCTGGTTCTACCGCCTGGATATGCCGGAGGGGTACAAGCACTTCTCCAAAACCAAGCCCATGAAGCTGGAACACTTCCAGCCGGTGCTTGACTGGTGGGACAACCGGCGTGAGATCACCGAGGATGGCTTTGACAAGGCCAAGAAGTTCACCTACCAGCAGCTTACCGAGGAACTGGGTTATAACCTGGACCAGTGCGGCTATCCCCATGAGGAGGAAGAAATTCTGGCCCCTATGGATTTGATTCAGCGGTATGAGGAGCAGCGGGCCTCCCTCAATGCACAGATCGACCGCGTGCTGGAGCAGATCACCAACCTGTTGGGAGGGAACGCCCAATGACCCCACAGGAATTGAAAAACAGCATTTTGCAGCTGGCCATCCAGGGCAAACTGGTGGAGCAGCGCCCCGAAGAAGGCACAGCGGAGGAACTTTTTGCCCGGATTCAGGAGGAAAAACAGCGGCTGATTGCAGAGAAAAAGATCAAAAAGGGAAAGCCCCTGCCTGAAATTACCGAGGACGAAAAGCCCTTTGATATTCCGGAGAACTGGAAATGGGTGCGGCTTGGATCAATCATTTCAATTTCTTCAGGAGATGGGTTGACCTCAAAAGAAATGGACGAAGGCGGCATTTACCCAGTATACGGGGGAAACGGAATTAACGGACATCATAATTCCTACAATATTTCTAAAAGGACATTAGTAATTGGCAGAGTGGGCTTTTATTGTGGTAGTACATATATTACGGAAAACAAAGCATGGGTAACAGATAACGCCTTTATAACAGCGTTTGATGAAGATAGAATAGATATGAAATGGTTAAAGTTTTATATTGACTATCTAAATCCAAGGAAAAAAGCAAGTTCAACTGCACAACCTGTTATTTCAGGCAAATTGATATATCCCATGTTGGTTCCCCTCCCACCCCTTGCCGAGCAAAAGCGGATTGTTGCCAAAATCGAGGAACTACTGCCTTATATTGACCGCTATGAGCAGGCGTGGAGCAAGCTGGAGCAGTTCAACAGCCGTTTCCCGGAGGATATGAAAAAATCCCTCCTACAGTACGCCATCCAGGGCAAACTGGTGGAGCAGCGCCCTGAAGAAGGTACCGGAGAGGAACTCTTTGCCCAGATTCAAGAGGAAAAACAGCAGCTGGTTGCAGAGAAGAAGATTAAGAAGGAAAAGCCTCTACCGGAAATTACCGAGGACGAAAAGCCCTTTGATATTCCAGAGAGTTGGAAGTGGGTGAGGTGTGGAGAAATTGGTTTTACTCATATTGGTTTAACTTATAGTCCTAAAAATGTGTCTGAAGAAGGAATAATCGTATTACGTTCCAGCAATATTCAAAATCAGCATATGGATTACCAAGATATTGTTCGTGTAGATATGGATATCCCAGAAAATAAAATGTGTCACATAGGGGATATTTTGATATGTGCAAGAAATGGAAGTAAGCGTTTAGTAGGAAAAGCAGCTCTTGTAGATAAAGAAGGTATGAGCTTTGGAGCATTTATGGCTATTTATAGGAGCAAATGTAATGCATATATATTGCATGTTATAAATTCGGCATATTTTAGAAATTCCTTGCTTGGTGATACTGGTACAACTACGATTAACCAAATTACTCAAGATATGCTGAAAAATGCTCTAATTCCCCTTCCACCTCTTGCCGAGCAAAAACGCATCGTCGAAAAGCTGGAACAGTTGCTGCCGCTGTGCGAAAGATTGAAATGAGGTGAAAACTTTTGAGAGGTAAAAAATACACTTGCCCCAATCATTGTAATCTTCCGCCCAGGCGGAAAGAACTCAGAGAGTTTGAAGATGGAACTTATGGATTTGGCTATAAAGATTTTAAATTTTGCCCATGCTGTGGAAGTTTAATGCCAGAATCCTTAAATAAATTAAAAAATTTTTTTGATGTTTATGACATACATCCCACACTTGATAAAGCATTAAAACTTTTGTACAAATCTGAATTTGAAGCGGCATCACGGGAAGCATTTGTGACATTGGAAAACTGCCTTAAGAAAAAATCCGGATTAGATTCACACGGATTCGATTTGGCTACAAAAGCGTTATCTTTTGAGGTCGATAAAAAAACAGGCGAAATAAAAAAGGCACCATTGATCGCAATAAATGAACTAAAAACCGAGTCGAACAGGAATGAGCAAGAGGGCATTAGATATATGCTGATGGGCTTCTTTCAAGGTCCAAGAAATCTGTATCAACACAATCACATCGGATCGGGTGTCAGTAATACAATCTCGATAATCATTGAATCTTCGTTCTTCTTAAATCTATTGGATGGACATAGTATTACAAAAAATGGACAATGGATTCCGGTCAAGATTAATTATCAAGAAATCTATAATAAAATGCCAAAATTCATTGACCGTTTCAGATTAATCCGTATGCTCAAAAAGAGGACAAAACATACCCAAAAGAAAAAAGGTGAAAGCACATGTGGGAAAAAGTAGGAGAATTTATTTGTAGCAATTGGCTTAATATTCTACTTGTTGTCGTAGGCGCATCTGCATTCTTTATTTATTGGGCGCAGGAACGTCGAAAGGTTTCGGAAGCAGCGTCTTTGATCGTTATGCAGGTAGAAGATTTGCAGAAACGTGTTAGAGAAATAGGCTCCTATATTACAGAAGGAGTTTTAAACGACGGGGCATTCTATGAGTCACAAGTGTTGTTTAAAACTGATTATTGGAATCAATATAAGCACTATTTTATTCGGAAGTTGGATTCCTTTAGTTTCAATACTTTTGATGAATTCTATAATTGTGCTACAGAGATTCTTGAACAGCAGGAACTGATGAAAAATTTGCAGAAGAACTTTTTCTTTTATACGCAGCAAACAATCATGCAAATGGAAGGAACTGCAATTTTACAAGCTTTGAATTCGTGTAGTCAAAGTCCTGTCGATGTTAATGAGGTGGTCGAAGGGTTAGTTGCAACCATTCCAGATGGTATGAATGGTAATCAAAAGCAAGCGGTAGAAAATATGCTAAAACAATTCAGTGCCACAAATCAAAATAGAAATTACGATCAGTTTTGGAGCATTTATAATAAAGAAAAACAAGATATTATTACGGCGGTCAATAGGGGCGCCCTTGATAGATATACCCCCATGCAAATAAGAATCAGCATTGAAAATGCATTGAAAAAATTAAATTCTATTTCTGTCATTGGGTGTGAAGGGTACACTAAAATGAAAAAGATCGCAGGAAGAAAAATTTGATTCATAGATACACTTGCTTTTATTTTGATACATTGTTTACGGTTGTGATGATGGCAACGATCCCGCAGCCGCTTGATTGCCTAACTCTTGGTTTCTCCACAGGGGTATTTTGGCAGAAAGCCTCATCAAACTTTGCGGGGGAATAAAACAATAAAAGCTTCCGCCACTTACAGCATTCCTGTACTCCGCTATACTGAAAACAGAGAGGCAAGGGGGTGTAGCCATGTCGGGCAGGCGAATCTGTGCAGGATATTACCGGCGTTACGACGGGAAAGTGGTCTATTTGGTCTCTCTGGCCACCAACGCCGACACCGGTGAGGAGATTGTCATTTGGAGCACCTACCCCTTTGCGGATGTCCCCAGATACTACACCTCCAGCAAAAAGTCCTTCTGCGCTTTTATCGAAGTGAACGGCGAGCGGAAAGCCAAGTATAAGCGACTGCTCAACATGAAGATCTCAGGGGAAGCCATAGAGCGGCTGGAGGAAGAAGGCTTTCGGGGACCGGTACGTAAACGAAAAAATCGGCAACTGGATGAATCTTATGACTCCCGAGATTATCAGCAATCTCTTACCTACTACGCATACGCAAAAGATCTCTGTGAGCACTACAACTTCGACCGGAACAAATATCGCCTCTGCGTGAAGGAAAAGAGATTTGCCGCCATCACCAAAAGGGACTTCGCCAAACTGAAAGAGGATCTCCAGTTTCTGGACAATGCCCTGAAAACGGTGCTGGCCACACACCAGAATTATTTCCGGGAGCGGTTCGTGGACGGCCTGTCCATCCGCAAGTACGCGGATGCCCATCAGCTAAACCGTGGCAGCGTGGACTATCAGCAAAAGAGATTTTTCTCTGCCCTGGCTCGTCTGCTGAAAGAACGAGACGAGGCGGAGGGAACATGCCGACTGCTGAAACCAGCACAAAAGTAAATAATCCAACCTCAAACGGAGCGCCTGCGACAAAGCAGACGCTCCGTTTTTCTGTCAAGTGTATGTCAATAGGATATGATTTCCCCAATACAAGTAGAGAGGTAACTCGGACGCCATCCAAAAGTTATGTCAAATCTATGTCACACGCAAATGTTCTCGGCTAAAGAAGTAGAGGGAGTTTTGAAAAGGAGATGGTCAACATGAAAGAATCTATCTACAAAAGCTACGATGAACTGCCGCTGTTTCTCAATTCGGAATTGGTGGCGAAGGTGCTTGGCGTATCACCGTCCAGTGGGTATGAACTCATGCACCAACCGGACTTCCCGGTACTGCGTGTCGGTAACCGGATGCTGGTACCCAAGGAACAATTCATTCAATGGGTCGCGGAACACACGGAGGGAGGTAACTGTAAATGAATTTGTTTTCGTATCAGCGTGATCCGAAACGAAGCCGCTTCTCACTTTCCAATGATATCTGGAAGTGGGAACTCAAGCCCCAAGGATTTGCCATCCTCGCCTATCTCTGCTATCTGCATGTCCACTGCAACAAGAATGCCTCACCCAGTGCGGAAGAAATCGCATCCCAACTGCACATGAGCAAGGACATGGCTGCGGAATGGATTGCCGAACTCAACCGTCGCGGATTGCTGGATCAACACATGGTTCCTGTATTCAAAAACACCAGCAAAAATTTTTTCTCTCTGCCCAATGAACTATTCTTTCTGAATATCGGTCACGGAGCCATCACGGTCTACGCCTATCTGCTCTACTGCGAGGATCGCCGCACACATCAGTGTCATCCCAGCTACCGCACCATCTCCGCTGCAGTACACTTGACCGTGTCCACTGTGATGAAGCACATCACGAAATTGGCGGACAGGCAGTTCATTACCATCGAGAATACCTCTTACATCGACAAACACGGCATGAAGCAGAACGGCAACAACCTGTACACCATCCTGCCAATCCAGGCGACGATGGATCATTGCTACCAGCAGCAGATGCTCCGCTTGGAGGAACGGCAGCGGTGGCAGCAGGCGCAGGCGCTCCTGGCACAGAGCACAGAGAGCGCCCCGTGTGCCCCACTGTGAGGCGCTGTGTGCCCTCCTTCGGGGTGTGGCAGAGTCCCTGCCCCACCAAGGGCTTTCAAGGCAGATTTGGCCCGCTTTCGGAGGAAATCTCGAGGACGAAAGAAAAAGCAGGATAAACGCCGGGGTCGCCGGTGGCTCCTCCGGCCGGTCACTTCGCCCCGCAGTGCGGGTCGTTACGGGGTTTTGCGGTGTATCAAAAGTGGGGTCAAAAACAGGCAGCGGGGATCACGTTTGTGGTCACAATCCCCGAACTCCTACTGCCATAACGAAAAAATAGGGGTCACGCCCCGGAAAGGAGCAGTTTATGGGCAAAAAAGAGAGATTTGCTTTCTATCTCACCCCGGAAAAGAAAGCCATCCTGGAGCGCCGGTATCAGGAGGACGGAAACCGGAGTATGACCGCTTTCGTCGAGCGGGCGGTGGACTTTTACCTGGACTACCTCAGCGCCAACGACGCCGGTCTGTTCCTCCCCACCTCCATCAAGTCTTACCTGGATGGGCGGCTGGGACAGCTGGAGGATCGGCTGTCCTCCATCGCCTTCCGGCAGGCGGTGGAGCAGGACATGGTGGCCGGCATCCTGGCGGATGTCTATCAGTTCAGCGACGAGGATCTCCGCCGTCGAAGGGCGGAGAGCGTGCAAAACGTGAAGAAAACTAATGGCCGCGTCTCGCTGGAACAGCGGGTGCGGGGAGCTTGGGAGGAGGACGATGAGTGGCAAGACTGATTCTGAAAAGTCCCTATCTCAAGTACGGTGGAAGCAATTCTGTCAGTGGCTATCTGAAATACATCGGCACGAGGGAGCGTGTGGAGTTGCTCCCAGATGACCGTCCACCCACAAGAAAGCAGGAGCAGTTCATCACAAAACTGGTGAAGGATTTTCCTAATAGCAAAGAACTGGATGAGTATTCTGACTACACAGCCAAGCCTACCAAAGCAAACGCCTCTACGTTCATCACCAGAGCATTGGAGGAAAACTGGTCGGCGGTGCAGCAGTCGGATGGCTACATGAAGTACATCGCCACCCGGCCCAGGGCGGAGCGGCTGGGTGACCACGGCCTCTTTGGGGATGAGGACGGCGTGGATTTGGAGAAAGCAATACGGGAGTTGGATCAATACACCGGAAACGTGTGGACACACATCATCTCCCTGAAACGAGAGGATGCCACCCGCCTTGGCTATAACAACGCCAAATCGTGGATGAATCTACTCCGGGCAAATCGCAACGACATCGCCGCCGCCATGAATATCCCGCCGAATCACTTCCGCTGGTATGCCGCCTACCACGACGAGGGGAACCACCCCCACGTCCACATGATGGCATGGTCAACGGTGTCCAGTGAGGCATACCTGACGCGGGAAGGCATCCACAAAATCAAGTCTCAGCTGACCAATCAAATCTTCCAGCAGGAGATGCTCCACACCTACGAGCAGAAGTCCCAGTCGCGGGATGAGTTGGTGCGGGAGGCACGCAGGGCCATTCGACGTCTGACCCGTGAGATGGCGCAGAGCATCTGCTCGGCTCCTGAGATCGGGCAGAAGATGGAGCAGCTGGCCGGACAGCTGGAGACGGTCAAGGGTAAGAAGTCCTACGGCTACCTGCCCAAGTCCGTCAAGAAAACCGTGGACGAGGTAGTGGACAGGCTGGAGGAACTTCCGGTAGTGAAACAATGCTACGACCAGTGGTGCGTCCTCCAAAGTGAGGTAGAGAGCTACTACCACGATAAACCCAGAGAGAAGAAAAAGCTGTCCCAGGAGAAGGAGTTCCGGCAAATCAAGAACGCCGTCATTCAGGAGGCGGAGCGGATACGGTTGGGGGAGATCACCTTCGAGGACGCTGACCTGGCCGACCATGTCGAACCGGAGCGGCTGCGGGGAGAGTTCTATGCCTGCTGGGAACTGCGGCAGATGATTCAGGACAACACCCTCCCCCTGGCCGACCGGGACGGCGCGGCGGAGGAATTGGAGCGGCTGGCAGAGCGAGGCGATACCCATGCTCAGTACTTGATGGGGCAGCTCTATCGGGACGGCCCTCTGCTGATCCCGGACAGCCAAAGGGCGAAAGACTGGTTCACCCAGGCGGCAGAGCATGGTCTGCCAGAGGCCCATTATGCCTTGGGCAAGCTGCTTCTCTCTGACGATCCCGAAGTCCGAGACCCGGACGAGGGCATCCATTGGCTGAAACAGGCCGCGGAGAGTGGAAACCACTTTGCCGCCTACCG
>ERZ1643251.4126-NODE-4126-length-12870-cov-11.248225_pt1 | contig 12870 bp, 12 predicted proteins | sample MGYA00579261_ERZ1643251 | MGnify/ENA primary metagenome ERZ1643251 (study PRJEB29033, sample SAMEA4952267) | chicken gut metagenome | biome: Broiler Chicken; feature: Gastrointestinal Tract; material: Caecum | place: Ireland | collected 2018 | study: Broiler... | reverse complement strand
TTCAATCGCTCGACGGTTTTCACCTTACCGACCTTGCAGAAGTACGATGCTTTTTGAATGAGATACGTCAAAATGCGATTACGCCTTTGATTTCGGACGATGTTTGGAAAAATGCAAAAAGTATATTAAAGGAACAATATGCCGGTAGTGACTGTTTGGGACAGTGCTTACGCGCATTAAAACAATTTGAAAAAGTAAACACCCGCAAAAAATATCAAACAGACTTGTTTGAATTTTTTGCTGAATCCAAACTTGAAGATTTCTACGAAGAAAACGACGATTGCATAACCGTTTCAACGATCCACAAGGCAAAAGGTCGCGAATTTGATAATGTTTACTTGTTGCTGAGTGATACATATCCAATCAATGACGAAGAAAAGCGAAAGATTTATGTAGGCTTGACGCGTGCGAAAAATCAACTACATATTCATTGTAATCTTACCTTGTTCGATGATATGCCTTTAGATTATGTAGATGTTCAAAATGACAATAATGAATATGATGAACCAAACGAAATTGATATTATGATGACACATCGGGACGTTTATTTAGATTTCTTCAAAGACAAACAGAAGACCATCAACCGCTTAAAGAGTGGCACTGAATTACTTTGGCGTGACGGATATTTTTATGTAAGTCAAAATGGGCATGATTTGCTTGTCGGGAGAATCTCTTCCGGTATGAAGAATAAGCTTGCCGTATTTATAGAAAAAGGTTACAATGTCGAGCAAGCCCATGTACAATTTTGCTTATATTGGAAAGGGAAAGAAGATGAAAAGGAAACCATGATTTTTCTTCCCGAATTACACCTTGTCAGAAACGGCAAAACAGAAATATCGTAAATGTATTAAAGCAGCAATCTATTATCAAGATATCAAGAAAATAATGATATTTTGCGTCAGTACGAAATCACACAATTAGTTCTACGAACTATATATAAAACTGTCCATAAAAACATGTGACAGTTTACAAGCTCGATCGTTTCTCAAGAGACAAATATGCAACAACCATTCATAAGCATACGCTGAAAGAAAATGGCGTAAAAATCCTCTCCGCCATGGAAAATATCCCGGAAACTCCCGAAGGCATCATTCTCGAATCGCTGCTCGAAGGCATGAACCAATACTACTCCGCCGAGCTCTCGCAGAAGGTAAAACGAGGCTTAAAGGAGAGCTATCTCAAAGGGAACTTTACAGGTGGTTCCGTCCCCTACGGCTATGACGTCAAAGATAAGAAGGTCAGCATCAATCCGGAAGAGGGCGCCGTGATCAAGGAAATATTCGGTTTATATGCGCAAGGTTATACCGTAGAATATATCGCAAACGAGCTTAAAAGTCGTGGAGTCCGCGCAAAAAACGGCGGCTATCTGAAAGAAAAGACGATCTATAAAATGATGACAAATGCCCGATATAACGGAAAAACCATTCACGGCGATACTGTCTATGAAAATATATATCCTAAAATCGTAGACGACGATACATGGCGCAAGGTACAGGAGCTGCATGAAGAAAACAAACATTCCCCGGGGCGCAAAAAAGAGATCTATGATTTTATCCTTTCGGGAAAACTTGTTTGCGGCGAGTGCAAACATAACATGGTCGGCATCAGCGGCACCAGCCAATCAGGAGTCAAATATTATTACTATACCTGTGCGCACAAATTCAGGCGACACCCCTGCCCTTCCACTTCTGTCAGAAAAACAGAACTTGAAGATCTTGTCATTGAGACGACGGCTCCCTTGAATTTCTCGCTGAAACAATATGCAAACGAATCAATGAAAACAACAAGACAAACACGACGATCAAATCGTTGGAAACCAGAAAAGCCACTGCCGTAAAATCGTCAAGAAACCTGATCAGCGCAATTGAACAAGGTATAATCACAGAGTAGACAAAGGAACGATTGAAAGAGCTTGAATCCGAAATCGCAAGGCTTGAGTTTGATATTGAACAGGAGCGACAGCGATCCTTCATTGAAATTACCACAGATAAAATCATCCGCTTCTTAAAAACAGCATTGCGCCCGGATTATCAGGACATCACCGCACGGAAAGTTCTTGTGAAATATCTAATACGCGACATTATCGTATACAACGACAGAATCATCGTCAACTACTACTTTACAGAGCCCGTACGCCCGCACAAGCGAACGGAGAGCTCCGCAAAGGAAACGGAACGGGCGGCTCTTGCAGCCGCTCCCCTTTCCGCCTCGTATTGTTCTAACAAATGCGAAATCTCGCCACCACAGTGGAATAATACGAACACCGAAAAGGCGTTCGTATTATTCTTTTCTATTGATTATTTCGGATTGATCCTGCCAAGAAGTAAATAGCCCCTGATTATGGCACAGATGGCACAGGCTGACAGATAGCTGTCAGCCTGTTTTTATTTGCCTCCGAATTTGCTTTTTCGGTCGGCTATGGTAGCATAGTTCCTCGCGGACGTCAACGGTCGCAAAATCGTTGCTGAAAACACCTATAAAAGACTTTTAGAGCCGAGAAAGGCTTTTGCATACGCGCTATGTGCCGCGCTCTTCGAGCATGCTCTTGACCTTCATCAGGCGCGTCAGGCTTGCGCGCTCATTCTCTTCAAGCTTCTGGGAAATATAGCGGATGGTCTCCTCCAGATCGGGGATCATGACGTACTCCAGGGCATTGACGCGGCGCTTGCTTCGTTCGATCTCCTCCGCAAGCATCGCCGTCGCCTTCTCTTTCTCTGCAAGAAGCAGCAGGCGCGAAACCAGCTCTCCCGCCGCCGCGACGGCATAGTCGGCCTCGCTCGTTACTTCCGCAAAGGAATAGGGCAATTCTTCGCCTTGCGTCTCCTCGAGGTGCAGCTTCGGGATCTCCAGATTGAGCACGTTCGCCGTCGTGCACTCCAGTGTCAGGGAGACGGCGGGCATAGAGAATACGAGCTCGATCTCTTTTTTGGACATGCTCCCGCGGGCGAGCGAAAACTGCCGCAGCACCTGCACGACTTCTGCTTCCACTTCGCCTTGCAGCCGTTCGGTCTCCCGCAGCAGGACGGAAAACCGCCGCACCATCTCGTCCGTCTTGTCCTTGAGTAATTTGTGTCCCCTCTGCGCCGTCTTGAGCCTTGCCTTCAGCCGCTTCAGCTCCATGCGCGTGGGGTTTACGTTGATCCGCGCCAATGTCGTCCCTCTTACTTTTTGTAGTACTTGTCGAGATATTCTTCCTTGATGCGCTTGAGCTCCGCCCTGGGCAGGATATGCAGCAGTTCCCAGCCCAGATCGAGCGTCTCTTCAATGCTCCTGTTGACGGTAAATCCCTGCGAGACATACCGCTTTTCAAACTCGTCTGCAAATGCCGCGTACAGCTTATCCATCTCCGAGAGCGCCGCCTCGCCGAGGATGGCGGAGAGCTCCTTTGCCTCCTTGCCGCGCGCGTACGCCGAAAAGAGCTGATTCATTGTGTCCGCATGATCTTCGCGCGTCTTGCCCGCGCCGATGCCCTTGTCCTTCAGGCGGGAAAGCGAGGGCAGCACGTCGACGGGCGGCGTGACTCCCTTCTTGTACAACTCGCGCGAGAGGATGATCTGCCCCTCGGTGATATATCCGGTAAGGTCTGGTATGGGGTGCGTCTTGTCGTCCTCGGGCATGGTGAGAATGGGGATCTGCGTGATCGAGCCCTTCTTGCCGCGGATCCTGCCAGCGCGCTCGTACATAGCGGCGAGGTCGGTATACAGATACCCGGGGTAGCCGCGCCGACCGGGCACCTCCTTGCGCGCAGCGGAGACTTCGCGCAGCGCTTCGCAGTAGTTGGTGATGTCCGTGATGATGACGAGGACGTGCATGCCCAGGTCATAGGCAAGATATTCCGCCGCCGTGAGCGCCATTTTGGGCGTTGCAATGCGCTCGATGGCGGGGTCGTTGGCGAGGTTGGCAAACAGCACGGTGCGCGTGATGGCGCCCGTCTCCTGGAAGTCGCGGATGAAGTAGTCCGCCTCCTCATAGGTGATGCCGACCGCCGCAAAGACGACGGCAAACTTCTCGTCACTCCCCAGAACGCGCGCCTGCCGCGCGATCTGAGCCGCAAGTTCGGCGTGCGGAAGCCCGCTCATGCTGAACACGGGCAGCTTTTGTCCGCGCACGAGGGTATTCAGCCCGTCGATCGCGGAGATACCCGTCTGGATGAACTCGTTGGGATAGTCGCGCGCGGCGGGGTTGATCGGCTCGCCGTTGACGTCCATGCGCTTTTCAGCGAGGATGGGCGCGCCGCCGTCACGGGGGTTGCCCATGCCGTCGAATACTCTGCCGAGCATGTCCTCGGAGACGGCAAGCTCCATGCTGCGCCCCAAGAACCTTGCGCGGCTCGTGGCGATCTGCAGCCCGTGCGAGTTCTCAAACAACTGGACGAGCGCTCTGTCGCCGTCCACTTCCAGCACTCTGCCGCGCCGCGTTCCGCCGCCCGACTGCACAATCTCCACCAGTTCGTTATACTTGACGCCCTCAACGCCCTCGACGAGCATCAGGGGGCCGACGACCTCTTTGATGGTCTTATACTCTTTCAACACGCGCGTCCCCTCCCGCAAGCTCACGCATCTCCCGCTTGAGCTGCTCCATGATGCCGTCGAAGGCGGCAAGATCACTTTCTGCAATGTACTTCGCCCTGCCGATCTTCTCGCGCACGGGAAGATTGACGAGTTTTTCGTATGCCGCGCCCGCCGCAAGCGCCTCTGCGCCGAGGCGGTGATACTCGCGGATGAGGCGGAGCATCCTGACCTGCTTTGCGATGGAGGTATAGGTGTCCGTCTCGTGGAAGGCGTTCTGATGCAGGAAGTCCTCGCGGATGGACTTTGCCGTCTCCAGCGTCAGCCTGTCCTGATAGGACAGGGAATCCGCACCCACGAGGCGCACGATCTCATCCAGCTCCGCCTCCTCCTGCAGGATGCGGATGGCAAAGGCACGCAGTTCGTTGAAATCGGGGGATGCGTTGCGCGTGTACCACGCCGCGAGCCTGTCCGCGTACAGCGAATAGCTCACGAGCCAGTCGATCGCGGGGAAGTGGCGGCGATAGGCGAGCGAGGAGGAGAGTCCCCAGAACACCTTGACGATGCGCAGTGTCGCCTGTGCGACGGGCTCGGAGAGATCGCCGCCCGCGGGCGAGACCGCGCCGATCGCCGTGATTGAGCCGACGCGCTCGTCGCTGCCCAATGTTTGGACGATGCCCGCGCGCTCATAGAACTCCGCAAGACGGCTGGACAGGTACGCGGGGTACCCCTCCTCGCCCGGCATCTCCTCGAGACGGCCGCTCATCTCGCGCAGCGCCTCCGCCCAACGGGAGGTGGAGTCCGCCATGATAGCGACGTTGAGCCCCATGTCGCGGAAGTACTCCGCGATCGTGATGCCCGTATAGATGGACGCCTCGCGCGCCGCGACGGGCATATCCGACGTGTTTGCGATGAGCACCGTGCGCTTCATGAGCGCCTCGCCCGTCTTGGGATCCTTGAGGGCGGGGAACTCGTTGAGCACGTCCGTCATCTCGTTGCCGCGCTCGCCGCAGCCGATATAGACGATGATGTCCGCGTCCGCCCATTTGGCGAGCTGGTGCTGAACGACCGTCTTGCCGCTGCCGAACGGACCGGGGACCGCCGCCACGCCGCCGCGCGCAATGGGAAAGAGCGTATCGATGACGCGCTGCCCCGTGATCATGGGCATCGTGGGCGACATCTTCTCCCTGTACGGCCTTCCGCGGCGCACAGGCCAGCGGGTGAGCATGCTCACCTCCCTCTCGCCCGTTTTGGTCGCGATTTTTGCAACCGTCTGCGTAATATTGAACATGCCGCGTTCAATGGCGGTGACCGTCCCGTCCGCACCCTGCGGCACCAGAATTTTATGCGAGACGATGGGCGTCTCCTGCACGTACCCCAAAAAGTCGCCCGCGCTCACCTTGTCGCCCGCCTTGACGAGCGGGATAAACTCCCACTCCTTCTCATGATCGAGGTTGGTGACGGAAATGCCGCGCGTGATCCTGTCGCCGTACAGCTCGGCAATGCGCGTGAGCGGGCGCTGAATGCCGTCAAAGATGCCGCCGATGAGCCCCGGCGCAAGTTCGACGGAGAGCGGCATGCCCGTACTCTCCACAACCTCGCCGGTGCCAAGGCCGCTCGTCTCCTCGTAGACCTGGATGGACGCCCTGTCGCCGCGCAGCTCGATGACCTCGCCGATGAGCCCCTTGTCGCTGACGCGCACAACGTCGTACATTCTGCATTCCGCCATATTCTCCGCCACGATGAGCGGTCCGGATACCTTTACGATTTTACCTTGCATTGTTCTCTCCGTCCGAATTTCTCCCTCCGCGGGTGATGTCCATGCCGAGCGCGCGCTCGGAGTAACTGCGCAGCAGCCGCGCGCCGTAGCCGTTCCCGCCCTGCACGGAGGGGATGGGCACGATGATCGGATACGCCCTGCTCGTATAGGCGGCGATGACCTCCTCCATCTGCGCCGCAAGGACGTCGGTCACAAAGATGACCTGATAGCGCTCCGCAAGCTCCCGCAAGAGCCGCGCCGCTGCCGCCGCGTCCTCCGCCGCGTACGCATCCATGCCGACGGAACGAAAGACGAGCGCGCCTTCCCCGTCGCCGATGATCGCCATTTTTCCCTTCATAGACTCACCCTCGCGCGAATGGCCGCCCTCTCCACGCCGCTTGCAAGACAGGACAGAATAATGCGCACATTGCCCAGTTCCGCCTGTTTTTCGCAGCAGTATCTGAGGAAGGGACGGTACCCTTCGTCGTTGTATTTTTCCCGGTACAACACGCTGAGCGCGCAGCCCTGTGCCGCCTGCTCGAGCGCAAGCAGGGGACGACCATGTTCGCTGTCCTCCAGCGCGCCGTAGACGAGGTCGCGCCGCACGGAGCGGACAAACCTCGCGCGCGCCGTCTCCGCGCTCTCCTCCGCGAGGACGCGCACGTCCTCCTCCGAGAGCGTTCCGCCCGCGACAATCATTTCCGATGCGAGGCGGGCATTGTGCAAGCGCAGCGCGATACCGATATTGGCAGCATCCGCCCGCAGGGAGACAATCTCGCGAAGAAGCGCGTCCCTGCGCGCAAGCGACGCAAGCTCTGCAAACTGCGCGCGGCTGAACAGCGTACTGATATTCCTGCCCGTCGCCTCGCCGCCGACAAAGAGCGCGTCCGCCCTTTCAAGCGCCTCGCGAAGCGGCGCGGGAAAGACAGCGTAGTCGTCCGCCATGATCTTTTCTTCGAGCATGGCAACGGAGTAGACGCCCTCCGCCCCGACCATGGCGCGGAAGTCCGTTTTGAGGTGCTTTGCCCGCATGACGGCTTCGGCATTGTGATAGTCACGGCGCGCGAGCAAAAAGTGCGTGAGCTTTTCCGCGGGGGAGGTCTCTCTGACGAACGCGGCAAACGCGCGCTCCTCCGCTTCGATGAGCGCATCTGTCTCCGGCGCGGGAGCGCCCTCGCCGAAGCCCACTTCCTGCAAGATCCTGAGCGCGTCCTCAACGGTCGGCGCGTCGATCATTCTGCCCAGCCGCTCCGCACCCAAGAGCCCCTTGGAGAGTGCCGCAGCCCTGGCATTGGCAAAAATACTGTTCGGCATGTTATTTCTCTGCGGGCATCATGTGTGCGATGTCCCGCTCCAGTTCAAACCTCTGCGCCTCGATGAGCGCGCGGAAGGAGAGGTCGGCTTCATACGTTGCGCCATACAGGCGCATCCCGCCCTCGAAGTCCCCGTCCTTCCCCAGAAAGCGCAGCCTGCGCGCGGAGAACACCTTGAGCGATTGGAGCGATTCCTCCGTGACGGGCGCGGCCGCGGACAGCCGTACGCCGTCCCCCTCCCCCGCGTACTGCGTGAGCAGACGCTCCAGTACGGCGAGATAGCGCGCCTCGGGAAAGGCGCACGCCGCCTCCAGCGCGCGGGAAAGCGCCGCATCGATCACGGCGCGGCGGGCGGCAAGCAGCTGTTTCCTGCAATCGAGCGCGGCGAGCGTCTCGCGGCGCTCGATGCGCTCCTGCGCCTCTGTCTCCAGGGCGCGGCGCCCCTCTTCCAGCTTTGCCTGCGCGGCTTTTTCCGCCTCCGCTTTCATGGCGTCCACGCGCGCCTGCGCATTTTGCGTGCACTGTGCCGCCTGCGCATTTGCGTCGGCTATGATCTTTTGAACGATCGCCTCTTTTCCTTCCATATTAGCTCCTTAGATCGAGAGCGTGAACAGCAGGGAGACGACCAGCCCGAAGATGGCGTACGTCTCGACCATCGCGGGGAACATGATGAGCTTGCCCGAGAGCTTTTCGTCCTTTGCGACGGCATAGATGCAGCTCACCGACGTCTTGCCCTGATAGATCGCGGAGATGAGCCCCGTGACCGCGAGCGGCATTGCCGCGGCAAAGACCAGCCAGCCCTGTTCGAGCGTCGCAACGTCCGCCGCAACGCCCTGTCCGACGAGCGCCATGACAAAGCCGTAGATGCCCTGCGTCGCGGGAAGCAGCACAAGGACCATGACCTTGCTGAACTTCTTGGCGTCCTCCGTGAGCACGCCCGCCGCCGCGGAACCCGTCTTGAAGAGTCCGATCGCCGAGCCGACGCCGCACGCCGCCGCGCAGATCGCAAGCCCGATGTAGGCGATAACCTGACCAATCATAAATGAAAAACCTCCGGTTGATTTATTCGCTAAAACAGATATATTCCACCCGCGAGCCGAGGGGGGTAAAGAGCGTCCCCTCGCCCGTGTAGAATTTGGAGAAGAACTCAATGTATTGCAGGCGGCAGTCGTGAATGTACGCGCCCAGCACGCCCATTGCAAGGTTAAACGCATGCCCGATGAACATGACGACGGGGCCGAACACATAGCCGAGCGCACCTGCCGCCAGCAGGTCGACGCCGATCGCGTTGAACTGCTGTGCGATGATCATGCCCGAAAGCATCAACCCGAACAGACGCGCATAGCTGAGAACGTCCGACAATAAGTTGATGATGCCGTACACCGCGCCAAAGCCCTTAGTGAACTTGCCGAGCAGTTTTTCCTTTCGCCCCGCGGTGAGCGCCGCGCCCGCAAGCCCCACGCCCAGCATGATGACGCCGGGCAGCGTCATGACGTCGAAAAAAGCGACGACGTTATCGGGCACGGGGATTTCAAAGTACCCCGTGAGGAAGTTGAAAACCGCGAAAAACAGACCGATGTCAAACAAGATCCAGGTAAAGGAGTCGCAGACCGCGTCCAGAATGTGCCCTTTGCGGATGCTGTTGACCGCGTTCAGGGCATAGCCGACCGTGATCTGCAACAGCCCCAGGGCAAGACAGCCCAACAAAATGATCAGCACGTTCGTGCGGCTGCCCGACGAGGGATCGGGCAGGAACGAATACAGCGAAAAGCCGAAGCACGAACCGAACAGCGCGCCGAAGATGACCGTGAACACGCCCCCGTAGGTGAGGATGGCGGCAAGTTTTCTGACACCGTCGTTTGCCTTTCTCGTACGCACGACGAACAGCCCGCCCAAAAAGAGCAGCACGCCGTAGCCGATATCCGCCATGATCAGCCCGAAGAAGATCATGAAGAAGAAAAAGACAAAGCCGTTGGGATCAAATTCGCGGTAGTCGGGCACGGAGTACATGTTCGTGATGAACTCCGCCGCCCTGGCAGGCCCCCTGTTTTTGAGCAGCGTCGGCGGCGTGTCCTCCTCGGTCGGCGCAAAGAACTGCAGATAGTATGCCTCCGTCTCTGCGGCGATCGCCGCGCGGACGCTCTCCTGTTCCGCTTCGGGGATGTACCCCTGCGCCGTGAAAGTCGCCTTTGTACGGAAAAATTGCTCCGAGGCCTCTGCCTTTTCCAGTTCGGTGGACAGATAGTCGGCGAAAATTTTCAGATCCTTCAACGCCGGGACGTCTTCCCGCGCACGGGCAACGATGTCCGCCTCCTCCTTGCCGAGGCGCGTTTCCTCTTCGGAAAGGCGCTGCATCTCCTCTTCCGCCGTCCTTTCGCTCCGGAAGGGGCAGCGCACAAAGCCGCAATCGGTCAGCACGGCAGAAACGCGGTCCGCCGCTTCCCGATGACAGAACACGGCAAGCGGAAAGACGTTCCCATCCGCGCCGTTAAAATAGAGGGAGCCGGAGGCAAGCGGTTCATCATGCAAAAAGTCCTCCAGCGCGGGAAGCTTTGCCTCCTCGATCAGCCCGAAGAAGCAGCAGGTATTGCGCGTATCGGAAAAGGCGGAAAACTTGTCCCCGACGCCCCGATAGGGCGCATATTGTGCGCTCTGCGCGATGAGCTTGCTCCGCGCCGCCCTGCACGCCGTGAGCGCTTCGGAGCACTCCTCGGCCCGCGCGACGACTTCCATCAGCTCCCCTTCCCGTGCCGCGATCGAAAGAAATTCCGCATAGGACAGCACAAACTGATCGCGCAGCGCCTCTTTGAGCGCGCCGTCCTTTTCGGGTACGGCGTCCGCCTGCGTGCTGAGGAACGCGATCGTCTTTTTGACGCGCGAAAGCTGCGCCGAGAGCTCCTCTGCCTTCGTTTCGCCCGATGGCTCGGGCGACTTCCCCGCAAAGGTCAGCTCGACGCACCGCGTCTTCTGCAGCGCCGCAAGCAGACGCGTACGCTCTTCTTCGAGCGCCGTCAGCTCAAATTTTGACATCGTGACGATCATTCGCCAAACACCTTCCGCACGACCATGTCCGCCGCCTGCGGGAGCATGTCCTCGCAGGACGCGCGAAGCGCCTCTGCCCGCGCCGCGCCCTCATTACAGATCTGCGCATAGCGGGACTGTGCCGCTTCCTCCGCCGCGGCGAGCCGCTCTTCCTGTTCGGAAAGCATGCGCGCCTGCGCGTCGGCAGCGATCTTATCGGCGGCAGCTTCGCCCTCCGCGAGGATGCGCCCCGCTTCCTGCTCGCCCGCGCGCACGATCTCCTCCGCGCGCGCCTCCGCCTGCAAAATGGTATCAATCACGTCGTTCATGGCTTTTCTCCCGATCGCCGCCCGTTCCGTCCTGTCATAAGGCAGAACGACGGCTTTCTTCGACCGATCATATGTCCATTATACCAAAGGAATGGGGCACCGTCAAGTATTTGGATAATTTTGTAAAAAATTCACAGTTTCCGAATTTTTGACGCCATTTCACAAAAAAGTGACAAAATCATTGACCCGGGACGCAAAGTGCATTATAATTGACAGCGTATGGTTTTTTATATCCTCTGCGGCGCATTTGCGCTGATCTCCCTTGTCACCTTCTGCCTGTACGCCCATGACAAGCGCGCTGCAAAAAAGGGAAATTGGCGCACGCCCGAAAAGACGCTGCTGCTTTTCTCTTTCTTCGGCGGCGCAATCGGCGGCAGCCTCGCCATGGCGCTTCTTCGCCACAAGACGCGACACTGGTACTTTGTTGCCGTCAATGCCATCGGGCTCATTTTGCAGATCGGTGCGCTCATTGCCGCCGCAATCTTTTTTTGAACACAAAAAATCGGCGCCGTCCGGCGCCGGTTTTTTACCAATTTATCATTCTTGCGTTTCTTCGGCCGGCGCTTCTTCCGTCTGTGCTTGTTTCTCTTCCGCGCTCTCCGCTTCCGCCTTGACCGCCTTGACGGGCTCCGCCCTTCTTGCCTTACCCTCTTCCGAAGGTGCGCTCTCAAAGAGCGACATGATGATGCCCGCCGCAAAGACGCCGATCTTTGCGAGCAGCACAAAGAAGTTGATCCAATTGATCGCCGTTCCCATATTTGCGCCCAGCGAAGCAATGCCGCTCAGAATGGCGATGAGCGCTTCGATCACAGTGAATACGAGCGTGACGATAAATACGAGCTTCGCCGTCTTGTGCAGCTGTTTATCCGCCGTTTTGGTGATGACATAGCCGCCCGCGATGACAAATGCGATGAGATGCACATAACCGCACAGCCAGATGAGTGCCTTTTTCCAGTTTCTGGTCCACAGTTCTTTCATGACAGAACCTCCATAGTTTTGCCTTATTATATGCTCTTTCGGCAAAAATGTCAATAGTTGTGCAAAAAATTTATGAATATCGCTCCTTTCTTCCGCACAAAACGGAAATTGTAACCCATTTATAAAAAATATCGGCGTCCGAAAATTCCAAGACGCCGATCTCTCTTTTAGCATATTTCAGGAACTGATGCCCACGCATCTCGGCCACAATTGATCAATTTGCCCCCCAACATATTTTCATTGGAACGCTCTGCCTCTTGTAGGCAGAGCGTTCCTGCTTTTTGGGTATTTCCAACAAAATAATTTTGCAATGAAATTTGCCTGAACGACTTGCTTTTCTCTGATATGTATGCTATTGTTGGTATGATATTAGACGTTATGACAATGGACGAATTGCGGAGGTTGTAATGAACGTCAGTAAGGAGATCAATGAGCTTGTGAATGCCTACTGCAGATTGCGCGACAGACAGCACGCCGTATACAGTCAATGCGCAAAGCGGCACGATTTGACGACCAATAACTGTTCGTACTCGATATTCTTTGGTTTGCGCCCGAAGGATGCACGCAGACGGAGATCTGTGAGCGGCTCTCTTCCAACAAGCAGACGATCGCAGCAATCATAACCCGATTCTGGAAGAAGGGCTACAAGAGATTTTCTTTCTATGCTTCTTTTTTTGTGCCATTATACAAAAAATGTTGAAGCAAGTTCCCTCACCCCAACATTTATTATAGAGCAAAAAGGAATGGCCTTTGCGGTCATTCCTTTTTGCTGGATAGTAAAATTTTCTGGTATAACCCGATTTTTATACCAACTACCGGCGGGAATACTTCGGGCTGCGCCCTCGTGCCGACTGCGTCGGGGCGAACCGCCGCTCTTCGTGCGGCAGGTCCTCCCCTATTGAAATACCAAGGCCGCGCCCCTGCGTTGGCAGGGGCGCGGCCTTGGTACTCCCGGCGGGAAT
>ERZ1643251.4125-NODE-4125-length-12872-cov-9.653975_pt1 | contig 12872 bp, 9 predicted proteins | sample MGYA00579261_ERZ1643251 | MGnify/ENA primary metagenome ERZ1643251 (study PRJEB29033, sample SAMEA4952267) | chicken gut metagenome | biome: Broiler Chicken; feature: Gastrointestinal Tract; material: Caecum | place: Ireland | collected 2018 | study: Broiler... | reverse complement strand
ATTTTTTTCATAATTTCCCATAATCTGTGGATATTTTGACTGTGAATAGTAACAATGGATATTAAAAATTTCATCTTAGGACTTGACATATAGAGAATTATTGTGTTATTATTGTAACGTTAGTTAAATTTATGTGTTAATATTATAGTGAGAAGTACCCTATTTTTATTAGTGTACTTTTTTATTTTTCAGAGTATCAAATCAAACAATTATTTATATCGACATTTATAAATTTATCATGAATAAAAATTAAGAAAGAGGTGTAGTAACTAACCATGAGAAGAACTAACGAAGATGGCTACTCCCGTTTACGGGAAGTAAGTGAATTAGAACTATTTTTTCAATTAGGACAAATGAAAGCAAGTAATCTATCTGAAAGCAAAGAAAAAGATGCGATTATCCATGAGGTACAAAACCGTTATTCTAATATTGATCTTAATGCTTGGGTATTAAACTGGAAAAATTATCTTGAAACGTTAAGTGATGCTGCATTTAATCAACTAGCTTTATGTCGTAAACAAAACTTACCACTAGATTTATTTATTCCTGAACGTAGTTGGCAGTTCTATAGTATTTTAGATGAGGTGGAAATTCCTATGAGTGAACGTGATCATGTTCAAGAATTAGAAAGTAAGATAAGTGAGTTAGATGAAGTTGATTTATTCTTTTTGACCCATTATTTTTCTAAAGCAATTGGTGAAAAGATGGAAGACTATCAAAATTCTTCTAAGCGATTACAGAAAGCATTACGTAATTTTAATGATCCATTAGGAGAGGAAAGTAAAGAAGATTTTCAAACGAAAACAGAAGCCATTAAAAAGAAATATGAAGACTTTGATCGATTAGTCACTAGAAGTCATAAAATAGTTGATCGTAACTACTCAGTAATTTCTGGAATGCAAATTGAAAAAATTAAAGCTTGTTATCTAGATCAAATTAAACAAACTGAAATCATTAATCAATTATGGATTCCTCTTAATCGTTGTTTGTTAGAAGCAAGACGTTTTGGAGTTCCTGTACAGGTGAAAGATCGTGTAACTGGAGAATTTAGTATTTTAGATGATAGTGTTTACGATCAAGAAACTCTTCAAAATAAAGTCGCTCTTACTGATGAAGATAGCAATGTTCTCCTTTGGTACAACAAATGGCGTGAATATTTTGCTCATACGGATTTCACTACTAACCAAGAAATCGATAGAATCGCTATGAATCAATTACATTTAGATCATGATTACTTACAAAGTGAAGAAGTAAAACAGAAAAAATTAGTATCTTAAAAGCATTAGCTTATTTCGAGCTAATGCTTTTTGTTTATGTTATTGATGATTATGGAATTAAAAATAGTAAAACGGATTACTCAATTGGTGCATAGGTAGTGGCCAGACATTCTGCGATATAAATACCATCCATTGAAGCTGTTGTGATCCCACCGGCATACCCTGCTCCTTCTCCACAAGGATAGATACCTTCTATTGAAGAATTTCCCGTTAAACTATCACGATTTATTCTTACCGGAGAAGAAGTTCTACTTTCAATTCCCGCTAGAATCATGTCACGGCAAGCAAATCCTTTTATTTTGTGATCAAAAGCAGTTATCCCTTCCTTTAGTGCTTCATTAATAATTTCTGGAAAGAGCAAATTCAAATTCGCGAACTGATATTTTCCTTTCATGACTGGAGTAATGGTTCCTAGTTCTTTGGTCTCTTTATTTTCTAAATAATCTTTCCATAATTGAATCGGAATCTTTCCGTTTCCTAATTGGTAGGCTTTTTCTTCTAACCGTCTTTGAAATTCGATACCAGCTAATGGATCATGACCAAAATCATCGGGACTAATACTAGTGACTACGGCACTGTTGGCGTTTTCAGTATCTCTTTTATGATTACTCATTCCGTTTACCACTAAACGCTTATCTTCACTAGAAGCATTGACGACATAGCCACCTGGGCACATACAAAATGTATAGACACTACGGTTTTTTGACGTTGTTGCGGTTAATTTATAATTGGCTGGAGGAAGAGAAACGGCTGGAGTTCCATATTGCGCTAAGTCGATCATTTTTTGAGGATGTTGTACTCGTAACCCGATCGCAAATGGTTTTGCTTCCATTTCCAGTTGGTGGTCATGTAACATCTGGAACGTATCTCTAGCACTGTGTCCGGTCGCTAAAATTAAGTGACTACAAGGAATGATTGTTTGGTGATTCACTTCGATTGCCTGAAGAACATGACTTGAAACAACGATATCGGTCAATTTAGATCGATACTGTATTTCACCACCCATAGCGATAATTTTATTTCGCATATTTGTCATTACTGTACGCAATAAATCTGTTCCGATATGAGGATTTTTTTCATATAAAATTTCTGATGGAGCGCCACAAGATACGAGAATTTCAAATACTTTTTGGCCTCGTCCCATTTTATCTTTTACTAAGGTATTCAGTTTTCCATCTGAGAAAGTTCCCGCTCCTCCTTCACCGAATTGAACATTAGACTCTGGATCGAGGGTACCTTCTTCCCAAAATTTTTCTACTACCTCTACCCTTTTTTCGATCGGATCGCCCCGTTCGATAATCAGCGGCGAGTAATGATGTTCGGCTAACAAATAGGCAGCAAACAAACCAGCTGGTCCACTTCCCACGATAATAGGGCGTGTCTTTAATTTCTTATTTCCAGATGAGGGAAACTGATACTTCTTATCGGGACTACGAAAAAGTTGATTAGATGAATATTGATGAAGAATACTTTTCTCTTTTACCGCTTCAACATCTACTTCGTACACATAATGTAGATTGTTTTTATCTCTCGCATCTAACGATTTTTTTACGATAGAAACTCTTTGAATATCTTTATCCGTAAGTCGATACTTCTTTTTTAGCTGTTTTTTTATTCCTGACATTTCCTCTTCCTGTAGTGGTACTTTTATCTCTCTTATTCTAATCATTAATCATTTCCTACTTTCTTTCCTACTAGTATTCCAGATAAAAAGGCAAATCCTAAATTATAGCCTCCACAGTCCCCATTTACATCGAGGACTTCTCCAGCAAAATACAAGTTTTTTTGGTACTTAGATTCTAGTGTTTCAAGATGGACTTCCGTTAAAGGTACTCCACCACTACACACTTGGGATTGATCGAAAGAGTTAGTACCTACTATTTCCACTACGTGACAAAACAAGAAACGACTAACCGTATCTTTTTCTTGATGACTAAGAGTGTGCCATTTCTTTTTGAAGTCCACTTTATAATGATTAAATAAAACGTGAACTAACTTATAAGGTAATATTGTCTCTAATAATTCTTCTAATGTTCGGCTTGGAAAAAGACAAGCTCGTTTTTCTAAATACGTTTCTACTTCTTGTTTGGTGGAAAGCCAAGGAAGAAAATGAATCGCCACTTCAACTTTATTTCTAGCTGCTAAACTTCGTGCTAGTTTACTACTGATATTTAAGGTACATATCCCACTAATTCCGTATTCTGTTAATTGTAATTCTCCACTTTCTTCTTGAATTACTTTTCCATTCACCAAAGACTCAAGTCGGGCTTCACAACGGATTCCTTTCCAATCTTTTAAATCGCTTTCTTTCATTTTTAATTGAACTAGCGCAGGCATTACCGGAACAATATGATGACCAAAAGACTTCGCTATTTTGTAACCCATTCCATCTGATCCGGTTTTTGGATACGCCATAGAGCCAGTTGCGACAATTAAACTATCTCCTGTTATCTTTTCCTTCATTGGATTGACAATAAATTGATTATCTTGAACGATCACATCTTCTACGAATAAATTCGTTAACATGTTTACTCCCTGATCGATAGCGCTTAAATAAAGAGACTCTACCATACTAGATGCTTGATTAGAAAAAGGGTAGTAATAACCATTCTTTATTCGGGGTATAATACCAATAGAGTCAAAAAAATCAAGTACCGCTTGCTGTCTAGTACTAGTAATTAACTCAGGAAGTAGTTCTTCCGTAGTTGAATGATAATGAGTAATTGCCTGATCTTGATTCCAATAATTGCATTTACCATTTCCCGTTAATAGAAGTTTTTTTAACGGGCGATCATTTCTTTCTAAAACCCAAACTTCATGATTATTTTTTCTTAAAGTTATCGCTGCGGTTAAACCGGCAACTCCCCCACCGATAATTAGTACTTTTTTCTTCATCTGTCTCATCCCTTCTTGTTTGATTATACCATATTCTTCTCTTCTTTACTTGTCTTTTTCATTCATTCAACTAGGATTCAACGAGAATTAAACTCTAACGTATAAACACTAGAATCTATCATATACTGAAATAGGAGCTCATGGAGTGTAAAATTTTGTATAATTTTTTAATATTCAAAAACGATTATTTTGTTTATGTAGTATAATTAATTATCAGAAATAGGAGTGATACTATGTTAATGTTAACCAAATCCATGTTCGCGATCATGATTGGTTTTTTGGGTGCCGTAATTCTCGGTTTATTCTTAGTACCCGCTTTGAAGCGATGGAAAGTAGGACAACGAATTAGTGTTTTTGTCGGAGAGAACCATCGTAAAAAAGAAGGTACGCCGACGATGGGTGGCTTTGTCTTTATCATTCCGACACTCCTCGCTACTTTATTTTTGCTGGCAACAGATCGGATGAGCTATACTTCTAATTTGGGTATTGTATTAGTCGTCTTTATTGGTTATGCGATTATCGGTTTTCTAGATGACTACTTGAGTATCAAGAAAAAAGGGAATGAAGGACTGACAGAGTTTCAAAAACTGGTTGCTCAGATTATTATTGCCTTAATCTTCTTTTATATGTATATGAAGAATGGTGGTCAAACCGCTCTGGTGGTTTCTACTTTAGGTATTCATATCGAAATGGGTTGGGTATATGGTTTGTTTATTCTTTTCATCTTGGTCGGTGCTTCTAATGCTGTCAATCTGACGGATGGTTTAGACGGACTGGCGGGCGGCTTATCGGCAATTGCCTTTATTGCTTTCAGTTTAATTAGTATGGTAGTTGGTTTTGAAGATATGGGAATTTTTACTTTTATCTTGACTGGCGCTCTACTAGGATTTCTAGTTTATAATACTCATCCTGCTAAAATATTCATGGGAGATACCGGAAGCTTGGCATTAGGTGGCGTTATGGGGGCAATCGCCATTTTAACTCATCGAGAACTTACTTTAGCGGTTGTAGCTGGCGTATTTATCGCTGAGACATTAGCTGATATCCTACAAGTATTTTGGATTACCGTATTTAAGAAAAAGTTATTCTTGATGGCTCCCCTTCACCACCACTTTGAAAAACTTGGTTGGGAAGAAAGAGATATCGTCAAATTATTCTGGGTAGTCGGATTAATTCTCGCTATGGGAGGAATATTCTTCGGTGTTTGGTTATAAATAAAGGAGATTCGTGATAAAATGAAGAAAAAACATTTTGATTTTGTTCTTTTTATCGCTGTATTACTTTTAATATTATTTGGACTTATAATGATCTATTCTGCTTCTTCTATCTGGGCAGAATATAAGTTTCACGATAGCTTTAAATATGTGAAACAACAAGCATTATTTATCGGAATAGGCATCTTTCTACTGATTACAGTATCAAAAATTGATTATACACTCTATTATAAAAAGACAAATCCAATCTTACTGGTTTGTCTTTTTCTATTAGTGCTTGTCCTAATTCCTGGAATTGGGAGTGTGAGAAATGGTAGTCAGAGTTGGTTTGGGATTGGATCGTTTGGGATACAACCTAGTGAATTTGCGAAACTTGGACTGATTATCTTTACCGCTAAATATCTTGCGGATAACCAGAAATATCTGCGGGATTTTAAGAAGGGAGTCATCCCTATTCTTCTTGTGTTGTTTCTGGTATTTGGTCTTATTATGCTACAGCCAGACTTCGGAACCGGAATGATTATCGTCGTTAGTATCTTAGCTATGTTGTTTGTCGCTGGAGTCAATATGAAATTCTTTTTGGGACTTGGTGCGGTTGGTGTTGTTGGGATTGTTGTTTTAATTGCGATTGCGCCTTATCGAATGGATCGAATTACTTCGTTTTTAGATCCGTGGAGTGATCCTTTAGGAACTGGATTTCAGATTATTCAAAGCCTATATGCGATAGGACCTGGTGGATTGTTGGGGCAAGGTTTTCTTAACTCTAGACAGAAACAATTCTACTTACCGGAACCCCAAACGGACTTTATTTTTTCTATTATTAGTGAAGAATTTGGTGTTTTAGGCGTCATCATTGTAGCGGGATTATTTATGGTTGTCTTATGGCGAGGTATCGATATTGCGTTAAAGACAGAAAATACGTTTGGGAAATATTTGGCTTTTGGAATGGTATTTCAAATCATGATTCAAACGGTAATGAATCTGATGGTCGTTATCGGTTTAATTCCTGTTACTGGTGTTACTCTCCCCTTCTTATCTTATGGAGGCAGTAGCCTATTGATTAGTTTGATTAGTATTGGGATACTTTTAAATATTTCTAGAAAAAGAAGTTAGTATGTATAAAAAGAAAACCGTGGCATTCACGGTTTTCTAATTCTACGAATGATTTCTTCTTCCGTCATTCCTAACTTTTCTAATTCTTGGAATCTTTCGGTTATTTCTTCTAAAAGTGAATTTTTCTTTTCCTCGATTACATTAGATATGGCTTCTCGAATAAATGTTCCTTTCGTTGAAATCGTCGTAATGACTTGCTTACTTTCTAATAGATCGTAAGCTTTTTTTACTGTATTAGGGTTGATTCCTAACTGTCCAGCTAGTTCTCGAATCGAAGGAATTTGATCTTTTGGTTTCAATATTCCTAAGGCGACATAACGTTCGATTTCGCGAACAATTTGTTCATAGATGGGAACTCTTGTTTGATAATCTAAATTAATCAACAACATTGGTTTCTGCCCCTACTTCGCTTGTGTCTTCTAAAATAATCTGATTTTGTTTTAACCATTCTTCGTAATCCTTATCTCCTTTTAAAGATTCTCTTTTTTCTTCTAGTAACTCTAAGAATTCATTGACACGATTCGTTGTAAAAATATTTTCTCTTTCAGTATAGAAATCAAATTCAAGATAATTCTTTTCTGTATCAAATTTTTCATCACTATATTTCTTAATAAATGCTTTAAGTTCTTCTTGCATATGACTAAGTAAATAAGTATAATCCTCTGGTAATGATGCGCTTCCTTCAGTCAAATATGGCGTGATTGTTTCTAATTTTTTTTCATCTAGCTTCTTCGCAAGATTTTTATTTCTAGCTGTTATTTCTTCTTCTAATAATTCTTCTAGTCTAGGATCTGCATTACTTGGTAACTGATAAGTAATGATCTCACCTTGGTCGTAGAAATAGAAAAGAACACTTATAGGATATAAACTAGCATCATTTAATTGATTTTGTATTGCATTATCAAATGCTGCTTGCATAATTTCTCTGACATCATCATCAGCCTTTTTATTATATCTTGAATTGCTAAAACGATAAGCAAACAATCTATTCTGTTTTAAATCTTTAAATTCAGCATAGTCACTACTCTTCTTAATTTTTTCTAATAGAAGTTCATAACTAGCATCTGGTAAAGCTATTCCGTATTCAAATTCCCTACCATCCTCTGCTTTGATTAATACTCTGGATTGTACTGATATATCTTCTAAATACTCTGTTAAAGTATATTTTAATATTTCATCAATCAAATCTTGATTTTTAATTTGTGGGTAATAATTTTCACTCATCGATAATGTATTATCTCGTATTTCTATATATTCAATCTGATCACTTTTTAAGGTTTGAATTTTTTCTGGACCTTTTACTTTTTCTATTAAGAAGAAGCTACAGAATACTATAACTACTGTACATACTAGATTTCTAGAAGTACGAAGAAAATTCCCAATACTTCGCCGAGTAATTAAATCATATAAGAAGTAATATGCAATGATAATCGTTGTAAATAAGAGGACTTCTAAAGTAGTAATTTGATTACTCAAAACCGAAAAGATAACGAAGAGAACTGGTGTAATTAGTAATCCTTTTATAAAGACATGTAATTTTTCGTTTTTAAATGAAGTTTCATTATTTTCCATCTTTCGATGCGTAAAGAATACATAGCCAACGAAAATACCAACGATACTGATCAATGCCATCTTCATGAGAGATTTTGTATTGTATAAATTAAATTCGTATGGATAAGTAACCATATTTCGTATTGTATTATATGGGAGGGTAAAATTGGTAGGCTTACTGACTGCTGTACTATAAAGAAGATAGCGGTTATCCTCCTTATTTTCTAGACATGTGTCATCACCATTACAATCATAATAATCAGGGATACACTTATCATTCATACATTCTACTTGAGCAGGTGGTCGTTGATAAGAAGAAGGTGTTTTGTTCGTTGTATAATCTACGATATAAGGAACAACAAAAAGTAAGGTTACTGCTACAATTAAAGCGGTGATACTATTTCCAGCTAAAGAAACGCCAATAGTAAATACAACAAAGGAAAATACATAAGTAACCACCCAAATTAATAAATAATCCAGTATCATAGCAAGTGGAATAATATTAGAAGTTACTAATCCTACTAAACCAATCAATATACTGGTAAAGACTAACATGCCTACTAAAAGAAGAATACCAGTTATCATGTTAGTAAAGAAAATAGTCTTTCTCGATATCGGCATCGAACAGATAAAGTCAACGCTTTTCTTTTTAAATATATAGCCAAACAAGCAAATAGAGACTACAAATGGAGCAAAATAAGCACCGAGCATTGTTAAAAAAGATATCAGAGTTAGATCTAAAGGTTCCATACTACTTGAAGCTATACTAAATAGCAATAATGTATTAAAGATAGGAATAGCTCCTAAAAAGAAAGCAAGTACTCCTTTGGATTTTTTGATATTTTGAAAGGCATACTTTTTATTAAAGTAGTTCTTCAAATGCATAACCTAACGCCTCCATTTCATAGATAAATACTTCCTCTAATGTCAGAGGTAAATAGTCCAAGATAATGGGATTCATCTTTTCTAATATATCCCTACTTTCTTGTTTTTCATCTTTAATAATTAATGTCGCAATACTACCTACTTTTTTGAAACTTAATACTTCGAGGTCTTTAAAATCTTCTTTGTCAAAATTCTCTTTAAGAGAAATTTGTACTTTAAACATATTGGTTTTAATCGAATCAATATCACTTTCAAAGAGAATACCCCCATTATAGAGAAGACCTAAGTTATCACAGATATCTTCTAGCTCTCGTAAGTTATGACTGGTCATGATAATTGTTGTTTTATCCTCTTCCATTTGTTTCGCCATTGCCTTTTTAAAGAAATTTCTGATTACTGGGTCGATCCCATCAAAAGTTTCATCAAAAAACATATATTTACTTCTAGTTGATAGTGCTAAAATCAATGCACATTGTCTTTTCATTCCTTTTGAGAAACTACTTAGTTTTTGATTCGTCGCCAAATGAAGATGATTGGCTAATTTTTTTAAGTATTCCATATCGAACTTTTTATACATCGCTTGATAGAACTTTGCCATATCTAGTAATGTATAAGAGGGATAAAAGTATAAGTCATCAGGAATAAACACCATATTCTGTTTAATTTTCTCGTTGTCGAATGTTTTTTCTTTTCCGATTTTGATACTTCCTTTATCTGGGATTAAAATACCGTTGATTAGCCGTAATAATGTACTCTTTCCACTTCCGTTAGCTCCGACCAAACCGTAGATACAGTTTTCCTTGATCGTACAATTTAAGTTTTGAAGTACATCTTCTTTGTCGTATCTTTTCGATACTCCTTTTATTTCGATCATATGTCATCAAATGATCTATATCGCTAGTTACAAGAGAGCATTGTATTTTTTTCTAGCGATGATAAATCAATACCTCCTTATATTTCTCTCTATTCTATTTGATGATTGTACTACTTGTAATAGTACAATTACATTTTCAGAATAACATACTCTAAAAGAAATAGCAATAGTTTTTACTTCTTTTCCAATGAAAAGTTACATAAACTGTATTGGTGAGGTTTATGTTTGTCAAAAAAATAGATTCTAGAATCAAAGTTACTTTTTTAATTATTATTTTATTATTTATTTTTATTGTGTTACGTGTCTTTTATATTCAGGTGTTTGATTATCAAAAACTATCTAGTTTAGCGAGCGATTTATGGAGTAGAGATTTACCAATTGAAGCAAACCGTGGCTTAATTCTTGATCGAAATGGCGTAGTGTTAGCCGATAATTTAACGACAACATCACTTGTGTTAATTCCTAATCAAATCAAAGATAAGGATGATACTAGTCAAAAATTAGCCGATATTTTAGGTGTGACTAAGGAAGAAATGGATAAACATGTCAAAAAAGAAACCTCAATCGAACGAGTACATCCGGAAGGAAGAAGACTATCTTATGAGATTGCGGATCAGATTAATGAATTAGAACTACCTGGTGTTTATTTGGTCAAGGAATCGAAACGGTATTACCCATATGGAACTACCCTATCTCATGTTCTCGGTTATGTTGGGATTGATAATCAAGGGTTATCCGGACTAGAATTAGAATATGATGAATACTTAACAGGCGAAGCTGGTGCGATTAAGTATTTTTCTGATGCAAAAGGAAATAAGTTAAATTTATCTGATGTTTATTTAGAGCCAACGGATGGAATGAATATTCAATTAACTATTGACTATAATATTCAAATGTCTCTAGAACGAGAGTTAGATAATGCTGTAAAAGCGTTTAATCCAGATATGGCTCTAGCGATTGTCATGGATCCAAATACTGGAGAAATACTAGGGATGAGTTCTAGACCGAACTATGATCCAAATAATTATTTGGATTACGATATGGAAACGCTTAGTCGAAATTTACCAATCTGGGCATCGTATGAGCCTGGTTCTACGTTTAAAATTTCAACTTTTGCGGCAGCATTAGAAGAAAATTTAATCGATATGGAAAACGATCACTTTTATGATTCAGGAAGTGTTATTGTGAGCGGAGCTAGAATTGGTTGTTGGAAAGCAGGTGGTCATGGCGATCAAACTTACTTACAGGTACTTCAAAATTCTTGTAACCCCGGTTTTGTTAAATTAGGACAGATGTTGGGGAAAGAAAGATTATTCTCTTACCTCGACTTGTTTGGATTTGGCGAAAAAACCGGAATTGATTTGAATGGTGAGGGTGAAGGAATTATCTTTCCTCTCGATCAAGTGGGAGATTTGGAACTTTCAACAACTGCTTTTGGTCAAGGCGTATCCGTTACCCCTATTCAACAAGTGACTGCGGTATCTTCAATTGTGAATGGAGGTAATTTGTACCAACCATATATTGTAAAGAGTTTTATGGAGCCGGAAACGAATTCGGTCATTCAGACCAATGAACCTAAATTAGTACGAAAAACGATCAGTGAAGAAACTTCTAGTAAAATGCGTTACGCTCTTGAAACCGTAGTTGCTTTAGGTGGTGGAAAAGCTGCTTATATTGATGGTTACCGAGTTGGGGGAAAAACAGGAACTGCGCAAAAAGTAGAAAATGGTAGATACCTAGTCAACAATTATATTATGAGTTTCATGGCAGTCGTCCCTGCGAATGATCCACAGGCAGTTTTATATATCGCAATCGATAACCCTAAAAATACAGCTTTACTTTCTAGTTATACGACAACTCCAATCGCTAGACGGATTTTACTAGATATTATTGAAGCGTTGGATATTCCTAAGCAAGAAGGTCAATTGATTAAGGACTATACTTGGGAAGATAAAGTATACTACGAAGTACCTAACGTTGTAGGTAAAACGGTAAAAGACGCAAAAAAAGAACTCACCAATTTCCAAATAGAATATGTTGGTACTGGTGAGTATGTTGTTCATCAATCTCCTGAAGCTGGAGAACGAGCTCCACAAGATTCTACTATAGTATTACTGTTAGGAGATGGATAATAAAATTAATATTTTAAATAAACTCTAACTGTAGCAGTAGCTGTGATAATGGTTCCTGTATTTCCCCACGTTTTATAAGACCTTCTTCTGCTTAGATTGCCTAAAGTTAAAATACCTGTAGAAGAATTATAAGAAATTGTTGGCGTAACACTAAAAGAGCCGCTATAAGATGAATTGTCATTATCATTATTTGTTGTTGAACCACTAACTGAAATATTTTCTACTTTTACGATAAAGTTATCATTAGTTAAACTAGAATAATTGGCATATACACTTTTTACATCAAATGATGATCCGATTCCTAAATCAATTAATGTGTACTTTCCAGTATTGGCATTAATGCCTTTTGTATAACCCGCATTATATCCATTGTTATAAGCATCTCGACTATCTAAGGTTCCTCCACTATAATAACCAGCTGGAACAGTGTAAGTTGTTCCATTACTTGGCTTCCAATTTAAATTACCTCGGTTAGGCATCGTCCCCGTTATTTTATTTCCATTTACCCATGCAGTCTTACCTGATAAGATTTGGGTAGCGGTTGCCGTACCTGGTGTTTGACTTGATAAAGATGCTGCTGTAATCTTTCCACTTCCATTATGATATCCGGCTGGAATCGTATAACTTCCTCCGGCATTTAAGGTCTGCGTTACTGCTCCTCGATTAGGCATCGTTCCTGTTACTTTCTGTCCCTTTACCCAAGCTGTTCTACCACTTAGTATTTGATTTGCAGTCGCATCTCCATCTCCACTACTAGAAGCATATATGGTTTCTATTGGATTAGCTGTGATATTTCCCAGTTTATCTTTTACTTGAATTTCTGCATTCGTACTTATCGCATAGATTTTACTGGCATCTTTTACCCAGGTTGCACCTCCATCAAAGGAATATATCGCATCTGATTTATCTACTCCGATTCCACTATCTACTA
>ERZ1643251.4124-NODE-4124-length-12872-cov-31.691972_pt1 | contig 12872 bp, 26 predicted proteins | sample MGYA00579261_ERZ1643251 | MGnify/ENA primary metagenome ERZ1643251 (study PRJEB29033, sample SAMEA4952267) | chicken gut metagenome | biome: Broiler Chicken; feature: Gastrointestinal Tract; material: Caecum | place: Ireland | collected 2018 | study: Broiler... | reverse complement strand
TTTGCCATTCTGCATGCACAGTTTTTGATATTCGTTAGGGGTCATTTTTGTACCCTCCTTCCGCACATAGGGCAATATTTATAGTCTGGAAAAATGTGGTCGAGGCCGTACTGCCAGTCTAGCGGCCTCATTGGTTCACCGCAACAGTATTCGCATTCGTTTGATTCGGGCGTTTCGTTTTCTTCGGCATTGCTAATACTCTGCTGCATATCTATTATATCAGCAACTTCTCCTGCTATATAGCACCCTCCATATTTAATATAAAAATGCTTATAAATATCGTATTTTAGTTTATCAGCATCGATTAGAATCATTTTTTAATTCCCCCTTCGGTGGTTCCGGCAGCGACATCCAGTGTGTAACGTATTGGCCGAACCACTCCATCGGCCCGGAGCGCGCACGCCATATATATGGCACCAAATTGTTGCCTTCTTGGTCTGCGGCCTTTATTGAATCACTCCGCTTCACCACAAACGGCGGCTTCCCCGGTTCGTACCCAAACTCTTCCGCGTCTGGAATTTCTCCAGATTTCATTTTTCGCCTTTCTTCTTGCGAAATCCCCTTTTCGATTCTTGCAACTTCTATCACATCATGCATTGCAATTAAAACGTACTCTTTTTCTTCGGGCAATTTATCACTCACACTGATCCACTCGCTCGGCTGGGTGAGAGTGGGCGCGTTTTCCGGAACAAGACAATCCTTGCATATCGTTTCTCCTCCTTCAGGATCTCCTTTCCAATTTTTGATTCCGTAACACAGTTCCCCAAGGGGAATTGCACGCCCGCAAATTGCACAATCACTCCATTTTGCCATCTTTCAGCGCCTCCAATCTCTCCATCACCATATCCACGGCCTCGTCCGTCAGCGGTCTCCCGCAAAATTCACAAAACTGTGATTCAGGGGTGTAGTTTTTATACCCGTTCTCTGGGCAGCCTGTACATCCTTGCGGCTTTCCATATCTATCCCATTCGTAGATTCTTTCGCAATTATTGCAGGGGATTCCGCAGGCATCGCATACTCTCCACACCCGCTCCACTTGCTCCCGGCTAACAGGGCGGAGGGCGGCGAGAGCCATTTCTAAGGCCGGAACCGGCCTGAACTCCACAAACGTTTGCGGCCCTTCCAGCTTCTTTGCGCAGTCCAATAAGCGTTCGATTTCTGCAATCGCTTCTTCCCGCGTCATACGCACTATTTAACCTCCTTAAATTCTTCTTTGTATTCCTCTTTTGATTTACCACAATAAAACGCATACATGATATAACCGATGCTTCTTAATGCTTCAATCATATCTAACCCTTTATACAAAGTGCAAATATGCAACATTCCATTAAATGCAACCAGCAAATCTTTAGTTCGTTCATCATTTATATTCGATGAAATATTTTTACTGTCATCTATAGCTTTAATAAGTTCACTTGTCTTATTAACAACCTCCTCGTTTCTGCTGTAAATTTGATTCAATCTTGCATTTATTCCATGCACTTTTTCGCTAATACTATCTACTTGGTATTTAAGTTCAGAGATAAATAATCCTTCATTTTCTGCTAAAGTTTCTATTATCGCATTCGCGATTCTTGAATTTATTTGCTGTTGTTGAAATCCTTTTTCTTTAAGCTTATCTCTAAATGCGTCTTTATCTATCAACAATTCATTAATCGTCTTATTCCCAATCATTTCATTTCCCATTATTTCATTTCCTCCATTCTCCAAGTCCCCATTGTGTCCGCCCATGCGGCGGCGTCGGCATTTTTCAGTGTAATCAACTGTGCTTTGTTGCATCGCCTGCAAATGTACTCCGCCACTATATACGGCGTTCCATACATCGGGCGAATCCACGACCAGCGGTTCAGCACAAAGTAGTGCTGACAGCGTAGTTTTCGCAAAATGCGTTTGAGAAACATGCATTTCACCTCACATTCCATAGTATGGGCACCGTCCAGGCCCATTTTCCTGCGTTGGCAATGGAATCGGCAATTCGTCCAGCGCTTTACGAATCTCGCACCGTCTGCGCTGATTTTCGTTGCATTCGCAAAGCATGCATTGTTCCAGCGCCGCATTCGCCAGCGTGTTCGTTGCGTGCATTGATACCCACATGCCGTAGTCATCGTCTCGGCGGTTTATGGGTTTCGGCACGCCGATGCTGAATCTCAGCGTTTGCATGGTTTTGCGAAGCTGCAATGCCTGTTCCAGCGGCACGGTTGCCATTAGCCCTTCGAATACGCGTTGGATAGTGCTGCGAAGATTGCCCATATCACGTTTGCCGTACTTAATGCCTTCTAGACGTTTATCTAAGTCGTGGTCTTGCAGGATTGTCAGTGCGATTGCAAGCTGTTTTATCGCGATTTGTTCACTTGCGTTCATGCGTTTTTGTTCCATCGTTCATCCCCTCGAATTTATCATATCTAAATTCGCCAATTTTATTAAGTCATTAATGGCCGAAAGAATCCTTATTCTCATTATCGGTTTTAGCTTATGCCGCATACACCTAGACAGATATTCAGGTGAAATACCCATATATCTCGCTATATCCTTATATTGTAATTTCGCATCAGCTACTAAAACCCGAATTCCTAAATTTTCAAGCATAAAAACACATATCTCCTCTCATTTTTCTCTAATTTCTACTCCAATTTTCCCCTCGTTCCAATATCCATGATGCACAGCGATAAAATGCTTTTTATTATCGTCCTCTATCAACCATCCTTTCAATGCGTCAACTGTCATTTTGCCCATCAGTGCGTGGTTGTCTATATCGAGCCTATCGTCCCACCAAAACCATACCTCAACCGGTCGTTTTAGTATTGTTTTTTTTATTTTTTGCCGAATTAGCTCTGTATGTACAATCTCGTGCCATTTCTCTGCATAACGTCTGCGACTGCTCCAATGCACACCTCCATATATGCTATTTAGGCTATAAGCCTTAAAAAACGCTGTGCGTTGTTTCTGCGGCGGGTATGGAATTGTGAATAAAACTACGCACATTTATCCATTCTTCACCTTGCTTTCTATCATCTCATTCCACTTTTCAATAGCTTCCCTCTCACTATCTGCCCACCCAGACGCTTTGCCGCACTTTCTGCATTCTATATTCCATTCAAAACCAACACCATCTTCTTTAGGCCTAGTCCATTTACCAAAGTTCTTTCTCCCGCACGTACACTTCAGCAGTTTTGGTTTCGGGTTATCCTTGATAAGTTTATAGCCCATCGCCTTCGCCTCGGCTTTCAATTCATCAAGCGTCATTATTGCTTCTCCTTTCGATTGCGTAGTACCGCATTTTTGCGGGTTCAAACAGAATATTCACATATCCGGTGCATGCGTTGCGCTGCTTGGCGATGTGAATCGAAATATATTCATAGCCCATCGCCTTGAATTCCTCGAAGCGCGATTTGTCCATGGGGTTCACGGTTCTATCCTGCGCGTTTTCCGGACGATGTAGGAATATCACCCCATCCGCATCCTGTTCCATGTCGCCGCTTCCGCGAAGCTCTGCAAGCGTCGGCATGGCGTTCTGCGCGCTGCGGCCCACCTGCGCCAGCGCCAACACCACGATGTTTAAATCGTGCGCCAGCGCTTGCAGCGCATGCGAGATTTTTCCGATTCGCAGGTACTCTTTTTCAAAATTCCCCGCACTATCCATCAGCTGCAGATAGTCCACGACCAGCACATCCAGCCCACCATTTTCCTTCAACCGCATGCACTCCTGCCTTAAGTCCTCCACGGTTCGCACACTAAACATGAATTCAATCGGCAAGGTCGAAAGCTCGGCCATCGCGTCCCCTAGCAGCGGCCATTCGCCGTCGTGTAGCTTTCCGGTGCGCATCCTCATGCCGTCCACATACGCGGCGCTCGAAAGCAAGCGCTGCCCATACTGCACATCCGTCATTTCGCGGCTGCATATCGCCACTCGCGCACCATTTCTGGCCGCGGCAAGCGCGATGCTAGCTGCAAACGCGGATTTGCCAACGCTAGGCCTCGCCGCAACAATGGTATATTCACCGCGATACAGCCCGCCGATCGTGTCATCGATGCAGGTTAGGCCCGTAGGTATCGGTTTGATCTCGCCGCTTGCCACGCCCACTATGTAAGCGTAGGCATTGGCTAGCACTTCGCTGATGCCCTGCGTCGCGTTGCGCGACACTACGATGCTCGCCAGCGCCAGCCGCGCATCATCCAGCGTTTTTGCGCAATCCTGCGTTCTGTCCAGTGCAGCAGCAGAAATCCGCGCTGAAACGTCCACGATTCGCCGCCGAATGGATAGCTCCTTCACAATAGCCCCGTATTCGCCCGCATTTGCCCATACAGGCGTTTTTTGCGCGCAGTTGGACAAATACACGGGCATATCGCTGACGCGCTTAGAAGCGCCTTCTACGGCCTCTACGACGGTTACAAGATCAACGCGCCTATTTTGGTTCGCCAGACCGCGAATCGCCATGAATGCAGCCCGCGCCTGCGGCTGTGTGAAATCCTGTTCGCACAAGCCTTCTAGCGCATCCAGCGCTTTGGGGTTGCGGATGCAGGCGCCGATCAACGAATCCTCGGCATCGTTGCTCGCCAATCCGCTTGCCGCGATTTCCAGCGCATTCACGATTTTTCACGCCCCTTTCTATCCCAGCCATTGCTCTGGCCGGATTTCTGGTCTATCGTCGCCGCGTTGTTGTTGCGGCTGCGATCGCCGCTTGTGCTCCGCCGAATCCGCCTGCGCGGCGGACAGTGTTTTAATGCCGCGCTCCGCCCAGCTGGCCAGCAATTTAGCCAGGTACGGCTTCGGCCTGTCCGGCTGCGCCATGTTGGTTAGTTCAATGCCGTAAACAACCACGTCCGCGCCCAGATCGCCGTAGTAGCTTAGCAAGTTTTCGAATGCTTTGCCGGTCGGGAGCAAGCCGATGTTCGCCTCGTAGGCATTAATCACCCGTAGCCAGCCTGCGTCAGCGTCCTCTAAGGGGGGAGTAATATTATATATATTATATTTATCTAATAAACTACTACTCTCCCCAATATCTGGTGGTACTATAGTATATGGTATTGGTTTGCCCTTTTCTGCTTCTCCATTTGCCCTTTTGGGCAAATCGAAATTGCCTAAATGGCACTCGAAAAACGCCTTATCCGTCAGCGCGTACCATTTCGTTCTGTCATACGGGGAATTGTTAAAATTCCCCGTAATAATCAACTCCTCCGCTTCCAAGTGCGATAGCGCGCGCCGGATTTGTTTAGGGCTCGCATAAGGCATCATTTCGCAAAAAGCCTTTACACTGTTATAAGTCCACACACGCCCATCATGAATATGCACCTCGTTTGCAGCATTTTTCACAGTCCAAAAGCAAAAATTATCCAGCAAAACTGCCTCGAGGATTCCGTACTTTTTCGCTAAATCTATATCAAAATGATGCTGCAAAGTTTATCACCTCCCCTCTCTTTGACCGGACTTAGAACGGCAAATCGTCGTCTTCCACTTCGGTGAACCCGCCATTTTGCGGCTTTTGCGCAACCGGCATAGCTGCCCCGGACGGCTTCACGGTTTCGCGGAAATAATAGTTAAGATATTCGCCGTTTTGTTTCACGTTGATAGATGCTACCGCACCGGTAAAGTATGTCAGCCATTCATCAAGCAATTCGATGTCGAATTTTTGCTTGTCGTCCCCTAATAGCGCGTAAATGTTGGCTTTCAAATACCCAAGGCCTTTTTCGTTCAGATAGTTGGAAAATCTTGCGGTTAAGATGTTTTCATCCACTTGCCCGCGCACAGTCCACGAAACGAACGGCCCGCTGCGCCCATCCACCACGCGCGCCTCCACGATGCGCACGGTGTGTACGCCCGCGGGGAAATTGTCGTAACTCTGCGCGGTTTCTGCCGCGTTAAACTGACTTTTAAGATAGCCATAATTACCCATTGATTTGCACCTTCACTTTCTCGTTTTCTGCCGCGCCTATATCGCGGCTTTCGTCATCCAGCATGAATCCCATCAGCACGTTTGGGCATTCGATCCGCGCGAAAAACGCGGCTGCGCGATATTTTAGCATCTGTTCCGGCATCGTCTTCCATTTGCTGCCCTTCCTTTCCATCCAGCCTTCATCGATGGCCAGCTGGATGGTTACTGTTGTGCCCTGCACATGCTCGCCGGTGTCCGCGCGCACGGCGGTCACGTAGCACCCGCGCGACGACGTGCCAGCTTCCCCGACCATATTGAATCGCACGTCCTTAAACAGCCCACACCCATTAATCAGCGCGATGCACGCGGACGACGACCAGGACGGACGCCCCTCAATCACATGCAGGTTTTGCATCACGAAAAGAGGCGAAACGTCCATGCGCGCGGCCATTTCACAGGCCACAAAACAATTGGCCACGTTCCCGCGATACTGCGCGGGAAGGATAGAGCTATTCGAAAGCGTTTTGGCGATCTTCACCAAATGATTCATCGCTTTCGGATTCATTATCGCCGTTTCGTACGACGCTGTGGATAGTGTTCCATCCGATTCAAGCATTTCGCCCTGTACCATCATTTCGTTGTTTTCCACGGTGCAAATTCCCCTTTCTTGGTAAATTTTCGCTGCAAGATTAGCAGCGCCTTCCAGTAGTCATCATCGCGTTCAATCCGTCGAAATCGAAATTGCCCATCCCCCATCAAGTGCAGCACATACAATTCATCAATTTTCCCCTTTCCGTTTTTTTCCCATAGCCACGCATAAGCCGTTAGCTGCGCCTGCACCAGCCGGGTTTCTATGCGCGATGATGTTTTAATGTCTATTATCACGCGTTTTTGGTTTACAATGGCGCATCTGTCCAGCCTTCCGGCGAACCATGCTTGCGTGTCCGCCAGCGCCAATTCGCTGGCGATATAGTGCGGGTGGAATTTCTGCACAAATCGCACATATGCTTCCACGTATGGCGCTATGTCGGTATCAACATCCGCACTGCCGTTAGCATCGATCGCCAAAGTGGCATCATGCACGCGCGTGCCCCTATCGGCTGCGTTGTCCAGCCGCCACTGGTCGATTCCTGCGTACACCTCCCGCGACGCAAATCGCATAATCTCGCTTACGCTGGGGATTTTTTGCCCATTTATTTCATACACATGTTTATCATCGAAAAATGTTAGCTGGGCCATTGACAAAATCCCCAATCTGTGCTAAAATATAATCGTTCCATCCCCATTCATTTTTCTCCTCTCTCGGCGGGCTAGATTACTAGCCCGCCATCATTTTCTTTTTGAATAAACTTCCGCGCGTACAACGCGTCGTCCTCCGCGATATGAAGCGCGTCAAAAAGCTCTTCTTTTGCGTTGCACACGCCTCGCAGCGCGCATCTTAAACAGCACCCGGCTTTGCCGCATGCATAAATGATCTCTGCGGCCTCTTCTGCCGTACAAATAATTTTCATGGGTTAGTCCTCCTTTTGGCTGGCATAGCGGATCCGGTATTCACGCAGCAGCGCCTTTTCGGCTGGCGTGATGCCCTGGCGTTCGTCCTCTACCACCAGTTGCCGCACTGTATCGCGCAGGCCCTGGATGTGGATTTCCGTAAGGCGTGCGCGCTCGTCGGCGCGCTGTTCGCTGCGGTACAGGCTGCGCAGATTGCACAGCCACGCAAACACGCCGCCAGTCAGTGCGCCCGTTACAAAAACCAACATGTGAAGCATTTAATCCATCCCCCAATCTTTTTCCCATTTGTTGATTCCATCGTTCATCTCGGCCATGATTGCGCGAATATCATCCAGCACATCGCCAACCACGTCCGCCAGCGCGGATTCCCGCAAATCGCGCAGGGTTTGCAGCAGCGAAATGGCTTCCATTTCCGCGTCCTCGTAGCCGGAAATTTCTTCCAGCGCCTTTTCATGCTGCGCGGGACTGTTAATCACCATCGCTTTCACCTCCCTCTTCTTTCTGGCGCTTGTCGTACTCGTGCCAGTACTTTTCAAAGTCTGCCATGGTTATGCCCATGGCCTCGCACAGCGCGCAAAGCTCGCTGACGTTGAGCTTGCGGCGCAGGCGAAGCACGCCCCATATCGCCATGTCGGTCATTCCCGCCTTCTCTGCGATGGCTCGATGGATGAACCCGCGTTCATCCATGTACGCTCGGAGCGCAGTTCGAATGTCTACCATTTTTTAACCTCCTTTATTTTTTGAGCGGGAATGCGCTCAAAACCGAATCAATGCTTGCTCCGTTTTCCCGCGCAAATCTGAAATCCTTAATGATTTGCGGCACTTCATACGTGATTCCACTCCCGTCGCTTCCATAGTTCACTTTGTAAGTTTTCATTTTTCTTTTCTCCTACCTTTGTTTGTATATACATTATAGCATATACAAATCAATTTGTCAATATATTTTTATATTAAGTTTTAGTGAGGCAACCCGCCAATCATGGTGACAGATGCGCACCCGGAAGTGCAGCCCCAATCAAATTTATGCACTTCGCTTGCGCTCTGCGGCTGCTCGTTGCCGATCTCGTTGCCGATAGCGACAAACTGCTTGCAGTTTGCGCAAATAACCGCGATGGGCTTGCCGTGGAAATCCACTACGAAAAACTCGCCGTATTCATTGCGGATTTTCTCACGGCGGAGAATCTTGCACTCCGCCCACTTGTACGGGGCGTCGGTCCATACGCCCAGTGTGCCAGCGTCCGGGTCAACACCGTAAGGCATCGACCAGTCGGAGCGCACGCCGTCGATGAAATCAGCCGCGCAATACTGCTCCCACAGCTCGTTGCTGTAGTCGTGCGCGCCGTCTTCGTCATCATCGTTTTCTTCTAACCATTCATCGATTAGAATATTGGCCGCATCGCAGATTTCATCCGCGTTGCGCGGGGGCACACAGCCCCATGAATCTTCATTCCAATAGTAGTTATGCATTTTCTTTGCTCCTCCCTTTTCTTTATGTGCTTATTATAGCACATTTTGTATCGTTTGTCAATACATTTTTGTGTTAAATATTTATTCAGGAAGCCCGTCCACTATCATGGCTTCCATGCCGTTCGCGTTTACCCACCGCCATGCCGGAATTTCTTCCAGAGTCAGCGGCTGCTTTCCGCCCCAAACGGCGGGTGTGAATTGCTTTCCGCCGTGCAGAATTACAGCCAGCACGCCGCCGGGGGTTGGCGAGTGCTCTAGTAGATAGAACGCCCCGTAGCCTTCTATCTCTGTTTCTGCCACGATTGGCAGGATTACATTCTCGCCCATCATAAAGTTTAGCACGGCCAGCCGATTAGGGATGCCGCGCAAATAGGCCTCCGACACGCCCAGCGCTTTTGCAATGCGTGGCATGACGGTCGTGCCTAGGCGCTGACCGTTTTCATATAGGCTAAACGTCTGCACGCCAATGCCCATACGTTCCGCCACTTCCTGACGGCTCAAGCCGCGCAGGGCGCGGCAGAATTCAATATTCTTCCTGTTTTTCATATAATTCCTCCATTTCTTGTTTATGTGCGCATTCAACGCACAAATTCGATAGAATCCAGGCATTCGGCGCTGGAATCCGCAGATTCTTCCAGCAGCGCGCGAGCTTCTTCCTCATTGGCCGGGAGCGTCGCGCCGTTAAACAGCACACAGTCCCCGTCGCCGAACTCATCGCCCAAACAATGGGCGTACACGCCTTTCTGTCGGGTTTCCGGCTCCACGCTCGCGCAGGCCGTGCAGGCGGCGTAGAGCACGCCGTCGAAGGTTACGTGTGCCGCGAGTTCGCGGGCGGCGTAGAATTGTTTGAAGTAAGCCATTTTTACACCTCCTCCATCCATTCCCACGCGGTTGGCTTTGGCCAGCTTCGAAAACCAGCGTGCTTCCTGTTCCCGCGTCTCGGGAATGTCATAGTCCATCTCACCGTTGGGCATCTGCCAGATGCGCATCATCCACCAGCCGTCAGGCAGAGCGATCTCCATGTTCCACCGCTTCCATCCCCGCGCGTTGGGCGCAATGCGGTCGATGCCTTCCGCCTTGCCAAACCAGTGGCGCAGGTAGTCGAGCAGTTGATCGCGCGTCCACTTCTCGTGGTTAAAGTACCCGCCTACGGAGAGGCGATAGAGGCTGGCGGCGAGTTGATTGAGCGTCATGGTGGCTCCTTTCCGGCGCTTTCGCGCCCATCGGCTGTGTTCCCGCCGATTGGGATGATGTGCCTTGCGGCTGATAGAGTCTTTCCTCCATTGCTTTGTGTATACATTATACCATATAATGCATACGTTGTCAATACTTTTCAGTGTTAAAATATTATTTAGAAAGCGCGAGGCTAAAATTTCCCAGAAATAAAAGTCGCTCCCCGCGAGGGGAGCGCGGGGAGAAATTTTAAAAGCTGTGGCCGTAGTACTTTTTTAAGAACCATTCATCGATGTTGTGCAGCGTTTGCAGCCTACGGTAAATTTCGTTCCCTTCCACCTCTGTGAGGTTGTAAGTTTCGCGCAACTTGCAAATATCGCACGCGTCGTAGCCGTGGCGGTAAAGGTATTCAGCGAACGCTTCTATATCTTCGCCTTTGTCCGGTGCTTCTTCCTCCACGGCTTCGCGCGGCAGGGCGTACGTGCCGAAACTTTCCTCCCATGTACCATCTTCGAACACTTCGCGTTCGTCGATGTAGTACGCCTCAAGCACCAAGCCAGAGTCATACACACTGACACTGCATTTAAGATTCTGGGCGCTGGCGGCTTTCTGCGCTTCTTCCAGCGTGTCATACACGCCCATTTCTTCCGGGGCCAAATCGACCCGGTTTTGGATTTCGCCATCGAATACGACGTTTAAAATGTCCCCGCCGTCCCATTGGGCCACGCGCTTATGCAGCTCTCTTTCAGCGCGAATCCGCTGATGCTCCTTCAACGTGGCGATTTCATTGCAAAGATAATATTTTGTCATGGTTATTTCCTCCATTTTATTTTTTGCTTTACACGTGCGCCAGCCCGCGCACGCCAATGATGCGGCCATTCTCATCGCGGACGGAATCGTCCACAATGAAAACATCCTCGCGCTCCGGCACGGCCTGCGCCGTGATTGCGGACACGACGTAAATCGTGCCAGCTTCCGGGGCGGGCAGGCCATCCACCGCCCCAAACACGGAGCGGGTAACAGGCAGGGTTACGCCGTCGACGTCGACGGTGCCGATGTTCTCGCGGCGCTGGGCTGCGCGTGCCACGCCGGAGCTAGGCACGGTAAGGATGACGCGGTTGCCCGCGTCCAGGAAATTAATAGGATGCGGAGTAAGGTTGATGATTTTCATTTCTGTTTATCCTCCCTTGCTTATGTGCGCATTCAACGCACAAATTCGATAGAATCCAGGCATTCGGCGCTGGAATCCGCAGATTCTTCCAGCAGCGCGCGAGCTTCTTCCTCATTGGCCGGGAGCGTCGCGCCGTTAAACAGCACACAGTCCCCGTCGCCGAACTCATCGCCCAAACAATGGGCGTACACGCCTTTCTGTCGGGTTTCCGGCTCCACGCTCGCGCAGGCCGTGCAGGCGGCGTAGAGCACGCCGTCGAAGGTTACGTGTGCCGCGAGTTCGCGGGCGGCTTCAGCGAGATTAAAGTACTTCTTCATTTTTTTTGTTCCCCTTTCCTTTTGTTGTATACATTATACCACATAATGTATGCGTTGTCAATACTTTTTAGCGTTAAGTATATATTAAAAAGGGCAGGCTGATATAGGCCTACCCTAGATTCTGGATTTTTCGCATCACGCTGGCATATGCGCGCGGATTTGTGATCTTTAGCGTTTCCAGCAATTCATCCAGCACATCCAGCACCGCACCCAGGTTTTTCCCTGCCGCCAGCCGGAAAAAATCGCTGTCGCCGATTCCGGGGAAAATATCGCCAGCTGTCTCGGGCGGCGCGGCGGCGGAATAGCCGCTCTCTATCTCCGCCGCGCTTTCCTCACGCCGCATCTGGTTGCGGATGGTATACAGATCCGCCAGCTTGGCGTACGCCGGGTAACTGCTTTCTCCGTACTCTAGCCGCGCGATCTCAATATCGATTTCCCGGGCGTCTAGCATGCGCCGCGCCCCCTTCCCTTAGGCTTGTTCTAGCTGCTCCATGGCGCGCTTAATGATTTCACGCTCGCGCTCGTTCTGCGTGCCGTTCATCATCTGCTCCATCTGCTCGATCATGTGGGTTTTCGCATCGTCGCGGCTATAGCGCCTGTCGCTGGTGTAGCGTCCGCGGCTATCACGGCGGCGCGCGTAGCTGCTGCCGCGGTTATAGCGGCCGCGGCCTTCCATCTCCCAATCGCCGTCTCGGCTGTAGCCGTCATCCTCCAACGCATCGATTTTATCGATATTTTTAATCGTATCGGTAAGTTTATGGATTAGCTCCAAATCGCCAGCGCCCATTTCCGGCTTACGTGCCACTTCCTCAAGCTCGCGGCAAAGCTTTTCTTTCAATTCATACATATACTCCATCTTTCTTCTCCTTTCTAGCACACGCGCGTAACAATCACGCTGGCGTTGGTCAGTTCGATGGTTTGCGCGTTCACATTTTTAATCGCGATGGTAACGCAGCATCCCCGCGGTACGTCCACATACGCCGCCGCGCTTACGTTAAATTCATCCCCAACCGCCGCCGGGGTGACTGTCGCCGTAGCGCTGCCCAGCGCCTCGCCCTCGATGGCGATGGCGATGGAAATCGGGCCTACGGTACCGCCGGTTGGAATGGCGATGTTGCCGTTAAACTGCACCAGATACCGCGCACGGCACTGGTTGGTGATGCCGCGCAGCGTGATGATGCCAGACCCGTCCCGGTGAACAATGCAGTTGGAACCGGTTACAGGGGTTTCGCTGAAAACCGCATTGGCGTTTGCGGCAATCTGCTGTACAAAGATGTTAGTAAATTGCGCCAAATCAAATCCCTCCTAAAAAACGCGGCAGGGCTATGCCCCGCCGCAATTGTAGAATCGGCTCGGGGCCGA